>Ga0307374_10006440_pt1 | contig 18441 bp, 15 predicted proteins | sample OX3MG_FD_202532 | JGI IMG/M metagenome (GOLD analysis project Ga0307374, IMG submission 202532) | Soil microbial communities from Risofladan, Vaasa, Finland - OX-3 | ecosystem: Environmental > Terrestrial > Soil > Coastal area > Acid sulfate soil | place: Finland: Risofladan, Vaasa | collected...
TGGAAGGCTGCCTCGCGGTCGATGTTGCTGAACCGCAGACAAACCATTCCCACGTCATCCAGATTGCGGTATGAACCCGCCAAACGGCAAGGAGTTCTGCAAGACGCTCGAACAAAATGGCTGGACGCTTCGCCGTGTCGAAGGCAGCCATTTTATTTATGGTAAAGAGAAATCACCTGTAAGAATTTCCGTTCCGGTGCATGGGAATCGAGCGCTGAAATTTGGGTTGTGGAAGCATCTCGAGAAGCTTGCAGGAATTTGAATTTTATTCGCCAAATACACCTAAGTTCACGATTTCCAGCTTCTCGGCAAATTCTTCTCGATCTCGATTCCCTCGAACGGCTTCGACTTTCGCGGGCCGGTCTTTCTGACCCATTCGGCCATGCGGCGAAGGCCTTCCGAAAGAGGCGTCTCGGCGCATTTGCCAAAAACGCGCTGGACTTTTGAGTGATCGCTCCACGCATCGACTACTTCGTTGCGCGCCGGTAAGTGTTTGATCTCCGCGTTGCTGCCCATTGCCTTCATCACTTCGGTCGCGAGCGTATTGACGGTATAAACCGTATCGGCGCCAACGTTGAAGATTTCATTGCGCGCGCCGTAGTGCGTGGCGCTCTCGGCGAGGATGGGGGCAATGTCACCGATATAGGAGAATGCCCGCTTTTGCTCGCCGTTCCCGAAGATGGTGAATGGCTCACCGGCAAGCGTTTGGTTCATAAAAATGCCGATGACATTGCGGTATTTATCGCCCGTGTTTTGGCGCTTGCCATAGACATTGTGCGGACGAAAAATGACGTAATCCAGCCCGAACATTTCATGCGATGCTTTTAGATCGAGTTCAACGGCATACTTCCCAATGCCGTAGGAATCTTCGGGCGCGGGCGTCAAGTCCTCGCGCATCGGAAGCTGGTTTTTGCCATAGACCGCGATGGAACTCGTAAAAATAAATCGCTTGATGTTGTGATTCACCGATTCGTTAATGAGATTGACGGAGCCGATCACATTGTTCGTATAATTGAATCGTTTGATAAAATGCGAAAGCCCTTCGGCGGCATACGCGGCAAGATGGAAGACGTAATCGAACGAATGCTCATTGAATAATCGCGAGAGTCGCTCGTGATCCGTGCAGCTTGCCTCGATAAATTCCGCTTTAGGATTGACGTTATCGCGAAATCCGCCGGAAAGATCATCCAGCGCGACGACCGTGTGGCCGCGCTCGATGAGCGCATCGACGAGATGTGAACCAATAAATCCGGCCGCGCCGGTGACGAGTGAAGTAGGCAATGATGAATGATGAAATAAATTACGGATACGGTGATTACGATTTTAGAAAGCCCCGCTCTTTCAAGCCCTGCTTTCCTCGGAATCCACGAAAATAATCGAACACGCCCCAAACAATTGCTTTTGCGGCGCGCGAGTTCTTTGCCCGAATATCTAACAGAAATCGGTAGAACATGTAAATCGGATAGAACATCCAAAACCGGAGCGAGTCAAGACCGCGATAATGTTCCTTCGCATAAATGAGCGCGTTACGATATTGCATATACATGTGAAACGGCGTTTCATAGCCGAGTGCGGCGCTCCGAAAATTATGGTAAATGACGCTCTTCGGCTCGTACATGCAAATGTATCCGGCGTCCAGCGCACGGTGGCACCAATCGGCTTCTTCCCAATAAATAAAATATTCGGGTGATAAAACGCCGATTTTTCGTAAGGCGCTCCCGCGTAGGAGCATAAGACATCCCGATGCGTAGGGGATCTCACGCGGCACATCGAACTGGCCCGTATCTTTTTCTTCGACTCCATAATGGTGATAACCCATGTGCCATTTGCGATAACAGCCGGCGTACCAGATAATGCGGTCCTCGCCGCCACGGGTTTCGGGCGCATAATAAATCTTTCCACTCACCGCGGCGATTTTAGAATCCGATGCCATGCGAGCAACGAGCGGCTCCAGAAAATTGGGAAGCACGAACGTGTCGTTATTGAGCAGGAGTACATGATCGCAATCGGCATCCAACGCATATTTGATTCCAAGATTATTTCCGCCGGTGAACCCGGCGTTTTCCTTCGAACGAAGAAATGTTATCCCGGGGAATTCCGCCTGGAGCTTCGTGGCCGATTCATCGCGCGACGCATTATCCACCACGATAATCTCGACATTCGGATACGTAATCGCGGCCAGCGAGTGGAGGCAGGCCGCCGTATCCTCGTAACTATTCCAGTTCACCAGAACAATTCCAACGCGTGGCGCGCTCATCCGATCTTCTCCAAAATGTCAACGGCCATCTGATACCGCCGGAACGGCGGCATAAGATAGACTCCATCGATGAGCGATTTCGCATCTCTCAAAAATTCGACGCATACCGCGACGCCTTCCGCGCTTTGCGCTTCGACGGTTGCCCGTTTCGAAATTCGTTCGTGGATCCAATCTGGAATCGACATGCCCGGCACTTCGTAATGTAGGAATTCCGCGTGGCGTTTGCTGCGAAGCGGAAGAATACCGAGCATGAGCTTCGCGGCGCCTTGGAATGGACGAATAATATCGAGGAATTTCTCTAATGCCTTCATTTCAAAAAGCGGCTGCGTAAAGATGACCTCACAGCCCTCGGCGATCTTGCGTTCCAAGCGCAAAGCCTCGCGCTCCATATCGTCCGCGAGCGGATTTGCGCCGCACGCGATCAGGAAATGCGTGCAATTAATTTCGCCGCCGGAAATAGGATTGCCCATGAGATCGCAGCCATCGTTCATCGACTTTACGGCGCGAATGAGGCCGATCGAATCAATATCATAGACGCTCGTGGCGTAGGGGTAATCGCCGATCTGCGCCGGGTCGCCAGTCACGCATAGGATATTCCGAACGCCCATCGCATCCGCGCCAAGCAATTCCGATTGAAGCCCGACCATATTTCGGTCGCGGCAGGCCAAATGCGTGATCGCCTCGATGCCGCACTGGGATTGCACGATATGGCCCAATGTTAGCGAACTCATGCGCAACCGCGCTCGCGCGCCATCGGAAATATTCACCGCATCGATGCCCGCTTTCGCAAGAAAGTCCGCGCCTTCCGTGACGCTCGACATATCCAAACCGCGCGGGACATCGAGTTCGACCGTCGAGAGAAATTTCCTGCCGAGATTTCTTTTGAATTGGGAGAATCGTTCTTCGCTGGCTTTGCCATTCCGCTGTTCGGGTTTAACGGTAATGTTCTGAATTTTAATTTCGCCCGCGCTCGTGCCCTGAATAGCATCGCGGATGGCGCGAATATGTTCCGGCCGCGCGCCGCCGCAGGCGCCGATAATCGAAACGCCCGCTTCGACGAGCCGCTTCGCGCTTTCGCCAAGATACTCCGGCGTGGCATGATAAATCGCGTGGCCATCGACAAGCGTGGGAATACCAATATCCGGCTGCGCGCTAATAGGAATGCCGGGCACCGCGAATGCTTCGATAATGGAGAGCATCCGGTTTGGCCCAACCGTGCCATTCGTACCAATGACTGCGACGTGATGAGCGATTAGCCGTTCGGCAACTCTTCGCGCGAAATCTGTCGCAAGCAGTGCGCCGTCTTCCGGGAATGTCTTCTGAGCGATAATCGGAAGCTCTGGTGCGACCGATTGTGCCTCCTCGATCGCGATTTCAAGCTCTGTAAGATCGATGAAGCTTTTGAGAATGAATGCATCCGGGCCGCCATCGGCAAGTGCGAGGATCTGTTCGCGAAAAGCTCTGCGTACCTCTTCGTGCTTCAGCGGACCGATCGGCGTGAGAAATTTCCCGACCGGACCGACCGTGGCGGCGACGAGCGCATCGAAATCGCTTGCAACGGCGCGCGCAAGCCACACGCCTTTGCGGTTAATCTCATACGTCTTCTCCGCAATGTGATGGCGCGCGAGCGTGAGCGGGTTTGCATGCTCCGTGTTCGTCATCAGCAACTCCGCGCCCGATTCCGCGAAGCTGCGATGCGCGTGCTCGACGGCAATCGGCTGCGTGAGATTATACCGCTCGATAAGCGGATCGGTCAGCCCCTCGGCATGCAGCGTGGCCAGCATCGAGCCATCCGTCAAAATCGGGCGAGCCTGTGCAGTTCGAAGCCGCGCGGTGAAGCGGTCCGATGGTGCTATCGCGGTATTTGGGGCGGGGGTTGGCATCTCTTGAAGGTCATTGCAACGCAAAGCAGAGCCGCTTTGTCCCGGAAGGAATTCAGTTTTAAAGAGGCTCTTATTGTCCCAGCATTGCCACTGATGGCCCGCCCGATTGTTTCTGGAGCGTCAGGAAATCCTTGAACGATTGAACGTCGCGGGTGAAGCCGGGGAAGGTCGCGAGCGGCTTATCGTTTGGCGAGACGATCACATAAAAGGGGAGCGCAATCGTGTTGAAGCGGTTCTCTTCCATATCGCGGTTCGAATCGTTGAGAGGCGTGCCGTTATCCGTGTAAAGCCGGGCAAGGACGAACTTCTGGAAGATCTGCTTCACGTCCTGCCGCTTGAAAATCGTGGCTTCCATCGAGCGGCAATTCGTGCAGGTATAGCCAGTGAAGTCGATAAAGACATTCTTCCCGGTTTTCTTCGCTTCGGCCAGCGCGGTGGAATATGATGGAATCCATTGCTCCACAATTTGGGTGACCGGCGTTCCGGAGGGAGGAGAATTTACGAGCGACGCCGTCTGCGCTAACTCGCCACTATCCACCGGTGGCAGGAAACCATCGAGCTGGCCCAGCGGGTGGCCATTCAGGCCCGTATATAAATAGATTCCCACCGCCAGAAACGTGACCGCCATCAAAACACGGATGCCGCCGATGTGATCGATCGGCGTATCGTGCGAAAGCTGAAAGCGGCCTAAGAGATAAACGGTTGTGATAATCGCTATTGCAATCCACGCGGCCAGCACGAGATCGCGCGAGAAGAAATGCCAGGACCAGATGAGATCGACATTCGAGAAAAACTTCAGTGCCGCCGCAACTTCCAAAAATCCCATCACCACTTTCACGTTGTTCATCCACGTCCCGGAGCGGGGAAGGGACTTCATCAAATTCGGAAAGAGCGCAAGGAAGAAAAACGGCGAGGCGAAAATAGTAGCGAACACGACCATGCCGATGAGCGGTACGAACCATGTGCCGCGCGAAAACGCGACCATGAGCGTGCCGACAAAGGGGACGGTGCAGGTGAAACTCGTGAGCGAAAAAACGAAACCCATGAGCACGACGGAGAACATCCGGTTTTTCGAATGCTGCGCCGTGGCATTCAGCTTCGAAAGAACGGAGGAGGGAACTCCAATCTCAAAAAGTCCAAAAAGATTGAGCGCAAAGGCAATGAAGATCGCCGCGATCACGAGATTGGCCCATGGGTTCGCCGCGAATTCGTTAATGCCCGCCGGCCCGGCGATGAGCGAGAGCATAAAGCCCAGAAGGACAAACGTTACGACGATGCCGCCCGCATAAAGGAAGGCGTCTTTCGCAGCTTCTTTTTTCGAGCCGGCATTGCGCTTCGTGAAAAAGCTGACGGTGATCGGCACCATCGGAAACACGCACGGCGTAAGCAGCGCCAGCAACCCAAAGCCGGCAGCTGCAAGAATAAATTGCCAAATCGAAGCATCCGCTATCGTGGAAACATTCGCGCTTACCACTGGGGCTGCGGGTGTGCCGCCCGAAGGTGGCTGGCTCGGCGCCCCGCCCGCCGATTGGCCCAGACCGACAGTCGAATCCTTATGAAGCGCGGAATTTTTGAAGGTATCCTGTGTTGCCAGCGGCGTGTTCGTTGTGTCCGGAACGCCGTGGGCAATTTTGAGCATGAGCGGCTTCTGGTCGAGCACGTCCATCGGGACTTTAAATGTCGCGGGCGGCAAGCACTGCGACTCGTTGCAGGTCTGATAGGTGATGTAGAGATAGAAGGGGACCGGTTCCGTCGAATTCCGTTTCACCTTGATCGTTGCAACAAGATCAAATGGCTGGTGGATGGCCTTCGTGACCTGCTGAAAGTTCGAATCATACGCAATCTCGGGTCGGCTGAATTCCTTTAAGTTCGTCAGCACGAAATAGCTTGCAAGCTCCTCTGGCACCTTTATGGAAGTGGGTATAAGCCCGCCTTCGTCCGACATCGTGGAACTCCAAATATGGTATGGCTTGCGGACCGCGATGTGAATTCTGACATCGAAGCTCTTTCCCGCCGTTGGGACAGCGCCTTTCTCGATCTTCATCGTAAAAATAGCGGAATCCTGATACAGCTTGGTCGCAAGCTTCGGATCTCTGGCATAGAGCGCGGTTGCTCCGGTGAGGAGCAGCAGCAGACTGAACGCTATATGTCTTGCAAAGAGCTTCATCTCGATTTCATAACGTTGGCTAATCCCGAAGGATGTCGAAGGGATCCCATAGCTTGCGCGATCCGAAGTTTAAATGGTTTCTCACCTAAGACGCTCATCGGCACCGCAAACGTCCGTGGCGGCATGCACATCGTCTCATTACAGGTCTGGAAATGCACGTAAAGATAGAAGGGGATTTCCTTCTCGGCTTTCTTCAGGACTTTGATGGTTGCGATAACGTCAAATGGTTTATAATGCGCCATCGTCACGGTCATGAAGTTGGAGTCGTAGGCGGTGCGAATAACGCCGTTTTCGGCGACCTTCGTAATTTCGAAGTATCCGGAAAGTTCTGGGGGCACGTGGACTGTAAGCGGCGTCAGCCCGCCATCGCTCGACATCTTGGAACTATAGACATGCCATATTCTACCGGGCTTCACGTGGATCCTGACCTGGAATGTCTTGCCGGGCTTCAGTGGGTGGTTCGCATCGAGCTTCATCGTAAAGATCGTCGAATCGGCCGCGAGGCGCGTTTCGATCCGCGGATGGCCAAACTGCGCGAAGCAGGACCGAACATGCGCGGGCGCCGTAAAAAGCAAACCGGAGAGTAGGATGCCGAATAGCATTTTCATGGTGAACAAAGCCGAATGACCTTCCATAAAACTAAACTCCACAACGAATCCTGCCGTTCCGCAAAGGATGCTGGGAGTTCGAGGAGATTCCCAGGAAGCGAGATTTAAGGAGGCTCTTATTAAATTAGTAAGAGCATCATCGCGAGAAGGATTTTTCGACCGAAGGGAGAAAAATTCGGTCCCGAGGTATCGAGGGAAGCAATCCCTTGTTGGAATTAACGGATTGCTTCGTCACATTCGGCTCCCTTCGGTCGCCGAATGTTCCTCGCAATGACGTTTTTATAGACTTAATCAGTGGTTCCGTTAATGGAACATCTCTTTAATCATTCCCCACGTCCGGCGAACGCCGCTGGAGGGCTTCGTCACGTTGACGGTCTGGGAGTAGCTGATGTCGCCGCTGGATAAATTGATTTGCAGGCGGTACCGAAAGGCATCGGAGAGCGTGTGGAAATTATTGTTCTGCCCAGCGAGCGGAGCCGCGCTAACCGGGGAGTCGTGGAACTTGTAATACGAATTGCTGCCCGTGGCAGCGACGTTGCCGGCATTCTGAAAGTCATCGGGTGTCTGGACATCGGAACGCTGGACGGTATAGCTCGTGATGCCGGACTCGATTTGCGAATGCCATTCGAGCGTGATTCCATCGCCATCGGGCCGCGCGGTAAAGCTATCCACCCCCGCGGCATAATCGAGGCCAAGCACCGAAATGACGGCTAAAGCAGCAACTGCGATTAGGAAGCTTTTCATTTATAGAATGCAAATATACGACATTTTAGAGATCGAATCTCTAAATTCAGCATTTTGAACCACGAAAGATGAAAGAGAATTCGCCATTTCGTTAGGTAAAAATTATTGCCCTAAAGCGCCCACTTAAAGAAGGACGGGTGTAATTACCGCTTGATCCGCTCACCGCCTTCCTCGAACGTAAAAATCCATGCCGCAAGACGGCCCTCGTCCAGCGACTCGAAATTATTCCAATATGCCGGAGAGCGATCGGTTTCGGAGCCGGTCCCATTACCATGGGCTTCGGCTTCCCCGCGGATATTTTCTATACGCGTTCTCCAGAGTTCCATGTTATCCGGACGTATATCGACCCATCCGTCATGCGCCCAGATGTCGCGCCGTTCGTCATTTAGCTCGACGGTGTGGCTCTCATCGCCGAACGTTTCCCATCGCCGGGCCGGAATTTTTATGTGTGTTCCACGAACAAGTTTTTTGCCATCGGCAAGCAAAATTGGAATACCGATCGAAATAATATTACTTCGCAAGCGCGAATCTTCTCGGAGAATGCTTTCCGCCTTTTGAGATAACTCTTCCGGGGTATGGCTCAACATGCCGGCAAAATCTTTTGCGATGCGTTTTAAGAGATGAGCTTCGAAGAGAAGTTTCGCGAGCCGCGGAGGCCCTAGCATTTCGAAGGCGACACTCGGGGTCTGCGTCTCCTCTTCGAGTGCCGTCATCATTCGCAGCGCGGACTCGCGCAAATAGCCAGCGCGATAGGAAGGGCCCATCGTCGAAGCATCGAGAGCGGCAACGACATCCTTACCAGTGCTTGCTCCCACCAGTTCCCGGAACACATTTTCCGCGATCTCTTCCGGAGTCACCATCTCCATCTGTCCTAAGGCACTGATCGTTTCGAATTCACCTTTCGAGAAAATTCCATTCTCGCCCGTATCGATATAGACCGATTCGAGAAATTTGCCGGAAGAGCCACTCGTGGATGGCTTCGATAGCGCGAGCTGGGAACCGAGTTCTTCGGCTTCATCCAGCGTCACATCTTCTAATTCTATTGGCTTGCCGCTTTTTCGAATGGGGCCATATTTAATTTCCTTCCATGCAATCGTGGCGGTCGGTTTAATTTCCTTGACAATCTCCGCCGTCCGCGGCGTGCGCGCCATGAGAAAGAGGAGCAACGAATGCGCGCCGGCCAGCGAGGATTTCGCCAGCAGCATCCGCGAGGGACGCTCTTCCGAATGGGTGAACGGAATATTCAGCCCCATGCCGCCCGTGCCACTCGTGCCGACTTTAATATAGGCGCGGACACTGAAGTCGATCATCGCACGATGAAGTATCTGAACATGGCGAATAAGCTGTGGAATATAAAGGCTCGCGAGCAATCGCTCGACAAGCTCTGCGGATTGGCCGGAACCGTCGCGCAAAGAAGCTCGGACTTGCTGGCCCAGGGTGAACAAATCCTGATACGCGAAAGCCGTCGAGGTGTTGATGCAGTCGATAATAGCATCGGGCCGCGCCCATTCGATGGCATTGTAAAGCGTGTTCGAAGTAACGACGGATTCGGTGAGATCGCCCAGGACGTCCCCGATAAGCTCTTCGCGCTTCTCCGCGTCGCGGAGAATGGCTTCGCGCGGCAAGTCCTTCCATGATTCGCGGACGAAGAGATTGCCCCAGAAGGGCTCGAACGTGGTCTCTTGGTCTTTATAAAGAGTTCGAAAATAATCGACCGCCGATTCCGCCTCGGCCTGCCCGAGCGAGGTGATGACGATGTGGGATGGCTGCTCCGAGCTTGCGCGCATCATGCGCTTGATGACCGCCTGGCCAACCAGACCGAAGCCGCCTAAAACGAGAATGCTTTTATCTTTTATATCCATCCGCTGTTATAGTGATGGCCATGTAGCGCCGGCGTCCTCGCCGGTCACCATACCGACCGAATGCCGGCGAGGACGCCGGCGCTACAAGGTTCCACTCGAAACAGAGCGGAAGGCGATACCATTCGGCAATCATTTCGGTGTGTAAGCAATGAGCCATCGAGATGAAGGCACCACGCTGGAAGAGCCGGGTTGGTAATTCTCGGTACAGATCAGACCTAATGTGGGAATATAAGCATAATGAAATTGGTCCGTATCGTTCGAGTTAATAGAGAAAACGGTGGCGCTGTCCGTGGCGTAGGAAGTGCCGTTCAGGACGAATGGTTTACCTGCGCCATTCCCAACGGCGGAGATACTAACGAGGCCACCTGCACCGGTAAACGAGGAATTCACGGGAGACTGAGAAACGAATGGAAGTACTTCGAAGCTGGCTGGATCTCCCCAGCTACTGCCCATTACGGCCACGTCGCCGTTCGTCTCGAAGGATTGGAACGTCGAATCGGTCTGGCCGTTGGTGGTCTTCAGGAGCTTAATGACTTTGGAGCCGCTGTGAGCCGGATCGGCAAGCCAGGCCGCCGCCACGGTATCGTAATCTGTTTGGGAATAGCCACCATACCACATCATGGTAAATGCGCTGCCGGGCGTCGGAATCGACGGCGGCACGGAGCCCGGCGAGGTAGAATTGCTCTTGCATCCTAAAATCAGCACGCTCGCAAGAGCACTCGATAGAAACAAAGCATCGGGGATTCGTAAGATTTTCATAATGTGTGAAGGAATAATTATTGGCCCGGGAACCGGGCATGGCTAAACTGAACGACGAGAAAACCATGCTTATAACAAATAGATTTCACTGATTTCCGCTCCGTAAATGTTGCAAGGAGTTTTTCAGGCTAACGCTTTGTGTAATATCGTATAAATGGAAAATACGCCGCGCATCGTTCACCGCTGGTGGAAGCTTTCGGTATTAGTTTGGGACTACATCGTCCGTGAGACGCTTGCGCCATTCGCCATGGCGCTGTCGGTCATCATGTTCGTCTTTCTCCTGCAATTCCTGATGCGATTCATCGACCGTATCGTGGGCAGGGGCCTTAGCGTATGGACGATTATCGAACTCATTGTCTTCAATCTCGCATGGATGGTGGTGCTGGCCGTTCCGATGGCGGTGCTCGTTGCGGGGGTAATGGCCTTTGGCTCGATGGCCGCCGCCAATGAGCTTACCGCGATGAAGGCTGCCGGAGTCAGCCTCGGCCGCATGATTTTTCCCGTTCTCGTGCTCAGTACGCTCGTCGCTGTCTTCGATTTGCAATTTAACAACATCATCCTTCCAGACGCGAACCACCGCGCGAAAGATTTGATGACCGACATCAATCAGAAGAAGCCTTCGCTTATCATCGAGCCGGGGACGTTCACGACCGATGAGGAGATTCCCGGCTATTCTATTCTTGCACGGCGCGTGAATTCAAAAACCAATGATTTAAGCGAGGTAACGATTTACGATCACTCCTTGCCGAGTCAATCCCGCGTACTTACGGCAAAAACAGGACACCTTGCCTTCACGCCGGATTTTCGCAATATCATTCTCACGCTTCACGATGGCGAGCTGCACGAAGAATTCGCGCAGCAACCGATGGACTACCGGCGCGGGCATTTCGGGGAATATATCGTCGAGGTGCCGGCAAGCGGATACGATTTCATGCACGAAGGGGAATCGGAACGAAGCGGGCGCGAACTTTCGGCACACGACCTTATGATTCGAGTTCATGCGGATGAAGCTTCGCGGGCAAGAGAGTTAGCCTCCCTCCGGCAGCACCTGACCGCTTTTTCGAATGAACTTACGGCATCCTCCATCCCGCTACTTGGAAATGCTCCCGCGACGCCTGCAAAGCCTATCCCCGCAAGGGAACGAATGCGCGAGTTATTCGCCCCGCAGCACATGAATATCCAAAACGACGAGGAAAGCATTTCGCAGACGCAGGATGACATGGATAACTATCTCGTCGAGACGCATAAGAAATATGCGATTCCAGCGTCCTGCGTTATTTTCGCGCTGATTGGTGTGCCGCTGGGCGCGCTCGCAAAGCGAAGCGGCGTTGGCGCGGGAACGGGGCTTTCTATCGGGTTTTTCGTGCTCTACTGGGTCTTCCTTATTGGTGGCGAGAAGTTGGCGGACCGGGCCGTAATTACTCCGTTCTGGGGCATGTGGGGCGGTGACCTCATCCTGCTCCTGATCGGAATTGGTCTCACATGGCGAGCTGCCGTTGAACGTCCAACCCATTTTGCGAAGCGGGTGAAGGAATTCTGGAGGGCGAAGATCGTCCGGCGGAAGGTGTTAGAGGAACTTTAGTTTGTCCTTGTGGACCCGAGGGGACTCGAACCCCTTACCTGTAGAATGCAAATCTACCGCTCTACCAGATGAGCTACGGGCCCTGGATTCAGTTTTAAGCTAAGCGTTTTGAGTTAAGAATAAAAAAAAGTATTCATAACTCAAAACGCTTAGCTCAAAACTAAAAAAGTGGGCCTAAGTGGAGTTGAACCACTGACCTCCCGCTTATCAGGCGGACGCTCTAACCAACTGAGCTATAGGCCCCGATCTTAATTAAGAGTATTCAATCTTGCTCCTTAATCGAGCGCGTGGTTAACGGGATGCGTAGTTTTCGCGTTCCCTTCGGTAGATTCCGATGGTCCATAAACTCTTATTCAAGACTCGCTGTTATTCCAGTTGCATCGAAACTAACGAGCGTTAGTATTCTAATCGTCGGAATTCGCCGCCGTAGTTTCTTGTCATATACAACAGCAAAGGAGATATTCGAGAAATGGCCATCATGATAACGACGGAGTGCATCAACTGTGGTGCATGTGAACCGGAATGCCCGAATAACGCGATCTACGAAGGCGGAGCCAACTGGACGCTCGGCGGGCAGACCTTCGGCGCTACCGACCCCGCGCCCAGCGGAGCCGTCGGATTTTTCTCCTCCGATTATTTTTATATCGTACCCGACAAATGCACGGAGTGCGAGACGTTCCACGACGAGCCGCAATGCGCCGCCGTGTGTCCCGTCGATTGCTGCGTGCCCGATCCGAATTGGGTCGAGTCGAAAGACCAGCTTAAGCAAAAAGTGGCTTGGCTGGACGAGGTCGATCCGGGAAGGAAACGATAGTCTTTGTCGAACGTGTAAGTTACCCGTCATTGCGAGGAGCGTTCGGCGACCGAAGGTTGCCAATCCCTCCTCGCAATGACATTTTATTATTTCGGATTATGACCATTGGCCCCTATAAAGTCATCCCCCTTGAAACTGGCCGCTTTGCGCTGGATGGCGGCGCGATGTTCGGCGTGGTTCCCAAAAATCTCTGGAACAGAACGAATCCCGCCGACGAGCAGAACCGAATCGACATGGCGCTTCGAGTATTGCTCATCCAGGGCAATGGCATGAACCTCCTCGTGGATACCGGCATGGGCGATAAATATGACGAGAAGACCCGCTCGATCTATAAGCTCGATCACTCGAAATGGACGCTGCTCGTGTCACTCAACGAGCAGGGTCTGAAACCGGAAGACATTACCCACATCATTCAAACGCATCTTCATTTTGATCATTGCGGAGGATTGGTGACGAAAACAGAGAGCGGCGAGTTGGTCCCAACATTCCCCAATGCGAAAGTTTTCGTGCAAATGGAAAATCTGAAATGGGCGGAGCATCCAACCGAAAAAGACCGCGCCAGTTACTTGAAGCAGGATTGGGATGTGATTGTTGGAAATGGAATGCTGGAAGAACTCGATGGTCCGGGCGAAATATTTCCGGGAATCGAACTCAAGATTTTCAACGGCCATACACGCGCCCAGCAATTGCCGCTCATTTCGGATGGCGCTGGCAAGCATCTTTTCTTTTCCGCCGATCTTTTTCCAACCAAAGTACACATCAATCTTCCCTGGATCATGGGCTACGATAATTTTCCGCTCACCACACTCGAAGAAAAGCGCGCTATTTTGCCGCAAGCATCCGAAGAACAATGGACTTTATTTTTGGAACACGATCCCATGAGTCCTTTCATCAAAATCGAAAATACCGCCAAAGGTTTTCGAGCTATCGAGCAATAGCTTTCTCTCTGGCAGATGAAAGTTATTAACAATTTAGTAATATAACTTGACAAGACGCTCTTAAATTGCTATTTTTGCAGTCGAGGTTCGTGCAGGGAGGCATGGCCTCCGGTTTGGATTCGAACGAATCCAAACTGATGTATTAACACAATCATTGGAGGTATAAACTATGGCTCGCTCTTTTACAAAGATCGTTGCTTTCGCATTTGTGCTTACGTTCACATTCGGGATTGCTCGCACTTCGCTGGCGCAAACCACGGACAATGGCGTCATTCAACCGCTCACCGCGCAAGGCAGTGCGGCGTTCATATTCAATTTAGCCGGCGTTGGAACCTTTGGGTTCCAGGGACCCAGCATCGGCCCTTTGACGAGCGGAGTCGGCGCGAAATATTATATTTCAGACGACTTGGCGCTCAGGATTCTTGCTGGACTGAATACGACGAGCGGATCGCCGGATGTGCCGGATTCGACATCGGCAAAGCAAAGCTCGACGGATTTTGGTATCGGTGTCGGCATCGAAAAGCACTTCCGGCCGCTGTATTCGACCTCACCCTATGTTGGGGCACAAGTGAGCTTCGGAAGCTCCTCTACCGATAACGGTCAGTCCGGTGAGTTGGAAGAGAAGACCAGCTCGAGCACATTCAATGTGGGGCTTCTTGCTGGCTTCGACTGGTTCATGACGAAGGGGATGGCACTTGGCGGCGAGATGAACCTGGGCTTCAGTTCTACCAGCCATTCGAACACCGTCGGCACGCTCACCACAAGCGATCAATCCGTGACGGACATCGCGCTCGCGACGGGCGGCAGTGTTCATTTTCTCGTTTATTTCTAAGTTTAACTAATTCTTAGAAGATAACGTATAAGCCCTTCCACCCGGAAGGGCTTTTTGTTTCTTTGGTGTTCTCACGAAATCAATACCATTACGGAAACAGACATTCTCGTCCTCGGCTCCGGCTCCGCCGGACTTTTTTTCGCGCTCACCGTTGCGGAGCATACCGGCTTGCGGGTGCTCGTCGTGACCAAAAAAGAGCGCTCGGAATCGAACACGAATTACGCGCAGGGCGGTATCGCGAGCGTTGTGAATGATACCGATACTCTCGAAGCCCACGTTCACGATACGCTCGTGGCCGGTGCCGGGCTTTGCCATGAAGATGCTGTTCGCGTGCTCGTTACGGAAGGGCCGGAGCGTATAAGCGACCTAATCGCTCTGGGCGCACAATTTTCTAAAACGCGATCGGGCACGCTTCATTTAGGCAGGGAAGGGGGCCATTCCGCAAACCGCATCGTTCATGCCCGCGATTTCACTGGCCGTGAGCTTGAACGCGCGCTGCTCCATGCAGTGCAGGAGCATCCGAAGATTACGATTCTCGAAAATCATTTTGCGGTGGAACTGCTGACGAATCATCAACGAAAAGGTTTGGCGGCAAAGTATGCGAGGGACAGAAAGGACACAAAGCTTACATGCTTCGGAGCCTATATTCTCGATGAGGCGACGGGAACCGTGGAAATTTGCAGAGCGCATGCAGCAGTCATGCTGGCAACCGGCGGCGCGGGGCAAGTCTATCTTCACACCACGAATCCGCTTATTGCAACGGGCGATGGGATTGCGATGGCCTATCGGGCAGGCGCGAAGATCGGCAACATGGAATTTATCCAATTCCATCCGACGTCGCTCTACGCCCCGGAGGCGAATTCTTTTCTCATCAGCGAGGCGGTCCGTGGCGCGGGCGGAATTTTGCTCAATCTCGCGGGCGAGCGATTTATGAAGCGGTATGATTCCACTCGAATGGAGCTTGCTCCGCGCGATATAGTCGCCCGCGCAATCGACGCGGAGTTAAAGCGGCGCGGCGATAACTATGTCCATCTCGATGTTTCGCATCTCGATGCGAAGGCAATCCGCCACGAATTTCCGAGCATATACAAGCGGTGCAAAGAGCTTGGCATCGACATTACCAAGCAGCCGATTCCCGTCGTTCCGGCGGCGCATTATAGTTGTGGCGGGGTCGTGGCCAGCCTTGATGGAACGACCAACATCGACCGTCTCTATGCCGCCGGCGAGGCTTCGATGACGGGCGTTCACGGCGCAAACCGGCTCGCGAGTAATTCGCTTCTCGAATCGCTCGTTTGGGCGCGAAGGGCCGGAATGCACTTAGTGAAGCGTGTTCAGGCCGATAAATCGAAAGAGAAGAAAATCGCGCTCAAGGAGTGGGATGAATCCGGCACGGAGAATGCCGAAGAGTGGATTTACATCTCGCACGATCGGCGCGAAGTGCAGGATCTGATGTGGGATTATGCTGGTATCGTGCGTAGCAATTACCGTTTGGAGCGCGCCCACCGTCGGCTTCAACTTATTCGGCGCGAGATCGAGGAATATTATCGCCGCACAAGGGTAACCGTGCCACTTCTCGAACTGCGGAACATCGCCGAAGTCGCGCTGCTTGTCGTTCGTTCAGCGTTGCGCCGCAAGGAAAGCCGCGGGCTGCATTACACCACCGATTATCCCAAAACTGATGACCGGCATTGGCATCATGATACAATTATTTAATACGTCATTGCGACGAAGCAATCCCTTAACAGCAGATCCTCAAGGGTGAGCTTGCTTCGTCGTCCCTTCGGGACTTCCTCGCAATGACATTCCTATTTTGTTGAAATGAAAGTTCAGTCTACCTCCAAAAATTTTCTCGCACTACCAAAAGAATCCAGCGCGTACGATTCCAGCAAAATCGTCATCCTCTCCGCGCCGTATGAGAAGACCGTAAGCTATGGCGGTGGGACCGCCAAAGGTCCGGAAGCCATTATTAAATCCTCGCATTTCGTTGAATTCCTTGACGATGAATTCTTCCATGAACTTTGTTTCGAGGTGGGAATCGCCACACTTCCGCCGCTCGATTTCGGCAAGCGTTTCGGCAAAGGCATGCTCGATTTTTTAGAACGAGCCGTTGCGAAAGAGATCGCGAATGGCAAATTCGTCGTCATATTGGGCGGCGAGCATACGATTTCGACCGCCCCGATCATAGCGCACTGTGGGCGTTATCCGAAAATGTCCATCCTCCATTTCGATGCGCATTCGGATTTACGAATGGAATATTCTGGTACGCCCTACAGCCACGCTTGCTTCATGGCGCGCGTCGCGGATTTCGGATTTCCGATGAATCGTGTTGTGCAAGTCGGCATTCGCGCGCAGGAAAAAGCGGAATTCGAATATGCAAAATCGCTCGGCGTTCAAACGTTTTATGCGACACGAATCCGAAAAGGTGAGCACGGCGAGCAGTGGCAGAAGGCTATCGTTCAGGCTCTTCCTTCCGAGGAAGTGTATATCACATTCGATGTAGATTATTTCGATCCGGCTATCATGCCCTCGACCGGAACGCCGGAACCGGATGGCTTCTTTTGGAACGAAACGATGGAAATCTTCAGAGAGCTAAACAGGGCAGGGAAGAGGATCGTCGGATTCGATGTCGTCGAACTTGCTCCCGATCCGAAAGCGCGGTACGCAACGTACCTCGCGGCGAAATTAGTTTACAGGATGCTGAATTTTGCGTTTGCATAAAAACAAAATTAGTTAACCGATTTCAATCTCGAACGGTGCGAGCAAATTCAATACTTCCGGAGAAGAGAAGTGCGCGCCACGGATTTTATTCTGCGTAGGGTCGATGAAGTATCCGGAAGCGTAGCGGAAGTCGGCTTTAGAAAGATTTGTATTCCGGAAGATGCAATCCTTAAAAGTGGTATTCGAGAAATCGGCGCCGGCAAGATCGGCATCCGAAAAATCGACATTGGATAGCTCGCATCCAGTGAATTTTACCTTGGGCATCTTTAATTCGGCAAACGACGAATGCCGAATAAGGCACGCAACAAAGCTAAGCGAAAGCAAAGATCGCTTCGCGGTGAAGAAATTGATCCCTTCGATTTTCGAATTGCTGAATTTGGCCTGGATGACCGCGCCATCGAGTTTCACCGAACTTAGCTGGCAACGTTCGAAGATGCAATCGATAAATTTCCGGTCCGTAAGGTTCAGTCCAATCGCAGCCTCGCCTCGAAAAGTGACGCCTTCAAATTCCTCCTGCTTCAGGAAAATGGAAGGGATTTCGATTTCGTCGAGGGCTGCCATCATGCCTCCACCAAATCCGCCGGGCGCTCGGCTTTCACTTTGTCCCAATGATGGCACGCGGAAAAATGCCCTGGCTCGTGTTCGAGGAGTGCGGGTTCGTCCTTAAAGCAAATCTCCGTGGCCCACGCGCAGCGCGTGTTGAAGTTGCAACCCACCGGGAAATTGACGGGCGAGGGAACGGTCCCTTCGATCGTCATCAGGCGCTCTGTTTCGATATTGAGTTTCGGAATCGAACCGAGCAATCCTACGGTGTAGGGGTGGAGGGGATTGTGAAAAATTTCATCGACCTGCGAATATTCCACGATATGTGAGGCATACATCACCGCAACTTTATCGGCAGTCTCCGCGATCACCCCAAGATCGTGCGTGATGAGGATAACGCCCATCCCAAGCTCCTTCTGCAAGCGGTTGATAAGTTCGAGGATTTGCGCTTGCACTGTGACATCGAGCGCAGTCGTCGGCTCATCGGCGATGAGGATTTCAGGATTGCAGGAGAGCGCGATCGCGATCATCACGCGCTGCCGCATCCCGCCCGATAGCTGGTGCGGGTATTCGCCATACCGCTGCTCCGGTGCGGGAATGCCGACGAGCCGAAGCATTTCGATGGCCTTTTCGCGCGCGGCGGCTTTCGTAACTTTCTGGTGGAGCAGGATCGACTCCTCGATTTGGTTACCAACCGTAAAAACGGGATTGAGCGAGGTCATCGGCTCTTGAAA
>Ga0307374_10006441_pt1 | contig 18441 bp, 18 predicted proteins | sample OX3MG_FD_202532 | JGI IMG/M metagenome (GOLD analysis project Ga0307374, IMG submission 202532) | Soil microbial communities from Risofladan, Vaasa, Finland - OX-3 | ecosystem: Environmental > Terrestrial > Soil > Coastal area > Acid sulfate soil | place: Finland: Risofladan, Vaasa | collected...
AGTGGCTGGTAGCAGGGGGGAGACTTGAACTCCCGACCTCACGATTATGAGTCGTGCGCTCTGTCCAGCTGAGCTACCCTGCCACGATCCTGCCCGGCGGCGGAAACGCTCGCGTTCGTGCGCGACGCCGAACGCCCAATCTAGCAATACAGGGGCGTGCGGGCAATGAACTTGCGTCCTCGTCGTGGCGGGGTCAGCCCGGCAGCGGTCCGTCGCGGGGGTCCACACGATGCGCCCGCCAGCGCACGCCACCGTCATCGAAGTCCGCGACGATCGCCCATCCGGCCCTCCGGTTCGCGTCGGAAAGCGGCATCGGCGCTCCTGAATAGACGGCCGTGACGCCGCCACTGCTCACATCGGCGTGCGGCTCCCAGTGCCCGAAGGCCATGTAGTCCCAGTGCCCGTTCGCGGCGGCCACTTCGCCTTCGTGGATGAGGAGAGAACGGTGCATTTCGCCGTCCGCGCGCACGAAGTGGCCATGCGCCATAGCGATGTGCCAGCGCGCATCGATTCGTTGCGGGAGCCCTTCCAGGGGCTTGAAGTGCCAGTCGCTGTCGAGGTAGGCGCGGCCCCACACGACGAGGTCCAGCCCTTCCGGTTCGTAGGCTTCACCGTCGTGGGCGCGCACGATGTGCAGCCGCCGGGCAGCCGCCTCGAGGTCGTGGCGCCAGTAGATGTGACCCGCGTCCATCGGGTCGTGGTTGCCGGGGATGAGTACGGTCTGGCCTTCGAAGCGAGCGATCTGTTCGGCCGCGAAGTCGACGACCGATGCGTCCACGCGGTCGTTATCGAAGAAATCCCCGGCTATCAGGAGGGCGTCTGCGGAGACGTCGTTTGCCAGGTCAATCACGCGGGCGAAGGTTGCCTCCATGAGCGTCCGGCGTTCGTCCCACTTCGACCCGGTGCTCCCGCTATAGGCGCCGAGGTGGACATCCGAGGTATGGACAACGCGTAGTGGCCTGCGGTCAGCCACCGCGCATGGCCGTGAGCTGGCGGGCGTGGTCACGCGCGTGCAGCCGCAAGAAGAGCAGCCACTCACGCCAGTTCAGGTCGCCGAAGAATTGGTGGTTCCAGCGGACATCGAGGAATGCGTCTGGCTGAGCTTCGCGGACGTGGGCATAGAGCGAGTCGATGGCCTCGCGATGCCGGGCGAGCAAGGCTTCGCGGCCGGGAGGAAGGTCCGCCGCAGACGCAGCCGGCAGTTCGCCGCTCAGGGCGACGTAAAGGATCTGCTGCGCATGCTGGATGTTGGCGCCTGCCGCGTGCGTCATGCATGCGAGCGGTGTCCAGCTCTCGCCGGCAGGCACGATCTCGAGGTCTGCAGCGGGGATCGTGCGCGCCGCTGCGGTGAACTCGCTGATGCCTTCCTCCACCTGCGTGATGATCCCGTCGATCGAGCGCTCGGCCGCCTGCGCGCGCAGATTTTCGCGGATTCGCATGGCATCTTCGGCGGACAACGTCATCGTTCTGCTCCTGGCGGTTGAGGTTAGGTAGCCAGAATACCAGTCGTAGTCCCGGCAGAGGCGCGTTCGTAGACCGAAAACCGCACGAGCCCGGCGTTGAAGCGCCGCTCTTCGATGAGCGGAACGCGCTGGAGCGGGCGTGGGTGCCAGGCATGGTCGATGACATAGAGCCGGCCCCCGGGACGCAGCAGGCTCAGGGCTGTCTCCGCTGCACGTCCCGCCGCCGCCTCAGGCAGGTGGCCGATGAAGTGGATCGCGATTGCCGCGTCGAAGCCTTCGCCTTCGAACCGGGGTTGCAAGGCGCTGCCATGACTGAGGGTGACCCGTCCGGCGAAGCGTGCCGTGCGCCGTTCGGCGCGCTCGAGCAAGAACGGCGACAGGTCGATGCCCGTCAGGTCGACGCGTGGGAGCGCGTCTGCCAGCGCCTCGATCGCACGGCCGGGTCCGCAGCCAAGGTCGACCACGCTCGCTGGCCGGAACGATGCCACGTGCGCAGCCAATGCCCGCAACAGGCGCCGTTCGCGTGCCTGGTTGTACAGCGTCCGGATGACGGACTCGTAGCCTGCTGCACTGCGCCGCGAGAGGTACCCTTCGGGGAGGAAGTGCCAGCGATGGAGGTACCATGGCGGATAGCGCACTGATGGGTCACTCAGCCGCGATGCGCGTGCTTCGGCTACGAGGCGGCGGGCGGTGGAAGGAGTCATGCGCTTCAGCATCGTGGCGAAGCCTAGGCCATCGGCCCGCATCGGTCACGGGACGCGAGCTGCAGTTACCCCGTAGAATCCACTCATCCGAGGTCAGGGCTGGTGCGGTACGCCGCCGACGCCGTTCGAGACTTTCGGGCTACCGGCCCGCGCGGGACCGGCTCGGTTGTTGACAAGTAGTGGGCCGGGGCTGTGCTGCTGGCAGCCGCCCGAGCACTTGACCTGAGGAGGCACGCCATGGTCCTGGATTCGCTGCGGCTGGACGGGCCGCCCCGACGCGTGGCGATCATCACGGGAGGAAGCCGGGGCCTGGGCCGAGCCATGGCGGGCGCCCTCGCCGAAGCTGGTGCCGACGTCGTGCTCGCCAGCCGCACGCTCTCGCAACTCGAGACGGCGGCCGCCCAGATAGCGGTGGAGACTGGCCGCGAGCCGCTCATCGTCCCAACGAACGTCCAAAAGAGTGCCGAATGTGACGCGCTCGTTGCCCGCACGCTCGAGCACTTCGGGCGGCTCGACATCATGGTCAATAATGCCGGAATTGGCGACCGCCGCGGGGCCGGGGAGAAGATCTGGGACCTCGATGACGCAGACTGGCAGGACACGATCGAAGTCAACCTCTACAGCACGTTCTATTGTTCGCGAGCCGCGGCGCGCGCCCTCCGCGAGCAGGGCGATGGCGGCGTCATCCTCAATGTTGCGAGCGGCACGGCCCTGCGCTCCAGCGCAAACTCTTTCGGTTATGCAGCTGCGAAAGCGGGCGTCATCTCGCTTACCAAGAGTCTTTCGGGGATGCTCATCGGCGAAGGCATCCGGGTGAACTGCATCATCCCGGGCTACGTCGCGCAGCATCCTCCGCATTCGCAGGAAGAGTTCGAGCGCGTACAGCAGCGCGGCCAGTTCAACACTGTCCGCCGCCTGGGCGAAGCCTGGGAACTCGGGCCGCTGGCCGTGTTCCTCTGTTCCGATGCCTCCAGCTACGTGACGGGCGAGAGTTTCGTCATTGATGGCGGCGGCCTCGCAGGTGGGATTGCGCCGACGGGCTACACGATGGCGTTCGCGGAGGGCTCTGGGAATGTATGAGTGGCAGCCGCGGCCGGGCTTCGATCTGACGGGCAAGCGTGCTCTCGTCGTCGGCTTTTCGAACCCATCCGGCCGTGCAATCGCCCTCGCGTTGGCGGAAGCAGGAGCGGATGTGGCGGCGGCCTCGGCGACCCTCGATGGAGACGAGGTGATGGAGGCCAAACGCGCGAGCAAGGCGGTAGCCGGGTTGGGCCGGCAGACCTTCTCCCAGGGCTGGGACGTCACTCTGCCGACAAACGTCACCGTTGGGCTGAAGCAGCTGGGCAAAGAGTTCGGGCAGCCGAACGTGCTCGTCTTCAACGCGGATTATCCGTTCGCCCGTCCCATCGAAAAGACCGGTGATGCCGACTTCGCGCGCGTCCAGCAGATCAACCTCAATGGCGCCTACTACTCTGCACGCGCCTTCCTGCGCGATTTTCCAGCGGGCGAGACGGGGCGGATCATTTTCGTCAACACAATTTTCGCCGAGCGTGGGGTTGAGAACCTCACCGCCTACGCGGCTGCCAAGGCCGGGGTCATCGGTCTCAGCGCTGCGCTGAGCCAGGAGTTGGGTGCACGCCACATCACGTCGAACTGCATCGCCACGGGCTGGATGGACTGGACAGCCGGGCGTGGCCCCGACGAGATCGGCGAAAACCGGCTAATGCGCTTCATCCCGATGCGACGCTTCGGCAAAGCAGAAGAGCTTGGCGCGCTTGCCGTCCTCCTCGCGTCTGATGCGGCCGGCTACCTGAACGGGCAGGTATTCCACATCGACGGTGGCATCACCACCCACCTTTAGCATCGATAGCGCTGCAGACGGGGCCGCATGTCCACGAAACCGCTGGCGATCCGCCTCCTCGAACAGAAGAAGATCCCCCACGAGGTCTTCACTTTCGACGACGCGATCCGCTCGGCCGAGTCTGTCGCTGCGGCTACCGGCATAGCCCCGGCGCACGTCTACAAAACGCTGGTGGCCGAACAGGACCCGCCGCGCGGCAAGCCATACCTCCTCATGCTCCCGTCCACCCGGGAGATAGACCTCAAGGTCGCCGCGTCGGTGCTTGGAGCGAAGAAGCTGCGGATGGCCTCCCACAGGGATGCGGAGCGCTATACCGGCCTGCAGGTTGGAGGTATCAGCGCACTCGCTCTGCTCAACCGCGGATTCTCAATCTGGATCGCGGCGGAAGCGCGCGAACACGACCGCATCCTGGTCAGCGCCGGCCAACGCGGAATGGACGTCCGCCTCGCTGTGTCTGACCTCGTAGAGCTCACGGGCGCGCGCTACCTGGACGAAGACGGTCCGCCGGTCAGCTCACCCCCCTCACACGGCCGGTGAGCGGAAGGCGGCGATGTCCGCCTCTTCGGCGAGGACAATGACAACGTCGCCGTCGCCGAGGACGATATCCTCCCGAGGACCGACCACCAGCCCTCCTGCCGGTTTGCGGACACCGAGCAGCGTCGCGTTGTGCGCACCGTGGACCAGTTCGCCGGCGGTCTTGCCCGCCAGACCGTTGGTAATTGTGGCCTCGAATTCGGCCAGTACCAGGTCTCCTGAGCGGCCGGAGGCGAGTGTGTCCATGAAGTCGGCAGCGAGCGGCTGCAAAGCGCTGAGCACCATTCGCCGCCCGCCCATGCTATAGAGCGATAGGACGCGGTCGGCTCCAGCCATGCGTAGCTTTGACTCGTTGTGTGGAAAGGCCACGCGCGCAACCACGAAGCAGCCGGGATTGACCGCCTTCGCGGTAAGCGTGATGTAGGTGTTGCCCGCGTCGCTATCGGCAGCGGCCAGCAGGCAGCGAGCGCGACTCAGGTTCGCCTGCGTGAGGACCTGCTCGTCCGCGGCATCGCCAACCAGGACCATGTAGCCAAAGGCCCGGGCGCGGGCCGCCTGTTCGGGGTTGGACTCGATCACGACGAACGGCGCGTTGCGCTCACGCAGTTCGCGGGCAATTTCCTGTCCCACGCGGCCGAAGCCACAGAGGACATAATGGCCGGAGAGCTCTGCGATTTGCATCGACATCTTCCTTTCATAGAAGCGGCTGCGAATGTCGCCCTCGAGCACCTGTGCGAAGGCCAGCGTAACGGTGTAGAGCATCGTCCCCACGCCCACGAGGATGAGCACGATCGTGAACAGTTTCTCCAACGTGTTGAACGGCTTCACCTCGCGGAACCCGACAGTGCTGACAGTGGTCACCGTCTGGTAGAGCGCGTCGATGAAACTGAGGTGGGCGATGGTCATATAACCTGCCGTACCGGCAGCGAGCACGAGTGCGAGCAGCGCAAGCGCCGCCCGCAATCGGACGGAGAGGATATCGAGTAGCGTTCCACGAGCCATGAGCGAGCGATTATAGTCTCCGTGGCTGGATAGACGTTCTGTCAGGTCCATGCAGTGAGGTGACCGAAGATGCCCGAAACGGCCGCAAGCGGGTGGGAGATTCACTACGAGACACTTGGCGACCCGGCGGCACCCCCGTTGCTCATGACTCTCGGTCTGTCCCACCGGCTGGCGCACTGGGGCAAGCTCCCGCGGCTCCTGGCTGATCGACTCTTCGTGGTGATGTTCGATTGCCGGGGCATGGGCCAGAGTGAATGCCGCGACGAGCCGTACACCGTTGAAGACGAGATGGCCGACCTCGATGCTGTGCTTGATGCCGCCGGGATCGAAGCGGCCCACATCTATGGACGTTCGCGCGGCGGGATGCTTGCCCAGGAATTCGCGCTCTGCCGCCCGCAGCGGACGCTCTCACTCATCCTCAGCGGCACGAGCCACCGCGGCCCCGGGAGCGTTGGGTCGACGGAGCGCGTCACCCGCGCCATGCAGTTGACGCCGGACATGACCCGCGAGCAGATCTTCGCCGCACAGGACGAGGCGATGGCCGCTCCCGGCTGGCGCGAGCGTGACCCCGAGGCGTTCGCCTACTGCCTGGCAACCGACCTCGATGCCCCGCCGCGCCGCTTCGCCGTGCAGCGGCAACAAGGCGCGATTGAATCGTGGAGCAGTTTCGGCCGGTTGGACCGCATCCGCTGCCCGACGCTCGTGCTGTGTGGCGCGGACGACCCGATGGTGCCAATCGAGAACAGCCGCCAGATCGCCGCGGCGATCCCCGGCGCTCAACTCGCAGCGATAGCCCGCTGCGGGCATCTGCCCATGCTCGAGCAGCCGGAGGAGGTTGCGCGGCTCGTGTTCGGTTTCCTGGGCCAGTGAATGCTCGCGGGTGCAGGCGGGGGAGCAAGGGCCGCGCTCGCGGAGAGTCGCGACCCTTCACCCAGTGGCTCCGCCAGTCATCCGCACTTGTTATAGAAGCAGTTATGGCAGATGAGACAACCTTCGGCGTAATAGAGTACCGAGCCACACTCGGGGCATCCCACGCCGCTCGCGACCGCGTCGCTGTGCTTTGTGGCGTTGACAATGGGGTTGGTGCTCACAGCTATCTGGTCGGCCGGGATCAGCGCTGGCTGGGCCCCTGAAAAGCCGGTATCGAACTTGAGCTCCAGCCAGCGGAAAACGTAGTCGACGATGCTCGTGGCGATCGGGATCTGCTTGTTGCTCGTCGGGCCGCTGGGTTCGAAACGCGTGTTCCGAAGCTTACTGGCGAGTTCGCTGAGGGGCACCCCATATTGAAGGGCATAGCTGGTGAGCATGGCGACGGTGTCCATCAGGCCGCTGACGGTAGACCCCTGCTTGTTGACGTTGATGAAGACTTCGCCGGGGGTGCCGTCGGCGAATAGTCCGACGGTCATATAGCCTTCCTGCTCGCCGACGCGGAACTTGTGCGTGATGGCCTGACGCTCGTCGGGGAGCCGGCGGCGGACCGGGCCGCCGTGCTTTGCGAGCAGCTCTTCGGCTGCAGCCACGGCCGATTGCGCATCGGCGGGCGATTCCTTGTGATAGAGCACCTGCTCGTTGCGCGAGCCGTCGCGGTAGTACGAGATTGACTTGAGGTCCTCGTCATAGGCGAGCATGTAGAGCCGCTTCACATCCTCGACGGTGTGCGTCGAGGGTGCATTCGCCGTCTTGGAGATCGAGGAGTCGTTGTAGCGTTGGGCCGCGGCTTGCACATAGACGTGGTCTTCGGGCGAGACGTCGTTGGAGCCGACCAGCCATTCCGGCCGGTTGCCGCTCGTATACATGTCGGCCCATTCGGACGTCATGCTGTATTCGCCGGTGCGGTCGCTGCGGAGGTAGTCGAAGTCGAAGTACGGTTCAATGCCGCTGTTCACGCCGCCGAGGAGCGAGGTTGTGCCGGTCGGTGCCTGGGTGAGCAGGTAGCAGTTGCGGATGCCGTGCTCGGCGATTGCCTGCTGAATATCGCCGGGCAGGCGGCGGATGAACGGCCGCTGGAGATATTCGGCGCTGTATTCCGGGAACGCGCCACGCTCCTTCGCAAGTTCGACGCTGGCGCGATATGCCTCATCGCGCAGGGTGCAAAAGACGCTCTCCGTGAAGGCAATTGATTCCGGCGAACCGTAACGCAGCTTCTGCTTGAGCATGCAGTCGGCGAGGCCCATGACGCCGATGCCCATGCGCCGGATGCGCTGCTGGCTGTCGCGGCATTGGTCGAGCGGATAGTGGCTGAGGTCGACGACGTTGTCGTTGAAACGCACGGCGGAGGGGATGTAGGCCCTGAACTCTTCGTAGTCGAATCGCCACGTGCCTTCGAGGTCTTCGCGCATGAAGGCGTCGAGGTTGAAGGCGCCAAGCAGGCACGCGCCGTAGGGGCCCAGCGGTTGTTCGCCGCAGGGGTTCGTCGAGATCAGCGTCTCGAAGTAGCCCGAATTCGATTCCTTGTTCGCCCGGTCCATGAAGTAGATGCCTGGTTCGGCGCTGCGCCAGGCTGCCTCACAGATTTCGTCCCAGATCTGGCGCGCTTTGACGGTCCGATAGATGCGTCCGCCGAACTTAAGCTCCCAGTCGGCATCGGCTTTCACGGCCGCCATATAGGCATCGGAGAGGCACACGGAGACGTTGCAGCCTTCGAGCACGCCCGGCGTCTCTTTCGCATGGATGAACTCGAAGACGTCCGGGTGGTCACAATCGAGCATGATCATGGCTGCGCCCCGGCGGGAGCCGCCCTGGATGATCACGGACTTGGAGATAAATGCGAATGGCTGGGCCCAGTTCACGGGACCCGAGCTGGTACCATTGACGCCTTTAACGGCGTCGCCACGCGGACGGAGTGAGGACATATTGATCCCGACGCCGCCGCCTTTGCTCTGGATCTCGACCCATTGGCGGAGCGAGTCCATGATGCCGTCGCGGCTGTCTTCAGGGCTGGGGAGCACGTAGCAATTTTGTGCGGTGACTTCGGTGCCAGAGCCCATGGCGGCCATGATCCTGCCACCAGGGATGTATTTGAAACCACCGAGGAGCTCATAGAAGCGCTCCCCCCAGAGCGCTGCTGAGCCCGGATCGTGGGCGGCCACGGCGGTGGCGACGCGGCGCCATGCTTCGTGGGGGAACTGCTCGCCATTGAAGGCGTAGCGGTCACGAAAAATCTTGAGCTGGATTTCGGAGTAAGTGCCGGGCATGGCGGCCGCCTCCTCGCGTTCGTAGAGCTGAGTCACTCTGGTGTCCCCCTTTCATGATACGCAGGCGGATGAAGGCCCACGGTGTGGTCTGGTGTGTGCTGGCCGCAACGCGCGTGGGCGGCGGCTCAAGGGCAGTGAGGATAGAACATCTGTTCGTGCCGGGCAAGGGGCCTCATAGGCGGCGTCCCATGAGGCCGCCTTCGGCCAGCTCGTCGTCGCGCGCAATGCCGGGGTCGCCGATGCGTGAGCGCGCGAGCACGAGCCCACGTCCGCCGCCCGCCGGTGGCTGGGACGGGCGAGCAAAGCGCGCCACGAGCGCCTCCGCGGCCTTCTGCGGGCCATCGCGGCGCACCATCGCGACAAGCTCAGCCGGGCGCAGGTCGCGGACGACGAGGAGATAGGCCTTCTCGGAGAGGACGAGGCCCGCGACATCTGCCTCACCGTCCGGTGTGGTGCGGATGGCTCCGTCCAGGTTCGCGGCGTGGAGTTCCCAGAGCTTCATAGGTCCGCTGTCCTAACTCACCGACTCGGCATAGTGGAGGCTCTGGGCATCCTGCAGGAGCCGCGGGCGTGGCTCCCCGCCAGGCTCTTCGAGCAGCGGCAACTGCAGCGTGCGTTCTTCGATGCTCGGTACGCGGCCCGCTTCCAGCGCTTCGACTGCTTCCTTCAACGACTCGATGTCCGTGAACGCACGATAGACGGAGGCGAAGCGGATGTAGGCGATCTGGTCGAGCTTCCGGAGGGCATCCATCGCCAGTTCTCCCACAAATGGCGATGGCACCTCCGGCCGCCCGTCCGCTGCGATGCGTGCTTCAATGTCGGCGACGATGATTTCGAGCTGAGCGACAGAGACGTTGCGTTTGCTGCACGCCCGGCGGAGGCCGGCGAGCAGCTTTTCGCGATTGAAGTCTTCCCGGCGGCCGTCCTTCTTGATGACGAGCACCGTGGAGAGCTGGACGGCCTCGACGGTGGTGAAGCGCTCGCCACAGGCGATGCATTCGCGGCGGCGGCGGATCCCGTCGTCGTTGGCGCGGCTATCGGTCACCCTGGAATCGCGGTAGTGGCAGAAAGGACAGCGCATAACGCCTTTCCATAAGCTTTCGAGCAAGTTGCTTAGTCGCGTGAGCAGTTTCGCGGCTTGCGGCACTGTACCCCTATATCTTGTGGCGCGTCAAGGGGGTTGCTACCAGATATTGTAGCGCGATTATGTGCGGCGGCTCGTAGGCCAGGGGATGGAGGCTGCTTAGCGTGCGAGGCGAGTGCTCCGCTGGGGCATGTAGAACGCGCAGGCATCGGTATCGGTCCACGGCGAAAGCACTCCGCTCCCGGGGTGGAGGCAGGTGCCGCGTCCGCCCTCCTGGTCTTCAACGAACTCACGGCAGCCAGCACACGTCTTCGGTGCCGGCTCGGGGGCCTCGGCGTGGTGCGAAGGGATGAGCGGGACCGGTCCCCGCGGGGATGGCGTGCGGAGCATCCATCCCGGGTCGTAGGCGAGCGCGTCGCCGTTGACATCCGGGTATTGGTTGGTCTTGCGGCCACGTTTGCGGTTTCTGCGATGGCCCATCTAGGAAGGGTATCCCTCGATGGCGGCGCTCGCCAGCGAAGCCTGCGAATTATTCGAGTACGATGGCGCAGCGGGAATCGCGTTCCACTTTCGGCCGGCGGACCAGGGAGAGCCCGGCTTCAGTGTGCGCACGGATCGACAGCGAGGTCAGGTGGCCAATGACCAACGGGCTCTTCCCGGAGATTGAGCCCCACGACCGGGGCGCTCTGGCAGTTGGCGACGGCAATGCGATGTACTGGGAGGTCTGCGGCAACCCGGCGGGCAAGCCCGTCGTCGTCTTGCACGGCGGACCCGGCTCCGGCTGCTCGCCATGGCACCGCCGCCTGTTCGACCCGGACGTCTACCGCGTCGTGCTGTTCGACCAGCGGGGCTGTGGCCGGAGCACGCCCCACGCCAGCAACCCTCGCACCGGCCTCGCGACCAATACCACCGTTCACCTCCTTGCCGACATCGAATTGCTGCGCGAGCGGCTGAAAATCGCTCGCTGGATGGTGGCCGGCGGCTCATGGGGAAGCACGCTCGCCCTCGCGTATGCCGAAGCACACCCGGAGCGTGTCACAGGGATGCTCCTCTGGGGTGTAACCACGGGACGGCGCGAGGAGTTCGACTGGCTGTTTCGCGGTGGCGTTGCCCGGTTCTTTCCGGGGCCATGGGAGCGGCTACGCGAGGCGGTACCTCCCGGCGCGGAAGGCGGCGAGCTCGTCGAGGTCTACCTCCGCCTGCTAAACGATGCCGACTCCGCTGTGCGCCAACGAGCAGCGTTCGAATGGTGCATGTGGGAATCTGCGACACCCGCCTGGCCGCCCGTGCACGGGCTGGCCCCAAGGTTTCGCGACCCTGTCTTCGCCATGGCATTCGCCCGCATCGTCACTCACTACGTAAGCCATAACGCGTGGCTGGAGGATGGCAGCCTGCTGCGCGGCGCCGCCTCGCTGGCGGGAGTCCCTTGTGTCCTCGTCAACGGTCGCTTTGACTTTCAGGCGCCCATCGCCAACGCCTGGGCACTCGAACGGGCGTGGCCCGGAGCCGAACTCGTGGTGGTCGAGGATGCCGGCCACGCCGCCACGGAACCGGCTCTCACGGCGGAACTCGTAAGCGCCGCCGATCGCCTCGCGTCGCGCGTATAGCCTCGCCGGGGGTTATCCCTCGTCTGCCATCACATCGGCCTGCGTGATGAGACGGCGGCGATCCTTGAACTTCGCCTTGAGGTAGTCCCGGTTCATGTTCGCGATGAAGTTGATGCTAATGCCCTTGGGACAAACCGCTTCGCACTCGCCATAGTTGGTACAGCTGCCAAAGTACTGCTCCATCGTATCGACCATCGCGACCGAGCGTGCCCAGCGCTCCGGTTGGCCCTGGGGCAGGCTGTTGAGGTGCGCGAGCTTGGCGGATGTGAAGAGTTGGGCGGCGCCATTGGGGCAGGCTGCAACGCAGGCGCCGCAACCGATGCACTCCGCAGCGTCCATGGCAACGTCGGCGATAGCCTTGGGGATGAGTGTGAGGTTCGCGTCCTGGGCCCCGCCCGTTGGCGCGGTGATGTAGCCGCCAGCCTGGATGATGGCATCGAAGGGGCTGCGGTTCACGACGAGATCGCGGATAACGGGGAACGAGGCCGCACGCCATGGTTCAACGGTGATCGTATCGCCGTCTTTGAAGAAGCGCATGTGCAACTGGCAGGTGGTCGTAAGGCCATTGGGGCCGTGGGGGCGGCCGTTGATGACGACGCCGCACGCCCCACAGATACCTTCGCGGCAATCGTGGTCGAAGGCGATGGGCTCACGGTCCTTCGCCAGCAAATCCTCGTTGACGACGTCGAGCATTTCGAGGAACGACATGTCTTCGCTGATCCCGTTTGCCGCATAGGTTTCGAATCCACCGCGGTCGTCGGGTCCCTTCTGACGCCAGACCTTAAGAGTGAGTGAAAGGCTCACTTGTAGCTCCTTTGGGAGGGATGGGCGTATTCGAATTCGAGCTGCTCTTTGTGGAGCACAGCGTCCTTGCCCGCACCCTGATACTGCCAGGCGGCGACATGGGAGAAGTGCTCGTCGTCGCGCAGTGCTTCGCCGTCGGGCGTCTGGTGTTCCTCTCGGAAGTGGCCGCCGCAGGACTCTTCGCGGGCCAGTGCATCCTGGCACAGCAGTTCGCCCAGTTCGAAAAAGTCCGCGACGCGCCCGGCCTTTTCCAGCGATTGGTTCAGCGATTCACCATCGCCCAGCACCTTCAGGTCCTGCCAGAACTCCTCGCGCAGCTTTGAAATTTCGCTGCGCGCGTGGTTAAGGCCGTCGGCGGTGCGGCTCATGCCGCAGTACTCCCAGAGGGTGCGTCCCAGCTTGCGGTGATAGTAATCAACGCTGTTGGACCCTTTGATGTTCAGGAAGTCGCTGACGCGATCCCTGACGGAGGCTTCGGCCTCCTTGAAGGCGGGACTGGCGGTCGATGGCAAAGGCTCGCCGAGGCGGTTGCCAAGTTCACCACTGATCGTTGCCGGGAGGACGAAGTAGCCGTCCGAGAGGCCCTGCATGAGCGCACTGGCACCAAGGCGGTTAGCGCCGTGATCGGAGAAATTCGCTTCACCTGCGACGAACAAGCCCGGGATGTTGCTCATGAGGTTGTAGTCAACCCAGAGGCCGCCCATCGTGTAGTGCGGCGCCGGATAGATACGCATGGGCGTAGCATAGGGGTCTTCACCTGTGATCTTGGCGTACATATCGAAGAGGTTGCCATAACGTTCTTCGATCGTCCTGCGGCCGAGACGGGTCAGGGCATCCGTGAAGTCCAGGTAGACACCGTTGTGGAGCGGGCCGACGCCAAAACCTTCGTCCACCTGCTTCTTCGCGGCGCGGGAGGCGACGTCCCGCGGGACGAGGTTGGCGAATGCGGGGTAGCGACGCTCCAGGAAGTAGTCGCGCTCGGATTCCGGGACCTGGGCGGCGGTGCGGTTGTCGTTGGCCTTCGCATTCGACCACACACGGCCATCGTTACGGAGCGATTCGCTCATCAGTGTGAGCTTCGACTGATGGTCGCCCGCGACGGGGATACAGGTGGGATGGATCTGGGTGTAGCAGGGGTTCGCGAAATAGGCGCCCTTGCGGTGGGCTCGCCAGATGGCCGTCGCGTTGCACCCCTTCGCCCCGGTGGAGAGGTAGAAGACGTTGGTATAGCCGCCCGTTGCGAGGACAACGGCATGGGCCGCATGCGAACTGATAGCGCCCGTGACGAGGTCGCGCACGACGATGCCCACGGCGCGGCCGTTTTCGACGACGAGTTCGAGCATCTCCGTGCGTGGATACATCGTGACGGAGCCAAGCTCAATCTGGCGGGCGAGCGCCTGGTAGGCGCCCAGTTCCAGCTGCTGGCCCGTTTGGCCGCGCGCATAGAACGTGCGTGAGACCTGTGCACCACCGAACGAGCGATTGTCCAACAGACCGCCGTATTCGCGGGCGAAGGGCACGCCCTGCGCAACGCACTGGTCGATGATGTTCGTGCTGATCTGGGCGAGGCGATACACGTTAGCCTCGCGCGAGCGGTAGTCGCCGCCTTTTATGGTGTCGTAGAAGAGGCGATAGACGCTGTCGCCGTCGTTCTTGTAGTTCTTGGCGGCGTTGATGCCGCCCTGTGCTGCGATGGAGTGGGCACGGCGCGGGCTGTCCTGGAAGCAGAACGCCTTGACGTTGTATCCCATCTCCCCGAGCGTCGCCGCGGCGGCACCGCCTGCGAGGCCCGTGCCCACGACGATGATGCTGAATCGGCGCCGGTTCTGGGGCGCGACGAGCTTCATGTTGAACTTGTGCGAGTCCCACTTGTCTTCCAGTGGGCCGTCCGGTGCGTGTGCGTCGAGCGTCATTCGCGAACTCCTCAAGAGACCACGCCGGTGAGAACGGCGATCGGGATGGAGATGTTGCCGATGACGATGACTGCGGCAAAGCCGATGGCAAAATAGCGGCGCCACAGGTTGAAACGCGGGTTGTTCCAGCCAAGCGACTGGAAGAGGCTCCAGGCGCCATGGAAAATGTGGATCCCGAGCAGCACGTTGGCCACGATATAGATGACGCTCACGGGCCAGCGGCCGCGCGAGAAGCTCTGAAGCAAGTTGTGGTAGGGCTGTCCGCTTTCGAAGCCAGGATGGACCACATGCCAGCCCCAGGTAATGTCCATCAGGTGGAAGATGACGAAGAGGCCGACGATGACGCCGCTCCAGCGCATCGTCCGCGCGGCGTAGTTTGCTGCCGCGTAGCTGCGACCGCCCTGATATGGAATGGGACGGGCCTTGCGGTTCAACAACGTCAGCGTGTAGGCGGAATGGATATGGAATATGAAGGCCAGAATGAGGCCCACGCGGACGATCCAGAGGACGCCCGAGTTCGGAAAGATGGGCTCCGCGATGGTCCGGAGGTAGGCGCTGTAGGCGTTGAGGTGTGCGGCACCGGTGTAGATCTTGAGGTTCCCAAGCATGTGCACGAACACGAAGCCGAGGAGCACGATTCCGGTGACGGCCATCACCGACTTCTTCCCTACCGCCGAGCCGTAGTAGTCGGCGAGCCAAAAGCGCCGGCGGCTGCGCGCGCGGATAGCCGGCACCGAGCCAGCGCCCTGGCCCGGCTGAGAATCACTCGCCATCGAACACCCCCTCGCGGATGAGCCGTGCGCCTGCCCCACGTGCGCGAGTGCCTGGCACGGACGCCTTTCACGGCGTTCTGCTTGCTCCGCAGCCCCACGGAATCCTACGCGCGGAGGCTTTGTGCTTCAACGGACTCTCATCAATACGACTATAGAAGGTGGGCGATCTATCGATGAATCTTTCGGCTCCAGCGCAGCAAGCCGATGACGGACTTGGCATCGCAGATCGCCCCGCTTTCCACCGCTTCCAGCGCGGATGGCAGGGAGAGAATCTCGACCTCGATGTCTTCGTCGTCGTCGCCGGGCAGGCGGCCCGGTTCCAGCGCGGTGCAGGCGAAGAGGTGGATGTATTCGGAGGTGTATCCGGGGGCGACGAAGAAGCCACCGAGTGCTTCGATCGTGCCGGGACGATACCCCACCTCTTCCTGGAGTTCGCGGGTGACCGCGGCGACCGGTGCTTCGCCCTTTTCCAGCGTGCCGGCCGGAAGCTCGAGCAGGCGGCGCCCGGCAGGATGGCGGTACTGTGTCACGAGCAGGATGCGGCCATCGTCCAGCACCGGGATCATGCAGACGGCTCCCGGATGGCGGATCGTCTCGCGCGCGGCAGTCACGCCACCGTCCATGGCGAGCGTGTCGCGTTCGACATTGAACAGCCGCCCGCGGTAGACGACTTCGGAGGAAAGCAGGCGAGGGAGATCAGACATTGGCACAGGATAGGCCGGTCCGTGTATGGAGGCGACCATCGGCGAAGCGGTTTAGCGGTCCGCTTTCCGGCCCCACACCACGGCACCGCGTTTGGTGAGCCAGAGCGGGTAGTCAACTGCTCGCGCGGCCGCTTCGGCGACGTCTGGCGTGGCGCCGCGCGAGACGAGGTAGTTCCATGCAGCCTGGCGGTCGGGAAGGCGATACAGGAACATGTCCCATGAATCGACCCCGGCTACATCGAACAGGCGGCTGAGCAGGCCGGGAGCCGTCTCCGCGTCGAACGTTTCCGGTGGCTGAGGTGGGAGGAACGGGGCGAGCTCAGGTTCGTCGAAGCGACTCGGCGCGCAGGCCGCGAAGAGCCCTCCCGGCCGTAGTACTCGAAAAGCCTCGCTGATAGGGAGGAACGGGTCCGGAAAGTGATAGAGCATGTAGAGGGCGGCGACACCGCCAAACGTCTCGTCGCGAAATGGTGAACGCGTTGCTGCGCCCAACACACGAGGTCCTGCACCACGGCGCAGGCGGCGGATGGCGGCGTCGAGGCCCACCCAGGACGCTCCGCGCTCGTCGAGGAGTGCCCCGAGCGTCGTAGGCCCACAACCCATGTCCAGGATCGGCGACGTGCCGGCGGCGGCGAAGCGGTCCGCGACCATGGGGTGCACGTCGCGGTATTCGTCGCGCAGGATGGAATAGTCGAGCCCGTGCGCTTCAGTGCCGTGGCGGAAGACAACGTCGTTGTAGTCGAACGGTAGGGCAGTGGGTTCGGTCACTTGGTCCATCGTATTGTGCTGACTGGGGGCGGTCATACCGCGGTATGCTATTGCCCGCGTGCTAGGCGCGTGCGCGATCGGACCGATGGACGAACGGCTCGCGCGCATGGCCGGTGAGGCCTGTGGCCGTTCACAAACGACGGACATCGCGGATGCGGTCGTCGTGGTGGGAGCAGCCGATGGGGATATGACATCATTACGACCGATCTGCTCAACATTCGGCGGTTGACCGCCGGCTTTCCGCTGCGCGGCCGGGTGCTGGACTTCGACGCTCTGCGCCTGTAGCTGAATTCCCAGGGAAAACCCGGGCCTGGCACTCCGCGTAGCATCGCGTGGCGTCAAGCGGTTCGCGAGCACGACTCGCCCACTCAGGTCAGTCCAGGTAATCCTTGAGCTTGCGGCTGCGGCTGGGGTGTCGGAGCTTGCGGAGGGCTTTCGCCTCGATCTGCCTTATTCGTTCGCGGGTGACGCCGAATTCGCGACCGACCTCTTCAAGCGTGCGGCTGCGGCCATCTTCGAGCCCGAAGCGGAGCTGCAGCACACGGCGCTCGCGGCTCGTCAGGCTCGCAAGCACATCTTCGACCTGTTCGCGGAGGAGCTGCTGGCTCGCGGCCTCCGCGGGAGCGAGCGCCGTCGGGTCTTCGAGGAAGTCCCCGAGATGGCTGTCCTCTTCTTCGCCGATCGGCGTTTCGAGAGAGACGGGTTCCTGCGAGACCTTCTGGATCTCCCGGATGCGCTCGGGGGTGTAGGCGGCGGCCGTGTCTGGTTTGCCGCTCTCAGTCATGCCTCGGGCAATCTCTTCGCTCGTCGGTTCGCGTCCATATTCCTGGACGAGGCGGCGGCTCACGCGGACAAGCTTGTTGATCGTCTCAACCATATGCACCGGGATACGGATAGTGCGTGCCTGGTCGGCGATGGCGCGGGTGATTGCCTGCCTGATCCACCATGTGGCATAGGTCGAGAACTTGTAGCCCTTGCGGTAGTCGAACTTCTCGACGGCACGGATGAGGCCGATGTTGCCCTCCTGGATGAGATCCAGGAGCGACATCCCGCGGCCGATGTACTTCTTCGCGACCGAAACAACGAGGCGCAGGTTAGCCTCGGTGAGGCGGCGCGTTGCCTTTTCACCGTTGCGCTTGATGGACTCGAAGTGGTACCGCAGTTTTTCTTCGAGCGGCGCGATTTTCTCGACCAGCCCTTCGGCGGGTGGCACAAGCTCGTCTTCGCCGCCTGCTTCGTCGCCCATCTGGGACACGAGGTCGGCGGTCAGAATATGCGTGACGGTAGAAAGTTGGACGATGCGCAGGTGGGCGTCGTCTTCAGCGATCTTGAGCTTGTTGACGACGTATTGGCGGAAGTTGAGGTCCATCTCGCCGTCAATGAGGCCGCGATACTGCGGGTCGGCGAGAACGTCCGAATACTTGAGATTCTTGAGCCTGGGCCCTTCCGGATTACGCCATCGAGGGGCGCGGCGCGGAATCTCGTTCCCATTCTCGTCGAGGATGGGGGCGAGACCGGCGGTGAACTTCTCGTAATCGTCGATGAAGCTCTTGGCGGCCTTGTAGACCGGGAGCAGGCCGGTCCACTGTTCGAGCAACGAGACGGCGATGCGGGCAGCGGACGGCGGATGGCCATAGGCTGCCACGTAGCCTTCTTCGATCGCCTGGATATGGAGGCCCTCTTCCATCTGGCGAGCGAGGTGTTTCTCATCATCCGCGGTAAGCAGGTATACCTTGCCGATTTCGCGAAGGTACATGCGGACCGGGTCATCGATCCCTTCGGACTCTTCAGCAAGCAGCGTAAGGCTTGCCACGTCCTCATCCTCGTCCTCGTCCTCATCGACTTCGGCCGTTGTCGCCGTCTCGTCGTCGTCTTCAGCCGCTACATCGACGCCATCTTCGTCGTCGGCATCGGCATCGAGGATATCGACGCTGGAAAGCCGACTGAGCACGCCCCCGATGACAGCATCGTCGGCGGAAGGGGCGCGATCAGTCAGAACGTCATCTGTCATCGTGGGGGTGGGTACTCCT
>Ga0307374_10006443_pt1 | contig 18434 bp, 20 predicted proteins | sample OX3MG_FD_202532 | JGI IMG/M metagenome (GOLD analysis project Ga0307374, IMG submission 202532) | Soil microbial communities from Risofladan, Vaasa, Finland - OX-3 | ecosystem: Environmental > Terrestrial > Soil > Coastal area > Acid sulfate soil | place: Finland: Risofladan, Vaasa | collected...
GCTAACTGCTCCCGCTTGAACTCCCCGGTAAAGAGGCGACAGCCATCCGTCGCCCACCAGTGTTTCTCCATCCGACGACCCTCCCTTGAGAAGTCAAACTACGCTTCCCAAAGTACCTCGTCGAATTATGGTACACAGCACGGATCCACCCGGACGTATCGAACAAGCGCTGGTGCAGCGAGGGGCTCCAGATCTTCCTCTGGATCGCCCATAACAATACTGTCGCGCCGCATTCGGTTCTCCGCTTTCACCTCCCTCACCAACACCACAGTATTCTCGTCCCCGTAGATCCTAATGGGCAATTGAAGCATCTCCCAAATTGGCTTACACCACACACCAAATCATACCCCATAAGGCCAAGATCTTCCCTACCCTTCATACTATCTAATCAACCAACCGAAGAGGCATAACCAAACATAAATATGTTGCACTCTCAGCCCAATTTTCAGGTTCAAGCGTCGCAGCCTTTTCTGGGGCCTTAAACGTCATCTTTACTTCTTCCGTCGGCATATACCGCAAAATTTCAAGCAAATAGTTCGCATTAAAACCAATGTCTAGCGGATCCCCATTATATCGCACCGCCAATTCGTCCTGGGCTTCTCCGAGATCAGGCGTCTGTACACTAAATCTCAGAATTCCAGAGTTAAAAGTCACTCTGATTCGATGTGTTGGCTCCGACGCAATTACAGACATCCGTCTCAAAGCACTTGCGAACGCTGTCTTATCAATGAACGCAATTTTATCATTGTCTCTCGGAATTACTTGATCATAGGGTGGATAGGGCCCTTCAATAAGTCGGGTATATACCGTTGTGAATGGCGACCGAAATGCTAAATGATTCTCACCCTTTCCGATTTCTAACTCTTCATCCGCTGGAAATAAGCGCCGAATTTGCTCCAAAGCCTTTGGTGGAATAATCAGATCCCCAACAGCACTCTTAGGTGCTTTAATACCAATCTGCATTCGCGCAAGACGATGACCATTCGTACCGATCATTGCCATCGAGTCAGTTCTTACTTCCCATAAAACACCATTTAGAATCGGGCGACTTTCCTCAGCCGATACTGCAAACGCGCTATGTCCAATCAGTAGCTGCAATTGTGAGGAAGGTACTCTCCAACTCTGAGTAAACTTCACCATTGGAAATGCAGGAAATTCTTCCTTTGGAAGACCCAATATTTTAAAATGCGCCCGCCCACATTCAAGCACCAAACGTTGCTCTCCAAGTGAGCTAATACGAACAGGAGCCGGGGGTAGCTCTCTTGCAATCTCAATTAACTTTTTGGCTGGGACTGTAATTCCACCCTTTTCCTCAACCTCACCACTTACCTCAGTCCGTACAGCTATATCTAGATCCGTAGCCGAAAAGGCAACCCCGCGATCTACGCCTTCAACAAGTAAATTGCTCAAGACCGGAAGAGTACTCTTCGACGGAACAGTAGCTCCAACCGCTGCAAGACCTTCTTGAAGCTTTTCTCGAGAAATCGTTAGACGCATTCTGGAGCTCGTTGGTGTGGGAAGATGCGACGGTGGGCTTCTGTTTGAAGTAGGAAGAAACTAGTAGTAGTAGTAGTGATTCAACATTTGTGGAGAAAATGGAGAAATGGTTGATTCTATTAGAGATCGGTGGTGGTAGAGGGAAGGGATTAATGTGGAGAGTGTAGGAGGAATGACCCTAGGTAAGACCAAGTTGAGCTTTGACTAACTCGCATTTAGCAGCTACTTGAGGGTTGTGTTGAAGTAATTCAGTTGCTCGAGAAAGACTGTGGATTACAGTAGAATGGTCTCTTCCGCCGAAAGCCATTCCAATGTCTGTTAGCTGCATATGGAGAATTTCACGTGCTAAGTACATTGCGATTTGGCGAGGGACAGTTAGTGTCTGAATTCGGGCCTTAGATTGTAAGCCTTCGACTGTGATGTTCCAGACATTGGCTACAGAATCCTGGATGGTGCTAATTGTCTGTGTAGTGTTTGGGGTGAGGTTTAGGGATCGCGCCTGCGTAGATCGAAGAGCTTCGCGGGCTAAAGGCAGATCAATGTGGCGATGTTTCAGTGAGGCGTACGCGAGAATTTTGATTATTGATCCCTCGAGTTCTCGAATGCTGGATTGAACCGTGTCCGCGATGTATTGCAGTACATCGTTTGGGAAACTCAACTCCAGGTGATCAAGTTGTGTCTTATGTTGCAAGATTGCGATTCGATGCTCAACGTCTGGAGGTTCAATATCTGCAACCATACCCCATTGGAAACGGCTTACAAGGCGCGCTTCTAATCCTCCGATTTCAGCAGGCGGGCGATCACTGGTTAGGACAATCTGGCGGCCTGCTTCGTAAAGAGCATTAAAGGTGTGGAAGAACTCTTCTTGAGTTCCCTCTTTTCCCTTGAGAAAGTGAATGTCGTCAATAAGTAGTAGGTCGGTTTCACGAAAACGACGGCGGAAATCTTGCATTCGTCGGTTCTGGATAGACGTTACAAGCTCATTTGTGAATGCCTCAGTGGTGAGGTAGGTAATTCGAAGACTTGGTTTTGTGTGAAGCAACTCGTGGGCTATGGCTTGCATTAGGTGGGTCTTGCCTAAACCTGTACGTCCGTAGATGAAGAATGGGTTGTAAAGTCTGCCTGGGGCCTGTGTTATGGCGTGTGCGGCAGCAGCAGCGAGCTCATTTGACTTGCCGACTACAAAGTGGTCAAAACTATATCTCTCTGTTAGTACTGGCGCATTGCTGTTCTTATCATGCTGTATCTGCTGTTGCGGTATTTGCGCTGAAAAGAGATCCATTTGCGGACGTTGTTGACGCTCAGAGTCGACCTGAAAAGTCAAAGAGACCGGACGTCCTACAGCTACTGGAGCAAGGGAGGTTAAGAGTTCGGCGTACTTAGACTCTGTCCAATCCAATGAAAATTGATCAGGTACAGCTAGAACAAGGACTGGATCTTGCCAGCTTATGGGTATGATTGGATCTAACCATGTGCGGAGGATGTCCTGACCGACGTGGTTTCTTACTTGAGTAAGAATCCGAGTCCAAATTTCGGTAGCTTCAGATGTCATTTTTATGTGGATAACTTTTGGAATCGCCAAATTACGCCGGTGTCTTGGTAATGGCAACCAAGTGTATTGGCGTGTCTATTTTTGTATAAATTGGGTTGAAGTAGGTTGACGTATGTATAAGACGCCATTAGCCTTACAGGTCTCCTAGGAAGAACTCACGGAAGCATACTTTGGGGTACTTGATAGATGGGTAAGCCGACATACCGGCCGCGGAATAAGCGGCGAATTAAGACGCATGGGTTCCGTAGGCGTATGGAAACAAAATGGGGTCGCGAAGTCTTGAGCCAGCGGCGGAAAAAGGGACGCAAGCGCCTGACTGTGAAGCTTCCGACTAAGTACGCCGGCGTGTAGATGAGTCAAGAGTATCCGCAAATGCGGCGGATAACTCGGGGTCCTGATTTTCGAAAACTAGGATCGAAGGGGAAGCGACTCCGTACGATAGATATGGACGTACGGTACGTCGCTTCCCCTCTTGGCTACCTCCGCGTGGGGATCATTGTTCCGCTACACGGACACAGTGCCGTTCAGCGCAACAAGTTGAAGCGAAGGATACGGGAACTGGTGAGAAAGCTGATATCACCGATATGCGTTTCATCCGACGTTGTCATTAGGTGTCGGTTGAGTGCGTACTCTCGATCTTTCGCAGAGCTCGAGCCACAAATCCGAGAGATCGGGGCAACTATTCTGCGTTTGCAGAACATGGAAAACTCGGGATGAAAGACATTCTGATCTCATTAGTACGCGGGTACCAAATGTGGATAGGCCCCCTACTCCCACCTTCCTGCCGCTACTGTCCCACGTGCTCAACTTATGCAATTGAAGCTCTTAAGAAGTACGGAGCGGCAAAGGGAAGTTGGCTAGCAGCCTCTCGTATCTTCCGATGTCATCCATTTCATCGGGGTGGTTATGACCCAGTTCCCTAACTCCAAGTGATCTAGCACATGGATCGTCGTATCTTTCTCGTTGTCGTATTAACAGCGATTGTAATCGTTGTAACGCCACTACTGTTCCCGAGCGTCAAGAACCCACCCGTGGGAGACTCTGTTGTGGTTGGTGCTGTGCACGCCACAGCTCAGGGAGGGAATCAGGCGGATGAAGTTTTGGGCAAAGCCGTAGCGACGACAAAGGAAAATTCTCAGAAAACAGCACCGTTAATTGACGGAGAAGGAAACCAAAGAGGGGTGGGCGATACGCTGACTATTAAGAGTGCGCATATGAGCGTGCTGTACAGCAGCAGATATGGGGCGCCACTTCAGGTGGCTCTAGCGGACTATGCTTCGCGAACTCCCGGTTCACCCGCCGGGCCCGTTCGACTAGAGTCAGTAGTGGACCAACCGCTTGTGAAGTATGATTTGGTGCTTGAGGATACAGTGGTTGAGGTAAGTAGGGGCAACCTATCGGGGAAACTGGTTAGTAGGGTTGACGCGTCTGGTGTCAAGTTTGAAGGGATAGCACAAGGGCATGCAATTTCCATTGAATATGGAAACCCAAAGAGAAATGACAATCGCTATCTGATCCACGTGGTTCTGGAGGTGCAGAACGCACCGGAAGGCGGACAACTCGTTGTAGATCTTCCTACCACGCTAGAGTCGGCTGAGTCGGATACTACCGATGATATTCGGCATCTTGCATTTGGCTACAAAGCAGTTGCTGGAAGCGTGGAGAGCTTACCGTTTGCGAAGCTAGACTCTGGGGAAACAAAGAGGGCTATTGGGCCACTTGAGTGGGTTGCGGTACGCAACAAGTACTTTTTGGTTGCTATCCTTGCGCCGGATAGCTCGATCACAAGTGCGAGGTTCACCGGTGTAGGGCGCGTGGCAAAACTAGCCCCCGACGCAGTGGGAGCAATCATGCTTCCACTGCATAATGGTAGGGTATCGTTTGACCTCTACACTGGGCCTCAAGAATTCGACCAACTCCGCGCACTTGGCCATGATATGGATCATGTGAATCCATATGCGGGTTGGTTGCACGGAGTGGTCCAGCCATTCGCAACCATAGTGACTCGGGTGCTCCTATGGATGAAGCGAACGTCAGGTCTCAGTTATGGCTGGGTAATCATCATCTTTGGTGTGAGTGTGCGGCTCCTACTGTGGCCGCTGAACCAGAGTGCAATGCGGACGAGTATCCGAATGCAGCGGCTGCAGCCGGAATTGACAGAGGTTCAACGACGATACAAGAATGATCCCGAAAGGCAACGTGAGGCACTGGTAAAACTGTACCAGGCACATGGTATGACACCATTCAGTCCCATGATGGGTTGCCTGCCGATGTTATTGCCGATGCCAATCTTGTTCGCATTATATTTTGTGTTCTTGAACACAATTGAATTTCGGGGTGTGTCCTTCCTATGGATGCATGACATTTCGGCAGCAGACCCCTATTACATCACGCCGCTGATAATGGGATTGTCAATGTTTGCACTCTCTTGGATAGGGATGCGAGGTACGCCCCCAACAGCGCAAACACGTATGATGAGTTACATGATGCCCGTGGTGTTGACGTTCATGTTCTTTCGCTTCGCTGCGGGGTTGAATTTGTATTATGCTGTGCAGAATTTGGCGGCCCTTCCGCAACAATGGCTCCTGGCTCGTGAGCGGGCGGGATTGGGGAAGAGCGGGAGGATTGGAGGTCCTCCTATGGATGGAATAAGGAAGGGGGGCCAAGAGAGGGATACGTTGTGACGTAAGGAGTAAGCCGTGTGGAGTTGAGTATAGTCGGGAGAAACAGGGATGAGACCATTGTCGCACTGGCGTCGGGTCCTGGCGTAGCTGCGCTTGCTGTGGTCCGTATATCGGGTACGAGTGCGCATGCAATAGCTGCACGACTGGTTCCGGGTCGACTTCCAGATGCTCGGATGATCGCCTTGCGTACAATCCGAGGGTTGGACGGAGAAGTGTTGGATGAAGCAACGGTAATCCGTTATGATGCGCCTTCGTCCTATACCGGTGAAGACTGTGTGGAATTCATCTGTCACGGTGGGTGGATAACACCGGCGCGGATTGTAAAAGGGATTGTAGAGGCGGGAGCTCGCCCCGCATTAGCCGGTGAGTTCACGCGGCGTGCGGTCCTTAACGGACGCCTTGACCTGCTTCAAGCGGAAGCGGTCGACGATCTAATCCGTGCGGAATCAAGCGGGAGCGCTGCCCAGGCGTTGCGACAACTCGACGGGGCGCTATCGGAGCGCATTCTCTCGATCCGGGAACAAATTCTATGCCTCGAAGCACTGGTGGCGTACGAAATCGATTTCCCTGATGAGAGTGATGAATCTATTGACGGTGAACAGATCCACAAAGCCACGAGGGACGTGATTACGTCGATGGACCAGTTGCTGATCACCAGGTTCGTTGGTGAGCTTGTTCGACATGGGGCAGTAGTTGTCATTGTCGGACCGCCGAATGTAGGAAAGTCGTCGCTCTTCAACGCGCTATTAGGACGGCGGCGATCACTGGTGACGGAAGTGCCGGGAACAACCCGGGACGCGATAGAAGCGGTGCTTGATGTAACACCGGTAGCTCTGCGTCTTGTTGATACTGCAGGATTACGGGAGACTTCCGATGCGGTGGAACGACTTGGCGTAGCGGTGAGTCGAGAATATGTGGAGAGTGCTCAGATAGTGCTGGTATGCGGAGACTCGTTGGAAACGCTGGTTGCTGCGGTGGGGGATGTGCGTGGTGCTGCGAGAGGACGCATGCTGTTCGTGCGGACGAAGAGCGACCTAGTGAGTGAGGAAGAGTCCTGGCCAATGATGAACGTGATTCCGGTAAGCGCAAAGACGGGGGATGGACTGGAGCGTTTGATTCGGGAAGTGTCGACTGTCATTGCGGAGGAAAGAGAGTTCCCGGGGTTTGATTCGCCAGTCATCACTCAGGCACGGCATCGTGAAGTATTACTTCGGGCACGGAGCGAACTGGTGGCGTTTGAGAGTGCACGGCGGGTTGGGACAATACCGGTGACGGTGAGCGCCGTACATCTACGGGAAAGTGTGCGAGTGCTGGAGGAATTGATTGGTCTGGTAGATGTTGATGAAGTACTCGGGAAGCTGTTCAGCACGTTCTGTGTAGGGAAGTAGACCGTAGGGAACGGAAGGTGGTGAACTCCGGTGGGTAGGTTGTTAGATCTGTGTGATTCTGATTCTGCTTTTGTTTGCGGAAATTGCCAAGCAAGTTTAAGACGCGTTGGCAGCTCTATTGCCGGCTTGCGAGAGAAGTTCTGAGGCAGAAGCACGAAGCGCCCAAGAAAGGCCACGTGTAGAGACGGCGCCGTCAACCATGCGGGCTCCGACGTAGTAGCCACTACGTTCGGGGAGCACATGACGGCCGACCATTCTAGCATCGTCGCCTAGCCCGTCGGCTAGATATCGGAGACGTAAGCCGAGTGCAGCACGATCAAGATCGGGCTCGATCGTCTGCCAGAGTAGTGGCTCGAGTTCGCGAATGCGCGCGTACTGACGACGTACATAGCCGAAGTATTCCCAGACGGCATGTCCGGGGCTAACCAACTGGGACGCGTGAACGGCAAGACCCTCGTTGACGAGAAGTTCACGAAGCGGCACCGTCCGCCCGGTATCCCAGTACGAATAACCGCCGGTAGACTCGACTAATGCGTGCATACCGGCGCGACTCGTCGGAGAAGTGTAGCGGACGACATGAGCGATCTCGTGAGCGAGCCACAGGGGGATAAGCTCGGGGTCGAGGCCGAGGCCAAAGGTCTCAGAATTGGGCACCCCCGTGAAGTGCTCGAGACAGACGAAGGCGACACCACGCCGGTCGATCACCAACTCGCCGGCGTTCGCACCGCCGACACCGACCATGAGGACGATGTCGTAATCCATGTCGATCTGAAATAGTCGGGAACAGACTTCCTCAACGCTACGTGCAAGCGTGACGACATCAGTGCGCTCAATCATGGAGCGGAGATCACTACGGTCTGCCGTTAACGCACCGCGAAGAATTTCCAGGAAATGCGGGCCCTCAGGGGGAATGACGTAGTTATTCCAGTAGCTATGGAGAATACGGCGATGTGTTGCAAGGTAGCGCTGGTAAGCTGCAAGTGGATCGGTGCTGTCGAGAATCGCAAAGAAATCTGGCAGCAGGTTGATGAGCATTCAGCCGGTCTGGAGAAGGCAGCGGCGGTGACTCGTGGACGCGGAATCATACAGACCGGGTTGGGCGTGAACAAGAGCCACGGAGCTAATGATTCTGCGGTGGTGGATCAGCGGGTGCCAAACAACCGATCGCCGGCATCACCGAGGCCGGGAAGAATGTACCCATGCTCATTCAACTCACGATCGAGGGAAGCGCAGAACACCTGCACATCGGGGTGTGCTTGGGAAAGACGCCGGACACCCTGCGGCGCAGCCACGAGGCAGAGAAAGCGAATACGTGATGCGCCTGCGTGCTTGAGCGATGCAACAGCTGCGGCGGCGCTGCCACCAGTGGCAAGCATGGGATCGAGCAGGAAGAAATCACGTTCCGAGGCATCACCTGGAACCTTGAAATAATAATCCACGGGTTCGAATGTCTTGTAGTCACGGTAAAGGCCAATGTGGCCAACGCGTGCGGATGGTACAAGGCGACAGATCCCCTCGACCATCCCAAGTCCGGCACGAAGAATAGGCACAAGGGTCAACTTCTTCCCCATTACACGTTGCCCGGTGGTAACCTCCAACGGTGTCTCCACGGGGGTCGCTTCGAGGGGAAGATCGCTGGTTGCTTCGTAGGCCATGAGGGTCGCAATCTCGTCGACGAGTTCCTTGAAGATCTTGGTAGGCGTCGTACGATCGCGGAGGAGTGCCAGTTTGTGCTGGACCAACGGGTGGTCCACTACACGTAGCGTCGGGAAGTCGGGGGTGGTGTGCATGGAGCAGAAGGTACTATCTTCGCCCATATGAAAGAATACCAGGCGGTTATCGTGCGCCTGACGCGCCACGTCCGCGATGACGAAGACACGCTGACCGACTTACTGAACGAGCGAAGTCGATCAGGGTGGGAACCGGCGCTAATGACGCAAGATGGTGAGCGATTGACGGTGGTTTTTCAGCGGCCGAGCAAACGGGAACGTTGAGGTGGAGGTAACATTCTGCGGCGCAGCGCGCGAAGTTACAGGGTCATGCCATCTGCTCAGGGTTGGGGCACAAATGGTCGCACTGGACTGTGGCCTGTTTCAAGGGCGACGAGTTGAGAGTCACTCGAAAAATCTTGCGCTTCCGGCACCAGTCGAGAGTCTGGGTGCGATTGTTCTGTCGCACGCGCATGTCGACCACTCTGGACGACTGCCATACTTAGTGCGAAATGGGTTTCGGAAGACCATCTGGGCAACGTCAGCGACGCGGGATTTATGCGCACTGATGTTAGCGGACTCGGCGCACATTCAGCAGAGGGACGCGGAGCACCTTACGCGCCACCATAAGACCTTTATTGAGCCACTATATACCCAGGAAGATGTCGATCTTACAATCGATCTTATGAATACCGTGCCATATGGTCGGACGTTTCAGGTGACATCTGAACTCGATGGGTGCTTTCTAGACGCTGGCCACATTCTAGGATCGGCCATTGTAGTTGCTGACTGGCGGGAAGGTCAAAGGCGACGCCGGCTGGTATTTTCGGGTGACCTCGGTCGGTATGAGCAGCCAATCGTTCGTGATCCGCAGGTTCCCACAGATGCTGACCATGTGATCATGGACTCTACCTACGGAGACCGGTTGCACCCTAGGAGCGAAGATATGCGTCAGGAGCTCGGTGGGATTGTGAGGAACACAGCAAGTCGCGGCGGGCGCATCTTGATTCCGGCATTTGCAGTGGGGCGCACACAGGAAATCATCTACGATCTGCACGTGCTCTACCGAGCCGGAGAAATTCCAGCTATCCCGATATACGTAGATAGCCCACTAGCGATTGATGTAACGGGGGTGTTTGCGACACATCCTGAGGTATTTGACCGAAGTGAGGCGTTGATCCGGACCACAAATCACCTTTTTGACTTCCGGCTGGTGCAGTACACGCGGGATGTAAGCCAGTCGAAAGCACTGAACCAAGCACGAGGGCCGATGGTCATCATCGCTGCGTCTGGGATGGCGGAGTCGGGGCGAATTCTCCACCACCTAGCGCATGGAGCGGGAGACCCCCGGAATACGATCCTAATCGTCGGCTTCCAGGCCGAGCATACACTGGGCCGGCGGATCACAGAAAGGCGTGAGTTGCTACGCATCTTCGATGAACAGGTGCCGCTACGGGCCGAGGTGCGCGTGCTCACTGGTTACAGCGCACATGCGGACGAACGAGAACTGGTGCGCTGGCTTGACGAAGTAACGGCTGCTGCCAAGCACCGTCCGCAGGTGACACTGGTCCACGGTGAGGCCCAAGCCCAGGATGCCCTGGCGGCGAAGTTAATGGGGCTTGGGTACAGGACGAACATCCCATCTCTCGGTGATCACGTGTCAATTTGATGGCCGGCAACCATGTTCGGCAGGACTCTGGCCGGCGCGTCGGCGCGAAGGCACGAATTGTGGAGGCCGCACGCCAGCAGATTCTTCAGGGTGGGGAGAGTGCGGTAGGCTCTGACCTTCCTCCCGCTTGAGAAGCAGGAATTATGGGTCGGTTGAACTAGCAGTCAACGTGCATGCTCTAGCAAAGCTCTCTGGCGTGCGGTCCGCAAGGCTGTTGTGGGGCCGAGCCTCGTCATAATCCCGCCGCGACTGCTCAATTTGGACCCGGGCGTCGGCGAGGTCGAGGAACCAGTTCGCCGAGAGACATTCGTCCCGCAGCTTGCGGTTAAAGCTCTCGATGTACGCGTTTTCTACCGGCTTGCTTGGGTGGATGAAGAGGAGCTTGATCCCGCGACGATAGACCCACGCGTCGAATGTCCGGCTCGTGAACTCGCTCCCATTGTCGCAGACCAGCGCGGTGGGCAAGCCGCGGCGCTAGCCAGCTGTTCGAGCACGGCGATCAGGGCGTCGCTCGACAGGTGCGTGTCGACCGCAATCACGGGACACTCCCTGGTGAAATCATCGATGACCGTGAAGACGCGGAACGGCCGGCCATCCGCGAACGTATCCTGGACAAAGTCCATCGACTAGCGCTCGTTCGACGCCATAGGCGCCGGGGGCGACACTCGGGGCTCACTCGCGCGCTTCCGCCGCCGCCGCCGCACGGCGATCTGCTCCTCCCGATACAGCCGCTCGGTGCGCTTGTGATTCACGACGAACCCCTCCCGGGCGAGCAGCCAGTGCAACCGGGGGCTGCCCCAGCGGGGCCGCTTCTCGGCCAGCGCCAAGAGCCGCCGGCGCACCGAGGCATCGCGCGTCGTCCCGCGCGCCGCGTAGCGATAACTCGACCTGCCGATGCCGGCGACGCGACATGCGCGCCGCTCGGAGACGGGGCGGGCGGCCCGGAGCCAGGTGACCGCGCCGCCGCTGCTCCGCGGTCACCACTCTCGCCCCACCAGGTCTTTCATCAGCGAGAGGTCGAACGCTTGGTTGGCCACGAGCTTCTTCAGCCGTCGATTCTCGTCCTCGAGCGCTTGGAGGCGCTTGGCCTCGGCGAGTCCCATGCCGCGATACTTGGTCCGCCAGCGCCGTACGGTCTCTTTCGAGATGCCATGCCGACGGCAAACCTCCAGCCCCTTGTGCGTCTCGGCTTCCCGCACGATCGCGACGATTTGCTCATCGCTGAACCGGCTCTTCCGCATCGGATCCTCCCCGCCTCAGGCGGTGCAGGACCCATCATCGGTGTTCCTCAGATCGGGGGGAAGGTCACGAGTTGGCTGGCAGGATAAGTGGGACGGCCAGATAGTGGGGCGTAGCCTCGATATTCTGGAAGGAACGCCGATACGCCGGTCTGTGAGTGAAACTTGCGTGCCCACGGGGAAAGCCACTCTGCGAGGTCGGCGCTGCCATGAAAGCGATGACGAGGGGTTGATTAACCAGGGGCGTCCCGACGAAAAGGCCACAAAGGCCCTGACCGTCCTCGGCTACATCATCGATGGTAGTTGACAGCGGGACTGGGTATGAATGCCAACCGCAGGCAAGGGGGCTGGAAGACGATCCGTTCCTGGTTCCGCCAGAGGAAGATGGTACCGACGGCACCGGCTACGACTACCGGCAGACTCCCGGAGTCCAACAGAAGCAAGGGAAAGGTCACAATAGATGGGTCAGGGTTCCTGTAGTGCGCGTGCAGATGCAATTTAGGGTAATGCAAATTCCCATCGAAACCTTCGAGTTGTCCAACGGGCTGCGGCTAGTACTCTCCGAGGATCATACCGCGCCCATTGTGGGGGTGAATCTGTGGTATCATGTCGGATCGGCCAACGAGCGGACAGGGCGCACCGGATTTGCACACCTGTTCGAACACATGCTGTTCCAGGGGTCGGCTGATGTAGGGGCCAATGAGCACTTTGAGTTGATTCAGCGTGCCGGTGGCACGCTGAATGGATCGACGTGGCTCGATCGAACCAACTATTTCGAAGTCGTTCCATCCAATCAGTGCGAACTCGTACTATGGCTGGAAGCGAACAGGATGGGAAGATTGCTGCCAGCCATGACACAGCAGAAGCTGGACACACAACGCGATGTAGTGAAGAACGAACGCCGATGGTCGGTAGACAATCAACCGTATGGCACGTGGTGGGAGCGCTTGCCGGCTCTGTGCTTTCCCGCGGGGCATCCGTTTCATCATTCACTAATCGGCTCGATGGAAGATCTTTCGCAAGCGAGCCTGGACGACATTGCAGAATTCTTCCGCACCTACTACACGCCAGACAACGCTGTGCTCTCGATTGCGGGTGATTTCGACACGCCGCTGGTAAAAACATGGGTGACGAAGTACTTCGGCGACATTCCACGCGGAACAGGTCGGCCTAACCGGCCAACGACGGACATAGCTCCCTTGTTCGGACGGTGGCTACAGGAAACCGTGACGGACGACGTGGCCCTGCCACGTCTCTTCTTAGCATTCCGCTCGCCAGTATTCGGAAGTGCCGGCTACTATCCGGCAAGTGTGTGTGGTGCGGTGCTGGGTCAACGGAGTGGTAGCCGGCTGTATCGGCGGCTGGTGCGCGAACGCGAGATCGCTGCAGAAGCCACGGCATTTACATACGACCTACCGGCAGGCAGCGACCTGCTGGTTCTGGATGTCACCGCGCGGCCCGGGATCTCGGTGGACACCCTACACGAATCCGTCGTGACGGAGGTCGACGCGTTGCTACACCGCGGCGTGGAGCCGAGTGAGGTCTCACGTGCGATAGCACTTATCGAGACAGATCTTGTGGGCGCACTCCAGTCGGCCGGCGATCGAGGTGACCGCCTATCGATGTTTGCGACTTACCTTGGTGATCCGCGGCTCGTGAACGCGCAATTGTCGCAGTACCAGGCCGTGACGGCAGACGCGGTGAACGCATTTATCGTCGAGCACTTGGGAGCAAACAATCGGGCGAGCTTGCTGTACGTACCCCGTGTTGGCGAAACCACGGGAGTGACCGTCGCGTGAAAGAGGAACCCAACGTACGTCCCACCCCGGGTACACCACGGCCCTATCATTTTCCGCGCTTCAAACGAGAACGTACGAATAGTGGGGTGGAGGTAATCACGGCGCTCGCTCCGAAGCTTCCCCTCGTGTCAATTGTGGCGTTAATCGACGCAGGAGCAGTGCGAGATCCCGCGGGGCGCGAAGGGCTAGCCGTGTTGACGGCAAAACTACTGATGGAAGGCACCGTGGAACGTGATGGTGCAGCCCTGGTCGAAGCGTTTGAACAACTGGGGACAAGCGTGGAGGCAACTGCTACATGGGACAGCGCGATGGTGCGACTGACCGTGCTAGCAAGCCACCTGGAACCGGCAATGGTGTTACTGAGCGACGTGCTGCGCCACCCAGGATTCCGTGAGCGAGATATTGCGCGGTTGAAATCGGAGCGTAGCGCAGAATTGCTGCAGATACAGGCTGACCCGCGTGAACTGGCCGACAGGTCATTCGAACATTTTCTGTATGCGCCATCATCGCGGTACGCGCATGCGGAGGGTGGGAGCAGGGGCTCGGTGGCAGGGATCACACGGGCGGACGTTGAGTCGTTCTACCGTGCGGAGTATGGACCTGAGCGATTGACGGTGATCATCGCCGGGGACCTAGATCCGTCGATGGCTATGCAAGTTGTCGATGGCACGTTTGGAGGGTGGACCGGAGCGGTACGAAAACCTCAAGCAATATGCGACGACGTTTCCGGGCATGAACACCACATCCGGATCGTGTCCAAGACCGACGCGCCACAGTCGGAATTGAGAATCGGACATCGTGGAGTACCGCGAAGCCACCCCGACCACTTCCCGCTCGTGGTCATGAACGCCGTACTTGGGGGGCTCTTCTCGTCGCGTATCAATCTTAATCTTCGGGAGGTGCACGGGTATACGTACGGGGCATACTCGCGATTCGATTGGCGGCGGAACGCAGGCCCGTTCGTAATCTCCACAGCGGTGGAAAGTGGAGTAACGGCCGATGCAACGCGTGAAATCATTGACGAACTGGAGCGCATGCAAGAAGCCCCGGTGAGTGTGGAGGAGTTGAGTCTGGCCACGAGCTTTCTCGAAGGCGTGTTCCCGATTCGCTACGAGACGACTTCGGCGATCGTCGAAGCGCTGGCTGCACTCGTGACGTACGGATTCCCGAGTGACTACTTCGATACCTACCGTGCGCATATTCGCACCGTGACGACTGCAGACGTCCTCCGCGTGGCGCGTGAGCACCTACACCCCCAGGAGGTGTTAGTGGTCGCTGTGGGGGACGCCGATGTGGTAGAGGGCCCTCTTGCCAGACTAAATCTTGGGCTGGTAACGATCGGCGGTGCTGACGAGGCTGGGACCAGCGTATGAGGGTTCAGTCCAGCTATGTCTGAACATCCGACCGAGCAGCGATCACGCCGCGTGTACACCGGCCGAGTGATCAACCTCGACGTGGATCGGGTAGAGCTACCGAATGGTACGGTGGCGGAATTTGAGATCATCCGGCATCCTGGAGCGAGCGCCATCGTGCCTGTACTCGGTGATGCTGGAGCCGCCGATCCGACGCTGGTTCTCGTGCGCCAGTTTCGATATGCCACGGGGGGGTATTTGTACGAGGTTCCAGCTGGGCGGCTCAATGATGGCGAGACGCCAAGAGCATGTGCTGCGCGGGAGTTGGCCGAGGAAACCGGGTATCAGGCTGGGCGCATAGAGATGCTGTTCAGCATGTTCACAACGCCCGGGTTCACCAATGAGCGTATTCATGTCTTTCGGGCATGGGACTTGACGGCTGGCTCTTCGGCGCACGAACCGGATGAAGTCATGAGCCTCGAAGCGATGTCGCTTTCGCGAGCCCTCTGGCTTGTTCAGAACGGGGAGATTCAGGATGCGAAAACAGCTCTCGCGATCCTCTTCTTCGCAACGTTCGGCCGCCAGCGTCCTGCATAAAACCATCAAGTATTGGTTTTGCAGGTTACATACGCCGTCGAATAAAGTGCCCACACAAGCGGTCAATCCACCGGACTATGTCCGAAATCCAGGACATGAAAGATGTTATGCCACGGGGAGATTAAGTAGATAAGCCTCTACGTACCAATGTGTTCCGCTCTTGCATGCCAAACAGACGACAGCGGCACAGGACGTGCTTTGGAAGGAACTGCAGTGGCGAGACCACCCCTCTCGATCATGGTCGGAAGCAGGAGGGGACCCGCGGAACCACCGGAGCACAGCCATGGCAGAACTCGCACGCAGGCGCGGCGCGGTTGAGAAGTTGACACCTCGGGAAGTTCTTCAGGCGGCCGCGGACACGGTCCTAGTGGATTCATTCCTGGCTGGAGAAGAGCGAGCGTTCCAGGAGCTTGTGGAGCGGTACCAGACGCGACTCCTAAATTTCATCTATCGAACGATCGGCGATCGCGAGCGGGCAGAAGACTTGGTGCAGGAGGTCTTCATCCGCGTATACCGCCATATCCATCGCTTTGACAAGACGAAGAAGTTCTCGACGTGGATCTACACGATTGCGTCCAACCTTGCGAAGAACGAGCTGCGCAATCGGTCGCGGAATCCACTGATCTTGTTCCAGACGATCACGGGAACACGTGGAGAAGATGAGCGCCCGCTGCAATTCGAAGACTCGACGAGTCGGCCTGATGATCTCTTCCAGAAGCGCCACCTTCGCGGGTTGGTAGAAGAAACGGTGGCTCGGTTGCCTGAACATCACCGTGAGGTATTCATACTGCGGGAAATCGAGGGGAAGTCCTATGAAGAGATCGCGGAGATTACGGACTGCAATCTGGGCACTGTAAAGTCACGTCTGAACCGAGCGCGAAACGCCTTCGCGGCGATCATCGAGCCATGGGTGAACTAGACCGAAACAGGGCGACTCGCGGCTTCGAGCCCCAAGCTAGCCCAGGGGGGACCATAGAGAACCGATGCGCTAAGTGATTAAAGCGCAACAGTTTTCGATGGACAATTTCCAAAAACAGATGTGCATGCGCCAGAGGGACCACAAGGCTTGGGAACTGGTTAGGGGGCCGCGGGTAAGGAAACCAGAACCACTCCCCATACCCGCTTGTGCTCATGGACTGTCGCAGCTTCCGCCAGAACCACGTTGCCTTCGTTGACGGTATGATGAGCGAGTGGCAGACGGGCGAGATGTATGGGCATCTTGAGCGATGTGAGTACTGCAGCCGGCTAGACACGGTGATACGCCGAGGGCTGCTGGTGGCGAGAAACCTGCCGTCAATCCAGCCGTCGCGTGATTTCACGCTGCGCCTTGAGGCGCGACTCCGCGGGGACAGCGTGAGACCCGTGCCAGTAGGCCGAGGCCGGGTGGTGGCCCGAATTGGCATTACGGCGGCGGTTCTGGCTGCGATGAGTGGGGTCGCGCTCGGACTTTCGCAGCGTCATCGAGCGACGACCACCGCTGACACCGGAGCTACGACAACGGCTGCTCAAGACAGTCATGTTGCGATGCCGGCGGGAGCAATGTTGTCAGCTACCATCGCGCCTGAATATCCCGCATGGGCGAGTGCTCCTGTACTTGGTCGAGAGACTCCGGTGCCGGGTGCTGCAACCTTCCAAGGCGCCAGTTTTTCGCCGTAGAGAATTGAGCCGCGAAAGGCGGCCATGATGGGCCGTAGCGCGTATATTCCCCGCATGACGAAAGCGGCGGAGCAGAAAGCGTTTCGAGACGCGCTCAGATCCGGCCAGTTCGACCCTGTGTACTACTTCCACGGTGGCGATGACTACCTGAAAGAGGAAGCGGTGCGTCAACTACTGGCTGCAGCGGTCGATCCAGCGATGCAGGCGTTCAATGTGGACCAGCGGAGGGGCGGCGACCTGCAGGCGGAGGCACTGGGTACGCTGCTGGCGACCCCACCGATGATGGCGTCGTACCGTGTGGTCGTGATCCGCGATGTAGAGGCGCTACGCAAGGACGCGCGGGCGATGCTGGATCGCTACCTGAAGCGTCCATCATCCGACGGAGTACTGGTGCTGGTATCCGGCGCCGACGCGAAGCCGGATAAGCATCTGATGATAGCAGGGAAGGCGGTGGAGTACTCCCTCTTGACCGGGGAACAGTTGCCAAGGTGGATCATTCAGCGCGTAGAGCGCGCTGGCGGAATGATTACACCCGGGGCCGTCGCATTGTTGCAGGACGTGGTGGGAAATGATCTCTCGCATTTGGCACTGGAGATCGAGAAACTCACCAGCTATGCAACGGACGGCGCAATCAACGACGATGCCGTAGCAGCAGTGGTCGGAATCCGGCGCGATGAGACCATCGGGCACCTGCTAGATGCCATAGCAGAACGTGATGCCGCAACTGCTCTCAGAGATCTGCCAATCGTCCTACAACAACCAAAGAGCTCAGCGGTAACGATTGTTATGGCGTTGACGGTACAAATGTTAGCGCTGGCTTGGGCCGAGGCGCGCGCCTTGCCGCCGAATCGGCTGGCAACCGAGTTCTTTGCGCTGCTCAAAGAGACAGGATCGGTCTATGCGGGCCGTTCGTGGGGAGAAGCCGTTTCGGCGTGGAGCAATGCCATATCGCTGTGGACGGCTGCGGATCTAACCCACGCGCTAACTGCACTAGGCCACGCCGACCAAGCGTTAAAGGAAACACGGCTTTCCAGTGACGAGCAGTTAGTCTCCACCCTGATCCTGACGCTGTGCCGAACACCAGCATCGCAGCGCGCGGCATGACGCACATGAACACCTTTCTCACGTACACGGTTGTCGCAACTGCGCTGGCGAGTCTCGGAGCACGCTCCGCGCACGCGCAGGGGGACACAACAGCTACTCGTCAGGTGGCCGCGGATACCACTGTGACAGCAGCTCGCGCGGCCATGGATTCGGCGTTCGAACGGGCGCGACGGCTGGTAATGTCAGGGC
>Ga0307374_10006444_pt1 | contig 18431 bp, 18 predicted proteins | sample OX3MG_FD_202532 | JGI IMG/M metagenome (GOLD analysis project Ga0307374, IMG submission 202532) | Soil microbial communities from Risofladan, Vaasa, Finland - OX-3 | ecosystem: Environmental > Terrestrial > Soil > Coastal area > Acid sulfate soil | place: Finland: Risofladan, Vaasa | collected...
CGTCGGGCGGCACGACCCATACGCCGCCGACGTCCAGCTCGTCCTTGCCGAGCGCGGCGTTGACCGTGAGGATCTCCCGACCGTCGACGGTCCCGATGGCGCGGCCCTGTGTCACGTGCCCGCCGACGGCGGCCAGGGTCACTTCCCAGTCCAGCTCCTGGTCGGTGAGCGCATACGACAGGTAGTGGCCCGTGGCCCAGACCGTGGGACGTCCCGATGCCGCCTCCAGCGCAACGAGGGCGGCTCCGAGCGCGCACCCGCCGAAGAGGAAGTTCCCCGGCGTCGTGAGCTGTGGCGTCACATGCATGCGCCAGTGCAGATCGTCACCGACGGACTGCATGCCGAGGAAGGTCCGTGCGTCCACGGGGCCGCACCCTATCTGCGCCCGCGCCCCGGACGGCAACCAGACAGCGTTCCCACCCGGCCTACGATGGTGGCCCCGACGAACGGCCGGCCGAATCGGCCGACCTCGGACATCGGGGGTGTAGCTCAGCTGGAAGAGCGGCGGCTTTGCAAGCCGTAGGCCGAGGGTTCGAGTCCCTTCACCTCCACGTGTACACGGTGGGCCGGTGCGGATGTAAGTGTCGGTACAGCGCACACCATCCGTGGGTATAGAGAGCACCCGGTCGGCTCGTCTAGCCTCCTGCACCAGGAAAACCGGGACGACGTGAGCCGTTCGAGCTGCGTAAGAAGAGGCCAGAATTTGAATTCATCAATCAAGGTGCGGGTACGGCGGTTGCTCGCTCCCGTGGCCCGGATCGTCGTCGGTACTCCGCTCGAGGGGCCTGCGTACAGCGTCTGGAACGTCGTGACGCGAGGGTCCCGGCCAACCGGCGCGGTCGAGTACGACGAGTTGACGATGTCGGTGATGCAGCGGGTGCTGAGCCACGACTCCAACGGCATTGACGTCGGGGCCCACCGCGGTACCATCCTTCGTTCCCTGGTGGATCTCGCTCCCGACGGTCGTCATTACGCGGTGGAGCCTCTCCCGGTCTTCGCCAATGGCCTGCGCCGTCGATTTCCGCGTGTCGAGGTGTTGGAACTCGCACTGTCGGACCAGCAAGGTGAAGCGACGTTCCACCATATTGTGACCAACCCATCGTACAGCGGGCTCTCGTTCAGGGACTATCCCAACCAGGGAGAAGTCATCGAGGACATTGCCGTGAAGGTCGAGAGGCTCGACGCGGTGATCCCCGACGATCTCCCCATTCAGTTCCTCAAGATCGATGTAGAGGGCGGCGAGCTGGGCGTGCTCCGGGGAAGTCGATCGTTGTTGCGACGCTGGCATCCGGTGGTTGTGTTCGAGCATGGCTGGAGCGATGCGAAGGCACAGCCGGCCGATGCGCCCTCCGAAGCGATCTGGAACGAGCTGTCCTCGTCGGGATTGGGCGTCTACGAACTCGAGGCGTGGTTGGCCGGTGGCGACGCCCTTTCCTTGGCCGAATTCCTGGATCACCTGGGGCAGGGTACGTACTATTTCCTCGCGGCACCCCAGTCGCTGAGCGGGTAAGCGCCCTTCGCTCGGCCGCCCGCTCTTCGCAAGCGATCAGCGCCAGCCGACCCGCCGTAGTACGTGGGCGCGGCAGCGATCAGACCTGGCCGCTTCGAAGGTGCAATCCGGCTCGGTCGCGCAGCCGCAGCCGAGGGCCTGGCCATGGCAGGCCGGGCACCGTTCCATGCAGCACCCGGGATGATGGATGCCGCCCAGAGGAGTGCCACAGTCGCGACATTCCTCCGGCTCGTAACGGTGTCGAGGGCGAAGCTCCTGACCCCACGGGATGGGGGCGTAGGCCCTGCCGTCGATGATCACGGGATCTGTCAGGCAACTGATTCCCTCGGTCATCTCGCCACCGCAGTGCGAACAAATGGCCATGACTCTCCTTTGTTCAACCCTGTCGCCGATCATCTCAGGCTCGTGTGACATCGGCGCGGATGCGGAGGCGGGACGTGCCCTACGCTGCGGCCATGACGACTGCAGAGAGCGATGGGGCCCCCGCGGCCCGGGCAGGGTTGTTGTCGGACAAGGTGTGCGTGGTGTCGGGCGTGGGCCCGGGATTGGGCCGCCAGGCCGCGAAAGCTCTGGCCGCACACGGGGCGGACCTGGTGTTGGCGGCGCGTCGGCAGTCGACCCTCGACGAGGTCCTGACGGAGGTGTCGGCGCTCGGCGCCCGCGCCATCACCGTGCCGACCGACATCACTGACCCCGAGGCGTGCGCACGCCTCATGGCGGCCGGGGTGGAGGAGTTCGGCGGCATCGACGTGTTAGTCAACAACGCCTTCCGCTTCGATGCCTTCCAGAGTTTCGAGGACGTCGATCTGGCGCAGTGGCGAAAGATCATGGACACCAATCTCTTCGGCTCGTTGCAGATGACCCGGGCCGCCTTGCCGGCTATGCGGGCGCGTGGTGGTGGCTCCGTCGTGATGGTGGCCTCCATGGTGACCCGGCAGCCCCAGCCGGCGCAGGGGGGCTACGCTATCTCCAAGGGAGCGTTGCTGACAGCCACCAAGGTGCTTGCCTACGAGCTGGGCCCGTCGAAGATCCGGGTCAACGCCGTGGTGCCGGGTTGGATGGCCGGGCCCTCGGTCGACATCTACATCGACATGACGTCGACCGGCCGCGGCGTGGCCCCCCAGGTCGTGGTCGATGAGCTGAATGCCAGAGTGCCGCTCGGCCGGATTCCCAGCGACAGTGACGTCGCCGGATCGATCGTCTATCTCGCCTCGGACCTTTCGTCCGCCATGACGGGAGAGGCGCTCGAGACCAACGGTGGAGAGATCTTCGTCTGATCCGACGCCCCTGTCGGGGTCGCAGCCGTCAGGGCCCTTCGCCCCCACTGGCGGTACAGGAACGAGGGTCCCAGGGTTGCAACGTCTCGACCGTCGGCGTCGGGGCCTGGAACGCGCCGGAATTCCCTGTGTTGCCAGCTGTCGTTGTTGTCGTGCTCGGCGCAGCCCCAGCGGCGGGGGCCGTCGTGGTGGTGGCGGCCGGTGCATTGACCGAGAAGTCCGTGCCGGTGACGATGGTGATCTGCGAGCCCGCCTTCACCTGCGTCGGGTCCATGGCCATGATGACTGCGCCCGAGAGCGAGTTGGCCACCAGCTGTGCGGCCGCCAGTTGCGCCGGTGTCTTGGACGCGTAGTACACGACAGTCTCGGCCTCCCGACCCACCGGGGGGCTGTCGCCGATCGTCCCGATGTGGAAGCCCAGCGCCTGCAGACTCTGCGATGTCGTCGTGGCCTGGTTGTAGGCGCCGGAGCCGTTCAGGACCGACACCGTCACACTCGACGGTGCAGGCAGAGCACCGCCCGAATACGTGTCCTCGCTTCCCGACTTCAAGCCCAGGAATTTGTCGACGGCGTTGTGGTCCTGCGGTTCGGAGGGGAACTCGATGTCCCCGTAGCTCCCGCCCTGGTAGGTGTAGCTGCCGAACTGGTCCACCGACACCGGCATCGTGAGCTGGGGTGCGGAGCCCACGTCGACGTTGTGGTATCCCAGGACCAGGCTGATCATGTCGGATGCGGAGAAGCTCGAATCAACGGTGAGCTGGCCGACGACGCCGGAGACCAGCTGCTGGTCGGTCAGGGGATTGCTCAGGCCCTTCGCTTTGACGGCCGTTGCGAGGACGCGCAGGAACTCGTGGTCCCGGCGGATGCGCGCAATGTCGCTCTGCGCCTCCTGGGGCCAGTAGGCGGGGTCGGTCGTGGTCACCCCGGGTCCCTTGTACTGCACATGGCGGGCGCGCACGACCTGCAGCGCTTGCGTGCCGTTCAGTGGGAGGCACCCGGTCGCCTGGATGTTGAGGCCGGAGTAGGCGTCGAAGACCGGTTCGGGGAAGTACATCTTTATGCCGCCGAGGGCCTGGACCACATTGATGAAGCTGTCGAAGTTCAGCTCCACGAAATGCTGAATAGGGATCCCCAAGTCCTCCTCGATTGCGGCGATCAGCTGGTCGGGACCCTGGTAGAGCGCAGCATCGATCTTGTTGGCGCCGTCCGAGCGGGCGTTGGGGACGAAGAGGTCCCGGGGAATAGAGAGGATCGAGACCGAGTGGTTGACCGGGTTCAGGTGCAGGATCATCACGACGTCGCTGTTCACTCCGTTGACGCCCTGAGAGCACAGCCCGTAGGCCGGGTTCTGCACCTTGAGCGCGCAGCGGTCGGTCGAACCGATCATGAGGATGTTCTCCGTGCCGGCGTCGTCGCCTTTGACCGGCGCTGACGTGAGGTTGCGCAGGTCGATGTGATGGATCTCGTGATTGAGGTACCAGCCGTACCCGGCGGCCGCTCCCGCCACCAGAACCAAGACCAGCATGAGGGTCCCGCCGATCCAGGCTGCCGTGCGCTTTCGGGACCGACCCTTGCGGGGGGCGTGGGCCGGTCCGTGTCGCCCGGCGTCGGGGTCCGTCCGCCTGCCCTTCCGATGCCCGCCCCGATTGGCCTCGTCGATCTGGCGCCCGAGATCGTGCAGGCCCTTCTCGACAGGATTCTCGGCCGGGTCCTCCGGGCCGCCCGTCGAGGGCGCGCCCACTTCAATCTGCCGACCGAGATGGTGGAGGCCCTTCTCGACCGGGTCGTTGTCAGGAGTGGGGGGACTCATCGCGCAGTGTGCAGTTGGAAGACGTGCGGCCGGATGCTCCGACCGAAGCCCGTGGCCCGAGGCGGCTCCGGCCTGGGCCTCCGGAACGAGTTGAGAGCCTAGCGAGAGCCGTCCCCGCCGGGTGGTCGCGTTGACCCTGGAAATGGCGGTCCGGTCTTGACGATCGGGACTCCGCGGTGCAGCCCTGCCTGCGCACCCCGTATCGGCGGACGGGTGGAAGGATGATCCAGACGATGGGCGCGACCAGTGCTGGCCTCCTGCTGTACCGGATCTCCCCCGACGGCGCAGTCGAAGTCCTGATCGCGCACCCCGGTGGGCCGTTCTGGGCTCGCAAGGACGACGCCGCCTGGTCCGTACCCAAGGGCGAGTATCAACCTGACGAAGACCCGCTGGCCGCGGCCTACCGCGAGTTCGAAGAGGAGGTCGGTTTGGCTGCCCCCGATGGGCAGGCCGTCTTCCTCGGTGAGCTCCGCCAACCGGGCGGGAAGCGGGTCAGCGTCTGGGCGTTGGAGGCGGACCTCGACATCTCTCACTCGTCGAGCAACACCTTCGAGCTCGAATGGCCCCGTGGGTCAGGCCGAATCCGGGAATTCCCGGAGGTCGACCGGGTCGAGTGGATGTCCGTCGATCAGGCAGGGCGCAAGCTGGTGAAGGGCCAGACCCCTTTTCTCAGCCTGTTGCTGGAGCTGCTCGGGCGGGTGGCCGGCCATGCCGGACCGGGATCCACCACTCCTGGCGCCGGCTGATCGAACATCTACCGCGCCTGGGGTTGCGACAGGATCCAATGGCCATTGCAGTCTTCATTTCGACAATTCGTCCCCCACCTCTATTACTTGGGTCCGGGTGACCGACCGACGTTCTGAGGGAACGCACCGACAGCACGCCAGCGGAGGCCGCTATGGAACAGGACGACGGGGAAGGACGAGCCCGCCGGTCCCGGCGCCGGGTCTCCGTACGGGCGTCCATCTTCATCGGGCTGGCAGCGGTTGCCCAAGTCAGCGCAGCTCTGCCGTCGGGCCCCACCAGGCCGGGGTACTACTGGGCCAGCTCGGCCGTCTTCGTGGTCTGCGCGCTTTCGGTCCTCCTGCCCTGGTCGCGCTTTCCGCGCTGGACAATCCTCTTCCCCACCATCGGCTATCTGGTCTCGGTCACCCTGCTGCTGATCTCGGGCGTCACCGACGCCACCGTGCAGAGCACCGCCGGCGGGCTCTCAGCTCTCGTCCTCCTTCCGGTTCTCGGGATGGCGCTGTACTACTCCGGGCTCTACACGGCGATCGTCGTCGTCGCATCCGTGGTCAGCCTGGCGGTCGCGGGCGTGGCGGTGCAGGGCGGTGCAGCCACGGACCTTCGCCGGCTTTTCTTGTGGGCCGCCGTGACGGTGGTCGTCGCCATGACCGTGCTCCACCTGCGGAAGAGTCTCGAGGGGAAGGTGGCGGATTCGGCAGAGTTGGCGCGCCTGGGCCGGCTCATGAACGGGGCAACGCAGTCCCTCACCTCCCTGCGCGGCCCGAAGGAGGTGATCGCGCAGGGAACGCTCGCCATGTGCGAACTGGCAGGGAGCGGGTTCCGGGGCGCCTCGTATCTGCGCGTATCCGACGGCGTGGTCACCCAGGAGGCGGTGGCCGACGGTATGGGGACCGTCCCGACCAGCTACCTGCTCAGGGATGACCCCTACGTGCGGGCGGCGGTCGACAACGGCGAGCCACTGGTGACCAGCGTGGACCGAACTTCCATGGGGGCGACGCTGCGCTCGGTCAACGACGAGCTGGGCATCACCAACATCGCCCTCATTCCGGTGACGGTCAACGACGAGCTGCACGGCATGTTCCAGATCGACAGCCAAGGAACCACCTTTTCGGAGGACATGCTCGCCCGTTGCCGCTCCATGGCCAACGTGGTCGAGCTCGCGCTCGGCAACGCAGTCGCCCACCAGGAACGCGAGATCCAGGCGAATACGGATCCGCTCACCGGGCTCTCGAACCGGCGTGGCCTCTCGCTCCATCTGAGCGGCGATCGACGGGAGAGGGCGATGGCCATCCTCGTCATGGACATCGACAACCTCAAGGCGATCAACGATGCGCACGGGCACGAGGTCGGCGACCGTGTCCTCGTTGCCGTGGCCCGCGCCGCGGCCGGTGTCCTGCGGGGCGGGGATCTCCTGGCCCGCACTGGGGGCGACGAGTTCCTGGCCGTGGTCGCGGAGGCCGACGACGCGATCACCCGTCGCGTGGCCGGCCGAATGACCGACGCGGTGGCGCGCGTCAGCGTCCAGGGCGTCCGGCCGTCGGTGAGCATCGGCTTCGCCTGCTGCGACAGGAACAGCGATGTCGACCGGCTCAGGCAGCAGGCTGACGGGGCCATGTACGAGGCCAAACGCGTGGCGCGTCGGCAGCACGCCCGCCATCCTCGGGTGACCGATCGCCGCTGACGGCGGGTGCGGCTCCGCCGTGCCACCTTCCATTCCAGAACCTCGGTGTTCGTCGAGGCGTTTGGTTAAAGGCATACGGACAGGGAGCCGACATATCGAAGTACAGGTGAGCATCGGCGACGGCGGGATTGACCAGATCGGTGCTGCAGTGGCGGGCGTCTACCCTGCTGGGCCGTTCATCGCCCGTGTGGGTCGATGAATATCGTCCGTAGGGATGCGGCCGGGATGGCGATGGTGAAGGACGGCGCGGCTGGCGCTGAATTGCGACGGAAAGACGGAATGAGCACTGCTTGTTTGGAGGAGTCGGGTCAATGAGCATGGGAACGGCCATTCGCGTTGGAGCGGATGTCGTCGCGGTCCATCAGGTGGCCGCCAGCGTCGAGAACCTCGGTGCTCGCTACCTCGAGCGCATCTACACGGAACACGAACGCATTTCCTGTGCCGGATCACCCTCAGTCCAGGCCGCCGGGCTGGCCGCTCGGTTCGCCGCGAAGGAGGCGACGATCAAGGTTCTGCGGCCGGCTGGTCACCAGCCCGATTGGCGGTCGATGGAGGTCCGTCGGCACTCTGAGGGCTGGTGCACCATCGCGCTTACCGGCCATGCCGCAGCCTTGGCCGATCAGGCGGGCATCGGCGACATCGCTGTCAGCCTGACCCATGAAGGTGACGTGGCGGCGGCAGTGGTTGTCGCCCTGTGCCGCGCCGACGCCGCGACGAGCGAGGAACCCGGAACATTGGTGGCCCTGAACGAGGCCCGGAGGAACGACTGATGGACGAGACGATCCGCGCCATTCTCGCGGAGCACGGCAAGCTGCCGGTGGCAGTGGATGCCCTCCGGAACGAGGACGATCTCTTCGAGGCGGGGATGACATCGCACGCGAGCGTGAACGTCATGCTCGCCCTCGAGGACGAGTTCGACGTCGAATTCCCTGAGGCAATGTTGCGCAAGAGCACATTCGAGTCGATTGTCGCCATCAAAGGCGCCCTCGCCGAGCTCGCTTCCTAAGCCGGCGTTCAACGCGCGATAACCACTTTGACCGCGCACCTCTCGCTGCGGGTTGTGCGTCACTGGGTGGACGGCACCCCGTGTGGGGAAGCCAGGTCGAGCTACAATTGATGCGACGCACCCGTCGCTGGGAGGGTTCACGCTCCATGACCGATGATGCGCAGTTCCGCGACGAGCTGGTCAGGGCGGGGCACCTCGTACCCATGGGTGCTGACGGCATCTACGGCCGCTCTGCTGTCTACGAGGACATTTTGGCCGCCGTCGACCGTCAGGCCGCTCTGGTCGCTGCGTCCGAGGGGGCGGAGACATATCAGTTCCCGCCGGTGGTCCCCCCGGGTGTGTTGGAGCGCACTGGCTATATCTCGTCGTTTCCCGATCTGATCGGTTCGGTGTCGTCCTTCATGGGCACCAACGCCGACCACAGGAAGTTGTTGGCCATGCTGCAGGCGGGCGAGGACTGGACGACGCTGCTCGAACCGGCGGGCGCCAATCTTTGCCCGGCCGCCTGCCATCCGTTGTATCCGATGTTGGCTGGGACGATGCCCGAGGGTGGCAGCAAGTACGACGTGTCCGGGTGGTGCTATCGCCACGAGCCCAGCGTGTACGCAGCCCGGATGCAGTCCTTTCGCATGCACGAGGTCGTCTACGTGGGCGACGCCGCCGGCGCCGTCGCCTACCGGGATCGCATGCTGCAGCGGGGTGTCGACCTCCTCTCGTCATTGGGCCTGACCGTCGACACGGTCGTCGCGAATGATCCTTTCTTCGGCCGAATCGGCAAGATTATGGCTGAAAATCAACTATCGGAGACGCTCAAATACGAGATCGTGTCGCCGATCGATTCGCTCGAGCATCCAAACGCCATTACGTCGTCGAACTGCCATCTGGACCATTTCGGGCAGCCCTTCGGAATTTCGAGCGCGGACGGGGAAGTGGCCCACTCGAGCTGTTTCGCGATGGGCTTGGACCGGATCACCCTCGCCCTGTTGCGCGCCCACGGGATGGATCCAGCAGATTGGCCCACGACGGCCCGCCAACAACTCTGGCCCTGAGCCGGGCCGCCGCGGCGTCCTCTACTTCTTGGTCTTCGAGGCGTTGAGCGCCACAGCGGCATGGATGAGCGCCTTGAATGCCTTCTCGTTAATATTCTCGCCCTCGTGAAAGTCGATGGCGCGGCGCACGTTGCCTTCGAGGCTTGAGTTGAAGAGCCCAGCAGGATCCTCGAGAGCGGCCCCCTTGGCGAAGGTCATCTTTACGATGCTCTTGTAGGTCTCTCCCGTACAGATCATGCCGTCGTGGTACCAGGTCGGCACGCCGCGCCACTTCCATTCCTCAGTGACGTCGGGATCGGCCTCCTTGACCAGAGAGCGGAGTTTGAAAAGCATGCTGCCGCGCCAATCGTCGAACTCTTCGATTCTCTCGTCAATCAGTTGCGAGGGAGTCTTGTCCTTCTGCGATCCGCTCGTCATCACACCCAGGGCATCTTCCTTTGTGTTCCGAGCCCTGTGCGTGAGAATAGGTTCTCGCCGCGTCCGGAACGGGTGACCAGACGATCGAACGATGGAGCGCCCTGGGCTGCGCTCTCAGATTACGCGAGCAGGTCCGGCGCTGCTGCCGCCCGAGGCCTTGCCGACCCGAGTCCCGGCCGGAACGCCTCCGGGTCGTCATCGCCAAACGCGTAGAGGACGATTCCCGCCAGCGCAATGAGCACGCCAACTGCGGACGCTCCGTTGAGCAGAATGCCGAGCCCGAAGATGTGGTCCGGCGCCTCCAGGTAGTAGCGCTGCGGATAGCCGGGGATGGAGTAGACGAGCAATGGAGGTGCCACTGCGAGGAAAACCCCGACCCGCACGACCCAGTTGGACAGACGGTCTCGTTGCAGCGAGACGAACCCGAGGGGGAGGAGAAGCAGGCAGTAGTAGCCCCACGAAAATGAGAAGCTCAGGACCACGATCACGAAGAGCGGAGCAGTCAGCAGGGCAGCCTGGACGCCCCCCTCATCTCGTGGCCGCTTCCAGAGCCGCCAGCAGACCATCAGGCAGATGGCTGTGACGATGACCCGTACGACATCGCCGACCGCGGCCGGCGCGTGGAGGTAACCAGCCATTGCGCCAAGCGACATGTTCCACGGCTTTCCGGTGTCATCGGAAAAGGTGCTGGTGACGTTGTGCCAGAACTTGGACGGGTCTGCGTTCACTGCGACCACGATCACCAACGTGATCGCCGACAGCACGGCCGGAATCAGCACCGCCACAGCCGACTCGCGCCAGCGACGTGCCAGGAGCAGGACCAAAAGAAGTGGAGCGAGCAGCGGCTTGACCGTGAGCGAAATGCCGAGGATCACCGCGGCGGACATGGGCCGATCACGATCGATGGCGAGAAGGAACCCCGCAGCCAGTGGGATGAGAAGCAAGGTGAAGTTCTCATAGTGGGCCGCGATGCCGAGTTGTCCGCAGAGCACGAGGAGCAGTGCTGCCCACGCGATCCGTATCGATCCCAGAGGGATCTTGATCACCCGCGACATGGCCCAGAACACGTAGGCCAGTCCAAGAATTTGCACGGCGTAGACCAGGTACTTCGTTACTTCGAATGGAAAAATCGCCAATGGGAATGCAAGGAGCAGACACCCGGGCAGGTACACGAAGCCGTTCCACGAAGAATGCCCGTGCAGGATTGCGTGTGCCGACTGCCACGCTGGAAAAGAGTCCGCCGCGAACCCGGACCCGTGGTGCCAACGAACCACGTCGAGGAGCCCGAACAGCAGGGCGGCGATCCAGAGCACCTTGGACCTGAGCTGTCCTTCTCTCAGTTCCCCCAGGATGGTCCGGCCGGATCCGGCCCCGAAAAAGAGTCTGGTGTCCCCCGACTGGAGGTCATTGCGTTCCGCCGTCTTCGCCACTTTCCGACCATCCCTTGTCGTAGAACCCGGCCGCGGCCAACCATGCCGGGTTCGATCAGGGCAACAGTAGTGACTGTCCGCGAGAAGGAACAGAGCCTTTGTGCCCGTGTTCAGCCTCATTGCGCATCCTTGGACTGGGGCTTGCGCTGGTATCCGTGGGTGGCCGAAGGCGAATTGTGTGGACGGAGTGAATCGCTCCAGCGCTCGGCGTTTTGGGCCGGAAGTTAGGCTCCCGCTGTGGCGGACGACGACCCGACGAGCGCTCTCTTGCAAATGGCCTGGAGCGCACTTGGCGGCGACCCGACGGACATCGCCCTCGTCGATTTCGAAGGCGAGGGCAGTGGGCTCCTGCCGTCTGTCTCTGCCTCCCTCCCGGCAATGTCGGCAGCGGTCGCAGCGTCCACGTTGGCCGCGTCGGTCCTCGACGCCGTGCGCAGGGCCGGACAGCCGCTGCCTGTTCTGATCAACCGCCAGCACGTGGCGGTTGCAGCCCGGAGCGAGCACTACGCCCGATCTCCCGCCTACACCAGGGAGGATCGGATCTCCCCTTTGTCCCTCTTTTGGTCGACTGCCGACGGCGCCTGGTTCCGTGTCCATGGCGAGTATCCATGGCATCGCGATCGAGCGCTGGCTGTGTTGGGCTCCGAGGACAGCCACCGCAGCGTCAAGCGGGCCGTCGCAACATGGCGTGCCGAGGACCTGGAGGACGCGCTCGCCGCCGCCGGTGCGCTGGGATACGCGGTCCGTACATCGGAACAGTGGGAGTCACATCCCCAAGGCCGGGCCGTTGCTGACCTGCCGCTCTTGGAGACGAGCGTCGGTGAAGGGCCTGCGCGGACCGGGGGGGCGGGCCGTGCCGCGGCGGGGATCCGGGTGCTCGACTTGACCAGAGTGCTGGCGGGACCGATCGCCACCCGGACGCTGGCGGCGTGGGGGGCCGACGTCCTCCGCCTGGACAGCCCCCGGTTGCCGGAGTTGGCGGCGCACGCGGTCGACACCCTGTCGGGGAAGCGAAGCGCGGAACTCGACCTGACGGAACCCGCAGGGAGAACCCGTCTGGAGGAGTTGCTCAGTTCGGCGGACCTGCTCGTCCAGGGATACCGACCCGGCGCGCTGGCCCGATTCGGTCTGACGCAGGAGGCGCTGGCCCAACGGCATCCACATCTCAGCGTCGTCACCCTTTCGGCCTGGGGCCCCGAAGGGCCCTGGTCACAACGTCGAGGGTTCGACTCGCTCGTGCAATGCGTGACGGGCATCGCCTTGACCGAAGGATCGAGTGACCGCCCTGGGTGGCTTCCCGCCCAGGTGCTCGACCACACCACGGGTTACCTGGCGGCGGCGGCCGGTCTCCTGGCCTTGGCCTCTGCCCAGCAAGACGGAAGGCCTCGTGCGGTGCAGCTCTCGCTCGTCCAGACGGCGCGCTGGCTCGCGGAGGGTGGATCGGCGGAGGCCGAGGACCCTCGCCCCGTCGACGTTGAGCGGTATCGAGTCGTCCTCCCGGGCCCGCGTGCAACTGTCGAGGTCATCGCTCCTCCGGGACGTCTCGGCGATCTCATTCCGTCGTGGACGTTCACAACGGATGCTGGTGCCGATCCGCCGACCTTTTTGCCTGCAGCATTGCGGTAGTGGAGAGAGCGAGAGCGGTGGTCCCCCGTCTCACGGCAATCGTGTCAACCCCATGTGGGAAACTGGGCCCGTGTCTGACATATGGAAGTTGTCGGCGCGCCGATCGAAGGAGTTCGACGAGTCCGCTGTCGCCTACGACCGGTTTCGCCCCCGCTATCCCGATGCCGTATTCGACGACATCATGGAGCTGGGCGGGCTGCACTCGGGGGCACGCGCCGTCGAGGTCGGCGCCGGCACAGGTATTGGGACAGAAGCATTGGTCGAGCGCGGTCTGGAGGTCTTCGCCATCGAGCCGTCCGACGGCATGCGGGAGTTGGCGCAGGAGAAGCTCGGCGACAGGGCCAGCTTCTCGGGCGGTCGGTTCGAGGACTTCTCGGCCCTCAGTGCGGCGGACGCCATCGTCGCGTTCAGCGCGTGGCACTGGGTCGAGCCGAGCGTCGGATTGGACCTCGCGGCGCTGCTTCTTTCGGCGGGTGGAGTGCTGGCGGTGGCCTGGACGGAGGTCGTGTCGTGGGGACAAGGCGATTTCGAGGACCGATTGGCCGAGGTAACCGGGTCGCCGTGGCCGAAGACGGTGGAACACATGCGCGCATCACTTGTGCCGATCCGTGACGACGGTCGCTTTGAGGAAATTGCCGTCAGGACGCATCGCTTCGAGCGGGAGCTCGATGCGCAGACGTTCATCGGGCTGACGCGGACGTATCCGGGCTTCCACACCGCGAAACGCGACGCTCGCTTCGAACAAATTATCGACAACGTATTTGCCGGATCGATCCAGCGGGTGGAGGACGGGGTCCTGACCCTGTTCCGTCGTACCTGACGAGGTAGAAGGAGCACAGCGCTATCCTCTGGCAGCGGCCCGTCCTCGCTGGACACCGGCAGCTGAATTTGGAGCCCACGGCATCGCTGAGGAGAGATCGAATCCATCGTGATGGCAGAGGCGGAAAAGCCGCTCCTGGGGGTCGTGTACAGCCCGCGCTCGCGCCCGTGGATGGAAATCGCGGAGGCGGCGTCGGGCGTGTGCCGCATCCTCTGGATCCTTGAGGAGTCGCAGTTCGGCAGCACCGTGCGCGCCCTCCGCAAGGTCGGGAAGGTCGTCAACGTCGAAGGCACGACGCCCGAGCAGATGATCCACGCCGTGTATGCCGAGCGGCCGGAGGGCATCACCTGCTACTGGGATCCTGATCTGTTCCGGCAATCCTGGCTGGCGACAGCGCTGGGGTTGCCGACCACGCCCATCAGGACCGTCGCCCGCCTGAACGACAAGCTCTTGCAACGCGAGGCGCACCGGGACGCGGGTGTGCCGGTGCCCCGGTTCGCGGAGGTGCACGACGCGGTGGACGAGGCCGAAGTCCAGCGGCTCTCGGCCGAGGTCGGGTTCCCGGCGCTGTTGAAGCCGAGGGACGGGACCGCGTGCCGGGGCATCCATCTGGTCGAGGACGCCGCACAGCTGGCGGGGATACTTGAGGCCAACGATCATCCCGGTCAGATGATCCTCGAGGAGCGGATGGAGGACCTGTCATCGGCCGGACCGTATGCCGACCGCCTCAGTATCGAGACCATCGCCTGTGACGGCGCTTTCGGGCATCTCGGTATCACGGGACTGTTCCGGATGATGCCACTCTTCCGTTCGACCGGCGGCTTCTTCCCCGCTGATGTGTCACCCTCGTTCCAGCGCGAACTCTTCGAACTCACGACGACGGCCATCCGGGCTCTTGGATCTGACTTCGGCTTCTACCGCACCGAAATCAAACTCACGCCGGACGGACCGAGGATCATTGAGATCAACGGGCGGCCCACCGGGTTGACCCCGACCGTGGTCAAGCTGGCATCGGGAGTGCCGCTCCTCCAGCTGGCCATGCGGCTCGCACTGGGCGAGCACGTCGCCGTGGACGGACCGGTCCCGTGCGAGCAGATCGCCTACCGCTACTACCACGAGCCCCCGATGTCGGCGACGAAGGTGCTGGGGATCTCCGGTCTGTCGGCGCTGGGCGAGCTGCCTGGTGTCCTCAATGTCGACGTCCAAAAGGAAGTCGGCGACAGCCTCGATTGGCGGAATGGCTCACTCGACAAGATCTTTCAGGTAACCGGTGCCGTGACGAGCTACGAGGAGCTCGCCCAGCACCATCAGCTCCTGGTACGGGATTCCTATGTCTCGTACGAGCACGACATGTCGCAGCTGGCGGAACTGCCGCAGCAGGTGCCGACGTAGTCAGCAAGGGAGCCAGGCCCGCGCGCCTTCCCGGCTCACTCGGATTGATCTGGAGCGCGTCCACTCCTTTGCGCCGCACCTCGAAGCGCTTCTTGAGGCTCAGGCCGGGCCGTTCGATCAGGTAGAACGACGCCAGGGGTAGTGCGACGAGCAGGAGAACCCCGAGGCCGTGGTGGACGATCCTCGGACTCGCCGGAGGAGCGGTGATGGCCAGGATGTTCCACAGGTAGATGGAGTAGGAGAGCACGCCGATCCACACCACGAACCTGAGAGCCGGGAATCGTCCGAGCAGGGTGTCGGGCGACGTGATCAGTGCCACGAGCGCCAGTCCCGCCGCGATGCACATCACCTCGACGGGGCCGGCGTAGAACCAGATCTGCGTGCCGTCGACGGAGTGGGTCCACACGAGCAGCGCGGCGATGAACACGAACGGGAACCAACGGGAGAAGTGACGCGTCATCAGGCGGTCGAAGTAGCCGGCGCTGAACATCAGGGCGAACAGGGGTTTCTGTGGTCTCGCAACCAATAGTTTCCATCGCCAAGAGGGCTTTTCCGCGTCTTTCGCCTTGTTTCAGCCGCGAGTTACTGAAAGGTCCGGGCTAGGGCATCCTTCGGGCAACGAAGTCAGCGGTAGCCAAATGAGTCCAAGACCGCATGGTGGGAAGCCCTCGGAAAGTTCCTAGCTGATTCGTGGGCGACTTCCGCAGATGTACGACACCAAATCCAGCAACGGTAACTACCCGGCTAGACGACGCATCGCACTCAGTGGGACACGGTGTAACAATGGATACAGCGACTCGCGTACGCTGGGAAGCGATTCCCGACGCGCCAAAGCTTCGCCGGGCGGTGGTAACGCAATCCGCAACTTCGGTTGGTGCTCTGCGGGAGACGCGGTCGGCAAATGTGTATCGGGCATCTTGCATTTGGCCACTGCGTAAGGAAACAAGTCAGGGTGAGTTAGACGCAACATCTCCATGTACCACCCCGCGTAGGGCCAGTCCGAACCTCTTCCTGCTTCAACGACCTCAGGAAACCGCTCCACGAAAAGCATCGCAAGTTCTTTAGGAGTCGCATAAGGATAGATATCGGTCCATGCAAAGTAGCGATTTTGGTCACGGCTGGTGTAGGTCGCAATCCGGGGATCCTTCGGCACCACACCGGCTACCAGACGTGCGCCATGGTCTACAGATACGAGACTGACCGGTGCAATCGCACACCGCCAATACTTCCCTGAGGGTTCCATTGCTGGTATGGCTCTGAGGCGTTGGTGTCCGCGGAGATGTAGCTCGTGAATCAACAAAAGCACCGTCCTGCACTGCATGATGAGGTTTTGTGTTCCCATGGCCCAGACCTAAAGAGAGAAACCAGCGCGACGAGGGATGGCGAGAAGGAGGACGGTCTTCCCGTACTGGGACTGTTTGTAATACGCCCAGAGACGGTCCGCCTCCGACCAGATCAAGAGGGTTTGGTTTTTGATGGATGCCTTGGGCATAAAGCCCCCGTCCATTGTCAGCCGTGTCGGCCTAAAAGCTTCTGCCCACCAACATGCCTTGTCGGACCTGGGGAACGTAACCAGGGATTTCATGTGGAGAACCCCGGCTACCTGGGGATAAGACTGCCGCCGCGAACATAAGGGTGTCCCCATACAGCCGGGAGGGTGGCTCCATTTGCTGCCAGAATCGGGGCATGAAAGTTGCATTCTCGGGCGCCTGCCTATCCCTGAGTCTTCTGAGTTGTCTGGGCATCGTTTCCGCCGGAGCGGCGGAGTCCACGTTTGGCGCAGTTGTGGGCAAGGCCGTGTCCTGCTCAGGCCAGGCACTGATTCCAGTGGCACATTTGAGCGTCTACAAGGGCAACGAGCTCATCAGCAGGCGTTCCGTCCCGACTGGATCGCAGTTTCGCTTCCGTCTTGCGCCCGGCACCTACGTCATCTCTAACCAGGGTCACCCTGGGCGATTCGTGGGGAGCGCACCCTTCCGGGTCCACGCGGGGCGGACCAGCCGAGTGGTGGTCAGAAACTTCTGCATGTAGGCCGTCGCCTGCCCCCGTTGGCCGGGACGGGGTTCATCTCAACGCCGGGAACGCTACGGTCTGAGGGTGTGGGACATGAGTCCGACGAGCGAATAGCTCCAGAACCGGTTCCCCCGAGTGGGTCCCTGGGTGGACGAGTACCGTGGCGGGTGGTCCTCCCCCGCTCACCAAATATCGAGGCGGTCCTGCAGGACTTTGAAGCGTTTCCCTCAGGCGTCAAGTTCGCCCTCCACGCTCGATTCGGTCCTGGCGTGTTCAATCCCCTCGGGACATATCCTGGCGCTGCCGGCGGCCCGCACATCGCAGCCACTTTCTCCGATGGTCGAACAGGAAGAGTGGAGCCACCGCCACCCCTGGGGTCCATTCCGCGGGAGCCCATGCCAGGTGATGTGATCTTTGATTACTACGAAGGCGGGGGTCGCACCAACGACGGGGGTCGCACCAATGAGTGGACGATGATCTTGTGGTTATCGCCGCTCCCACATCTTGGGCCGCTCACCTTCACTATCGGATGGCCCGAGAAGGGCGCTCCGGTGAGTGCCGTACACGTCGATGCGGGTGAGTTGATTCAGGCATCACGGGCAGGGTGACCCCGTATGCCGGGACGGTGGGGCACTGCGGAGCTGATCGGGACGACAGAATGTCTAGGTGGATCTCGACCTATTTGCCGTCCTGGTTGACCAGAGGCGGTCATTCTGGGAACAGCACGAAATCAAGGTCGAGTTCAGCCGGGGACCCTCGCGCCTGAAGTCGTCGGCATGGGTCACATGTGAGGGCCGGGCAGCCATTGCCCAGCTCATCGTCTGGGATAGCGGCGAGGCCGATCTTTCTACGGCGTCCAAAGACAGCGCCGATCCGCCCGTAGTCGAGCACTACGAGATCACATCCGAGATCGGCCTTCTCGGGTGCCTCGACGACCTGACGGAGCACCTACTGAAAGACGCCTGACCCACTGCCCCCGTACGGGTCGGGGGCTACGTCTGTGTATTGGTCATACGTTGGGCGCGAGATCCGGCGTCGGCAAGCGACACTTCCAGGTGTACCCTCGTAACGGCTCATTGAGAGCAGCAGCGTCACCGCTTACGGTGACAAGATCGCGAGTCCCAATGGGTATCGAAGCACAGTGGTGGGCGGGTCCCGCCTGCCATCGCCAACGGTGTGCTTCAGACTTATGACTGAGGCGTACGACACGGGCATGGATCTGCTCACCGAATCTGCCAATGAGCTCGACATGACAGCTGGTGCGTGCGAGAGCTCAGAGGATGCGGCACGCCTCTTTGCACTGGCGGACAGGATCCGAAGCTACCTAGCAACGAGCCGTCCCACCACGACTCTTGGAATGCCTCGGATCGTCTCCGAAGAGGTCCGCCTGACCGATGAAAACGTGATTCATCGAACCGCAGGGTTCAACCAGTCCCACATACGCATCCTTTCGGAGTGACCTTCAATCCGCTGCCCGGTCACCTATCCCAGTGTGCCGGGACTGTGGGACAGTTCGGCACCTGGGGATAGTTCTGAGAGCTAAGTAAGTTCCTCTCGGTAGCCGGCATCTGCGCCATTCACCGAACCTGCCCTACAGTATTTCTGAACACCCTGATCTCCTGGGTCCATTCAGACACTCCTGGGCTAGTCGAG
>Ga0307374_10006445_pt1 | contig 18431 bp, 11 predicted proteins | sample OX3MG_FD_202532 | JGI IMG/M metagenome (GOLD analysis project Ga0307374, IMG submission 202532) | Soil microbial communities from Risofladan, Vaasa, Finland - OX-3 | ecosystem: Environmental > Terrestrial > Soil > Coastal area > Acid sulfate soil | place: Finland: Risofladan, Vaasa | collected...
ACTGAGAGTGGAATGCGGGCAGGTCTCGTTGGCGTCAAACCCTTTTCCAGGCGTATGGGCCACGGATCAAACACGGATCGAACACGGATGATGCAATTCAGAACCACTTAATCCGTGTTTCATCCGTGTTCAATCCGTGGCCTGTTCCGCGCGTCGTGGCCTCGACTCTCACGCCGCGCGGCGTTTCCGCCCGGCGGCGGCGGGCAGGGGCAAAATGTCGCGGTGGATCGTGGCGTCGGGACGCGTGAGGTCGACCATCTGGTGGACGTTGCCGGTGATGGGCACCGCCTCGAACCGGCCGTCTTGCGGACGCACGACCATCGGCATGCCGTGCTTCGGCGCCATGCTCACGCGGTGCGAGCGGTCGAGGCGGCTGGGCGGCGCGACCCTCAGCCGATAGCGCTCGACGATCATGGCCACGATCAGGTTGATCGTGACGGCGCCCAACGACCTGGCGACGCACGTCCGCGGCCCGGCGCCGAAAGGCGCGTAGGCGAATGGGTCGGGCGTCGAATCGAACCAGCGCTCGGGCCGGAACTGGTCGGGATCGGGAAACACCGCCGGATCGCGGTGCGTCGCGTAATGACTCACCACGACGAAATCGCCGGGCCGCGCCTTGACCGGGCCCAATGCGGCTTCGCGGCGCACGCGCCGCATCGCCAGCGGGAACGGATGAATCCGTTGGTCAATGGATGAATGATGAAAAAGGGGCGTAGCCGGACTCGCAAGAGTTCAAGATTTGCCGCGCCGCCTCGCACCTGGTTCGAGACCACGTACCAGCGACCTTCACGCTTGAGCGAGTCGCTGAAACTCATCAAGCGAAGCGGCCTCGAAGGCCAAATCAAGCCAACGATCGAACCGTTCCAGGTCGGTCGTGGCGCGGATCAACGATTCCAAGTCCGCCGGCACGCCGTGGGCGAATCGCCGCCCCAGAACGTGCAACAGCGCGTCGGCCTTGCCTTCCGCCTTGCCTTTCGCCTCGCCTTCCGCCTTGCCTTCCGCCTTGCCCCTTTTGAACCCTATCCGCTCGAAACTTGTGACATAGGGCATGTTTTTCTCCTCCCCAAAACGGACCATTTCTTCTTGCACTTGCTCCTCCATCTTCAGCCCCGTCCTTGAGCCACACCTTGAACAGCTTATCGACGTAACGGCGGCCCACTGCGGCGTCGCGAACGATTTGTTGGAGCTCCGTGTCCAGGGCCTCGTACTCGCGAGACCAGTTGATGGCGGCATGCACCAGCGGAAAGAAGAACCGCAGGAAAGCAGGGAAAAACTGCTCCAATGCCTCTTTCCACGGGCTATCGAAGTCGCTCAATGTCGTACACCTCCGGGTATTTCCACATCCTAAATTCAACATATCAGATTGCGCAATGGAAATCGACGGGCCGACCGGGTAGTGATACCATTTGAACGAAATGGTATCACTACCGCCGACCGCCGAAAAATGTAGCAGGCACATCAGGTTGATCGTCACGGCGCCCAACGACCTGGCGACGCATGTCCGCGGCCCGGGTCTCTCCTCATAATTGCCCAGCCGCGTCGGATGGCAGCGGCCGGACAAAGCGGGAGGACTCGAATTCCATTCTCGCGGCGAGCGCACAGCGCCTCGCTTGCAATCGGTGCGGCAAGGGGATAGTCTCAAATTTGGGATCTCTGGCCGAGGGGCCGTGCCGAAAGGAAGAACAAGATGAGCAACGACGCCGAAACCCTCTATCACGCGGCGATGCAATTACCTGAGCAACAAAGGGCGCACCTGGCAGGCCTCTTGCCTTCTCGGCGGCTGCCAGCGCCTGGGCCAGGGCCTGGTTGTTCTTGTCCTTTTCAAGCGCGGTCTTGGCGGCGGTGAGTTTCTCGGCCGCCGCCTTCGAGCGGGCTTCCGTTTCCGCCGCGGACTTGCCGGCGACTTGGCGTGCGTCGGCCGCGCGCTTTGCTTCGCCGGTCGCGTCGGCGGCCAGCTTGTCAGCGACCGTCTTGGCCTCGCTGGCGGCCTTGGAAGCGGCCATCGCGTCGGCGAGCAGCTTATCGACCTCGGTTTTCCGCTTGGCCGCCGCCTCCGCCGCCTCGGGGATGCGGCGGTAACTCACCTGGGTCGTACCCAAAAGGTAGAAGCTGTACGTGCCCACCGGGGCATTGGATTGCAGATTGAGCGCGAACTTGCCCGACGCCGTGTTGCCGTCGAGCGTGATGTTCTGCGGCTGGATGTTCGGTGGCAGTCCGTAGGGGGCCAGTGCGACGTTGCCCTTGAAGTCGCCTTTCCGCGTGATCGTGACGGGGAATTCGATCTTGCCCGCCCGCGACATCTCGATGACGGTATTCTCGCCGGCTTGCACCGCCAACGCCGACGACTCTTCGCTGATGCCCAGCACCAGGTTTTGACATAGCCGCGCGCGGGCCGAAAACTGGCCAATCTGGCCGGGCCAAACCATCGAAGCCGCGCGGGCCTGGCGCACCACGTCGCCGCTCGCCAGCTTCGCTTTACCCACGACGGTAACAGCCGCCACCGCCGCCGGCGCGGCGTCGGCCGCCATGAGCACCAATGTCGCGGCCGATTGGCCCGGACCGATTGTCGCGGGCGCTGCGGTGACTCCAGCCGGCATCCCCTCGGCGGAAACGACGATCTCGCCGTCGAACCCGTCGCGGCGGAAGGCGAGCACGTCGAGCAACTCGCTGCCGCCTTTTCGCAGCAGCGGACTCCAGACGATCGGCTGGTTCTGGTTCGGATCGGCGATGACGCCCGCGGACCGCGGCACCGCGACGAGCCGGAAGTCGGGCTGTTCGGGTCGGATCGCAAGGCGATAGACACGCCGCGGATCGGGTGCGGTGCCGGACGAGAGGTCGCGGACCATCACGCGGTACTCGCCGTCGGCCGGGGCGACGAAACGGTAAGAGGGGTCGTCGTGGGTCGTAGTGAATTGGAAGCCGCCGACGTCGTCGGCCCCCTGCAGTTCGACGACTTGCTCCTGACCCTTGTCATCGTGTTTGACCTGTTGCACGAGCAGAAAGGGGTCGCTGGCAAGGCCCAACCGTTGACTGACGAGCTCGATCCAAAGCGCGTCGCCCTGTTTGGCCTCGAACTTAAACCAGTCGAGGTCGCCAAACGGATAGAACTGTCCGGCGCACTCGCACGGGAGCGTGAGCCTCTGTGCCCGCCGGGCCGTGTCGTTGGGCTCCTGTTCGATGACGACCGGCGCGCTGGCGATACCCACCAACACCGGATTGGCCGGCCCTTGCGGCGTCGAAAGACGGTAGGCGACGCCATCGACGCTCGACTCGGGCGACTCGACCGGCAAATCGACGGCCAATACCTGCGACTCCGGCCCGGCTGGAAGCTGGATCTCAATCGAGAGGGCCTCCAGCGGGCGGCCGTCGATCGTTAGTCCGTCGGCCGGCTGGCCGCCTGGAAGACCGCGACCGTAGAGGCGATAAGTCGCCTTCGAGCCGGCCAGGCCGGCTGGCGGAAAGACGAAGTCAACGTGCGGCCCGCTGCCAAGCGTCATGCGGTAGAAGTATTCGTTGCCGCCCCCGTAGATGAAATCGTGGACCAGCACGGTGTACTCGCCGTCGCTCGGCACGCTGACGTCGAGCAGGGCGTCTTGGCGGCCCATCGCCACCGCCCGCGCCAGCTCGCGCCCTTTCGCGTCCAACAGCACCAGCACCGGCTCAAGCCGCGAGTCAATCCGCCGGGCTTGGCAGTCGATAAGCAACCGCTGGCCCCGGCGGGCGGCGAACTTGAAATGGTCGAGGTCGGTGCCACCGTCGCAGCGACCGTTGATGGTCGCCCCCAGCGTCACCGGGCTGGCCTTTTCGAACGTGCTGTTCGGTTCGGTCTCGACCAGTTCAGGCTCGCGGCCGACGATGAACGCGCGAGGGTTGGAGACGCCGTACTTACCGATCGCGCGGACTTCGTAGCGCCCGGGCGGCACATCGGCGGCGATCGCCACGACGAACTGGTTCGGCGCCGGCCGTGGCGCCGGGGCGAACTCGCTCGGCTCCAGGATCTTCGCCGCCGCGGTGATTCCGAGGTGTGAGAATAGCAGCCGATCGGCGCCGTCGAGATCCACGCCCGTCAGAATCACCTCCACCTTCGTCCCCTGTTGTCCCCCCGTGGGAAAAATCGAGAACAACCGGGCGTCGGGGAGTTGGGCCTGTGCGCAGGTTGCATCGAGCGTCAGCGCGATCGCGAGGAGGATGACGAAACGAATGAGCATTCTCCTATCTCCCATACTCCGCGTCCTCCTGGGCCGCAGAGCGGCCGGCCGGATGTTCCCACGCGGAGCGTGGGAACAAGGAACTTTCCCCTCGTTCCCACGCTCCGCGTGGGAACGTCTCCTCGGACGCTCCGCGTCCTCGCAGGCCGCCCAGCGGCCGGCCGGATGTTCCCACGCGGAGCGTGGGAACAAGGATGGTCTCCTAATGATTGAACAAGAACTCCTTCGTATTCACCAACGCCCAAAGAATGTCCTCGAACGCCTGCCGCTTGCTCTCGCTCTGGGAAAGGTGGCCGAGCGTCAGCTCCAGCTCGTCGGCGGCCGGCGGGCGGGCGTAGACCCAAGCGTAGATTTCACGGACCTTTTCTTCGTCGCCGCGCTCCATGTCCCTGGCAAGCGCCGCGATGCGGCCGTTGCCGTCGGAGAGTTTGCCTTGGACTTCGCCCGAATTCAAAAGGTGCAGGCTCTGCGCGAGGTTCGCCTCGGCCGAGCGCTCGCACTCGCAGGCGCTCTCGGCTTCGGGCCGGCCGAAGACCGTGAGGAAGTAGTTGTTGGCCCCCGTGTCGGGAAGTTGCACGGCCCGCGTACCGCTTGGCAGACCATTGAAATTGGTCGTGGTGCCGGTCACCTGGTTCAAGGCGTCGTAGAGCACTTCCGCCGTAAGCCGCTTGGGGTGATAGAACGAGAAGTTTTGCTTGTCGCCGGCGTTGTACTCGTTCGGTTCGGAGCTCAATTGGTAGGCCGCCGATTGGCAGATCGTCCGCACCAGGTCCTTGAGATCGAAACGGCGATCGACGAAGTGCCGCGCCAGGGCGTCGAGCAACGCCGGGTTCGAGGCCGGGTTCGTCACTCGCATGTCGTCCTCGGGGTCGACGATGCCACGGCCGAAGAAGTGCTTCCAGTACCGGTTGGCCAGCGCGCGGGCAAAGAACGGGTTCTCCGGCGCGACCATCCAATCGACGAGCGCTTGCCGCGGGTCGACGTCCGCCTCAATTTCCAGCGGATCGCTCCCCAGTCCGGCTGGCTTGAGCGTCTCGTTGGTCCGCGGGTTCACCGCGGTGGCCGGTCCCCGGTTGTGAAAAATCCGCTGGTCATCCTGCGGCTGCATGCCGCGCAGGCCGTTCTTGCGGCCGACGCGGGAAAAGAACGCGGCGAAGGCATAATAATCGTGCTGGCTCCAGCGCTCGAACGGATGGTGGTGGCAGCGGGCGCACTGGATGCGCAAGCCGAGGAACAACTGCGCCGTGTCTTCAAGCTGTTTCTCGGCCGTGTTGACCATCCGGTACCAGGACACCGGCGGATTGTGCGTCATCTCGCCCGCAGCGCCGATGATCTCACGCACAAACCGGTCGTAGGGCTTGTTGTCGGCGAAGCAACGACGAATCCAATCGTGGAAGCCGATCGTTCCGCGCGTGTAGTTGCCGTTGACGCGCTTGTTACGCAGAACGACGCTCCACTTGTTCGCGAAGTAGTCTGCGTATTCGGTGCCGGCAAGCAGGCGGTCGATGAGCTGGTCGCGCTTCGACGCGCCGGCGTCGACAGCGAACGCTTGGGCCTCATCGGCCGTCGGCAAGCGGCCCGTGACGTCGAGCGACGCGCGGCGGAGAAACGTCGCGTCGTCGCAGATTTCGGATGGCGGAATACCCAAGGTCTTCAGCTTGTCGAATACCAGTTCATCGATGAAGTTCCGCGCGGTCGGCAGACCATCAACCCTCGCCCCCAGGGGGATACTTGCCCGGAACACGGCCACCTGGCTTTGAAAGCGGGCCATCACGGCCACCTCACCGGTCAGGTCCAGCGTGCGCACCAACCCTGTCGCCGTCGTCTCAGCCATCTCGCCGTCGTTTGGTTCGTACTGGGAGATGTGGGTCACATCCTCGGTCGAGCCATCGGTATAGTGGGCCAGTACGGCAAGCTGTTGTTCGCCACCGCGCTCGATCGACCGCGAGGCCGGAATGACCTCGATTCGCTCCACGGTCGGGTCGTCGGCGTCGCCGTAGGGCATGCCCTGCTCCATCCAGCGGCAGATGAGCCGGTACTCGTAGCCCCCCGCGTCGAGGCGCTTGCCGCCGCCATGTGCCACGCTGTTGGTGCTCTTCAGCAACAGCAGGCTCCGCTTGGGCGCGGCAGGAAAGACTCGCCGGCCGCGAGCCTCCTTGACCAGGAATTCAAAGTCGTCGCTGGGGTAAAAACCCAACAGCGAGAGCTTAAATCCGTTCTGTCCGGTCGCTTTGCCGTGGCAGCCGCCGGCGTTGCAGCCGTACTTGCTGAAGATCGGGACGATATGGTTGGGAAAGTTGATCGCCGGCGGCGTCGCGAAACTCTCGACGGAAACCACCGTCCTGGTCGTGAGCCTGGCCGGACCCGTGACCATGATGGTCGCTTTGCCGTCGGCCAGCGGCGTCACCAGGCCGTGTTCATCGACCTCGACGATGCCGGCCGGTTTGACCGAGAACCGCGCCTTTCGCGTCAGGTCGCGCACCTGGCCGCTGGCATAGCGGCCATCGACAATCAGTTGCTTGCGGGAATCGGGACCACGCAGAACGCTGTCCCCGACGCGCACGACCTCGATCGCCTTGAGCTTGCCGGGGTCGCCCAGGCCGGGGGTTTTTGCCGATGAGCCGGTTGCCTTAGCTGACGAGACGGGAACCTTGGGGTCCAACCCTGCAGGCGCATCGCCGCCGAACACTGCCGCCGGCCCATCAACCACGGCGATGAGAAAGGTCGCGGCAATGGATGCAAAGGCAAGCGACGTAATGGGTTTCATAGTGTCCTATCCGGCGACGTTAACCTTCCACTACCGGCGTGGCAGTGCCACGCCTTCAATTGACCCTGGCGTGCGAAGCGTTACTTTACCACGCCTGCGGTCGAGATTGCGACGCTCACGGTGGCTGGGGCAGAGCCTAAGCGATGCCCCGGTCGTTATCGGCCACCGCTTTCTCGTGGCAAAATGTCTTATTGTGGGCCGCATGAAGCACAGCCTTTGCAGCCTGACATCAGTCGCCTTGCGCGTCAGGTTCGGGTACGACGCCGGTCTCGACGGCCAGCCTGAATTCCTCCGGGCAAGCGTTCCAGGCACTTTGGTAGGTCGGCTCCAGCGGGACTTTGACATGCATGCCGTTGGCCAGGAAAAGCGGCATTTCCAGCAAAGGATCGCCAACGGCGACCGGCTCGACGTAGGCCGCCCGCTCGCCGCCGGTCTCATAGGAGGCGAGGATGCGGTCTTTCCCCACGGGAAAGTCGAATGGCTCTTCGATGATCTCGTCCCAGATTACTTTGTGGATACCTAACGGATCGCGCGGCGTGGGTGGAAACAGATCGACGATCAATAGGTGTACTCCCTGGCGGAGGAAGTCGATGGTTTTGCCTACGAAGTCCCGCAGCGCCGCACGGCTGTCCTTATTTCCCGGTGAGACGACTTCGATCACCGCGACAATGCGGCCGAGGTGGTGTTTGACGACGACCCGGTTGGCTCGAATCGCGTAAATCTCTTTCGACGTTCTGCGCATGATGCTCGTTACCGGGCGTTCCAGCGTCAGTACCCCGTCCCCATCGCCTTGTCGCGCTTGGTGAACGGGTATTCTCGTCTCCACAGTCAACACGTCCGTTTCTATGGGGCCGGATCGTTGTTCCACCAGAGCGGAAAGCCCCCTTGGTAGTCGTCCATGGTTCAACGTCCGAGCGATCTCGATCGTCCAGTCTTGATGAAAATGATGAAACAACCCGAAAGGCACACGGGTCCAATCGTGAATTGACATGGTTCATTTCCGAAGGATTCGACGAATCAGCGCGCGCTCGTAATTATATACGGCGAGCGGCCTGAACACGAACCCACACACTTCCCACAGCCGTTGCTCCACACGCGCCGACGTGTGCGACGCCATTTTTGAAAGGTCGTCTGCAGGACGATAGAACAGTCCCGAAGGGCCGGCAAAGTCTAGCCTGGGGCGTAAGCCGGCTTACGCCCCAGGCTACACTCTGCCGCCGCTGAGCGGCCAAATGCACGGGCCGCACCAGACCGCCATGATTCCTCCGTGATCACCAGCGTCGTGTCGCACGCCGGTAGAACGATACGAAGGCGACGCGGAACTTTGCTCGTGGCAATGGTGGGCCGGCGCCCGCTTCGCGGTCTTGTCCCACCCTACGGATTTACGAGCACCAGGCCGCTTTGGCTAGCCTGGTGAGCCTCACGCGCTCCAGCACGCACCCCGGCTCGCTTCGAATCGCGAGCGACCTTCCACCTGGACTTGTTCAAAGAACTTCTGAAGTTCCTCGAAATCGAAATCGTCGAATTCTCCATCCCTTAACTGGCGCATTCCCTCGTCGATGTGATCCAACAACTGTTGCCGCCGCTTCAAAAGCGCGACGGCCTCGTCAAGCGCCGCTCGCCGATCCTGAAAATCGCCTTTGGCGATCGCGAATTGAATGAATTGCTCGTTTTCCGGCGAAATATCGGTGTTCACGGTTCTAATCCCTCGGGGCTGACACGACATCTGAATCATAACACACCGAATCCCAGCAACTCAAGTCGGTCACTTGTGTAGGGCGAAGGCCGCGGTCGCAACCCTTAGTCCATTACCGCCGGCCGCTCCGATTGCAAATACGCGAACAAATCGCGGAGCTCCTGGTCCGACAGCAGGTCCAATATCCGCTCGGGCATCAGCGAGATCGACATCGGCGTCAGCTCCGCGAGATCCTCGCGCGCCAGCGTGGTGCGGGTGTTTTGGCTGTCGAGCAACGTGACCGTCTCCGGCGTGGAACCGGCCAGCAAGCCGTTGACGATCAGACCGTCGCTGGTCTCGGCGGAATAGGCGACGAATTCCGGCCGCACGACGGCGCTGGGATCGACGACGTTCGACAACAGCACCTGGAGATCCTTGCGGTCGGCCCCGGTCAGGTCCGGACCGATCTTGTTGCCCTCGCCGAAGAGCTGATGACAAATGCCGCAATGCTTGAGCGCCAAGGGCCTGCCTTTGGCCGGATCGCCTTTTCCCTTGGCCAGGATCTGGCCGATCGCCATGATCCGGCCCTGCTTTTCGCGCGTCGTCGCGGGGGCGATCTTGCCCCATATCGTTTCGATATGTCGCTCCAGATCGTCCGAACCGGTCGAATCAGGTCCATGATGCGCCAGCATTTGGCGCACCTGGTCCAAGGCGACCTCGCCAGCCGCGATGCTCCCCTTCTCGACCGCGTCGACCAAAGCCCGCGACCAGGTTACGCGGCTCGCCAATAGCGAGCGAACCCGCGCTTTCAGATCCGGCGACAGGTGCGCGTAACGATCGAGCAGCGTCCGGGCAATCGTGGCGTCGTCGTAGGGCTGGAGGGCCGAAAGGGCGGAAACCTGCACCGCGGGCGGCTCGCCGGTCGAGAGCAGCTCCAACAACTGGCCGACGCACTCGGGATGGCGCGTCGCGGCGAGAGTTTGCAAAAGGCCGATGCGGTCCCCTTCCGCCGCCTGGCGATCGCCAATCACGTCCAGCGCCTTCGGCAGCGCCTGTGGCAGCGAGAAACGAAGGGCGAGTTGCAGCACGGTCGGCTCGGCCGGTTCCTCGGCCAGCATCGAGGCGATCGTTTCGCTGAGCTCCGCGGGCGGCGCGTTCAATCGGCCGCCGGCCAATTGGAGGTCGATGGCGCCGATCAAGCGGTTCCGCAATCCGACGTTCGGTGCCAACCGGAGAAGCTGCGAGCAAGCGGTCCAGCCTAGTTCGATCTCCTCGCCGGCGTAGCGGCGAACCAACCGCTCGACGAGCGTGTCGCGAACCAGAGGGTGGTTCCATGCCTCCCTGTCCTGTACGAGTGCCAGTACCTGCGAGCGTTCGGAGACCGCCTTGTCTTCGACGGCCCACCAGAGCAAGAGAGGCAAATGAGGATCGGCCGCGTCCTCGTCGCGCCGGAGCATGCGTTCGACGATCGCCAGTGCCTGACGGCCAGGCAACCGCTTCGCGGTACACGCCAGTTGACTGCGGACGGCCGGATCGGCTTCGCTGGCGGCCAGTTCGACAAACTTCGCTTGCAACGCTTCCTGCGCCTCCCCGTCGTCGCCCGCCAGTCGAACGGTCCAAGCGCGCACGGCCGCCGACGGGTGATCGAGGAGCTTGGCCGCCGACGATTCGTCGAAGCCACCGCTGGCGTACATGGCCCAAACGGCTTCGAGTGCCAAGGGCGCATGAGGGTCGTTCCAGATCCATGGTTCAAGTTCCGCGACGAGCGAGACGTCGCGGCGCTCGCCGAGGATCCGCCGGGCTTCGCGCGAGTACCAGGCGTTCGGGTGCCCGAGCAGCTTCAACAGATCTCGCCCGGCACGTGCTTCCAATTCCAGCGGCGCCATCGGCTTGGGATTCGTGCCTTTGGGCACGAAACGCCAAATGCGCCCGTCGCGGCGGCTGGGTGGATACCATTGGCTGCGATCCTTGGGGCTGGTGTGGCTGATGTTGACGTCGCACCAATCGGCGGCATACAGCGCGCCCTCGGGTCCGACCAGGCAATCGACCGGCCGGAACCAGACGTCGGACGAGACGGCGAAATCTTCCTGGAAGTGCGTCTCGAACGTCGAGCCTTGACGCACCAGGCGGCTGGCGCGCATGGCATTGGCCCGCAGGTTCGGGTAAATGCAAACGCCGTCGAAGCGGTCGGGAAGCAGCCCGCCTTGGTAAATCACGCAGCCGCCAGTCAGAGCGCTGCCCAGGAAGCCGACGTGTTTGACGGGATTGAAGTAACCGAAGGCGAACGGATTGTGGAGTGGCCCGTGTTTGCCGAAACCCTTGATGTAATAGGCCCCTTGGACGTGGTGGCACAGCGGCTCGGTAGTGTTGCCGCCGGCGAAAAGCTGCCCCTCGCGGTCGAAGTCGATGCCCCAGGTGTTGCCGCCCCCTTCGGCGAACAGTTCGAACCGCTTCGTGGGGACGTGGTAGCGCCAGATGCCTTGCTGAAACTCGATCCCGCGAATGTTGGCAGTGACGGTACTCCCCTGGGCGCCGTAGAGCCAGCCGTCGGGACCCCAAGTGAGCGAGTTGGCGAAGGCGTGGGCGTCTTGCGTGCCGAAGCCCGTCAGCAGCACCTCGGGGTCACCGTCGGGCAGGTCGTCATGGTCGCGGTCGGCGTAGAACAAGAGGTACGGAGGTTGAGCGACGAACACGCCGTCGTAGCCCAACGCCATGCCCGACGCGAGATTTAGCCCGGTGAGAAACTGCTTAGCCAGGTCGGCCCGACCGTCTCCGTCGGTGTCTTCGACGATCGTGATGCGATCGTCCCCCGTGGGGCCCCGCGGGGGAGGCTCGGGAACACGATCGTACTTGGTGCGGAGGTACTGGTCGACCTCCGTCGGCTTGAGCCCGTTGGGGATCGGGTACTGGATGTATTCGAGCACCCAGAGCCGGCCACGGTGGTCGAAGCTCAAGCTCACCGGCTGTTCGATCAGAGGTTCGGCGGCGAAGAGCTGGATTTCCAGGCCATCGGCAACCTCGATGCTTTTTGCCGCGACGGCAGGCGCGGGGGCGGTCTGATCAGTGTTGTTTTGGCTTAAAGCCGATTGCGAAGAACACGCGAGGCAACAACCAATGATCGCCGAGACGGGCGTGGAGCGCTGGAGGAAGTGTCGCATGGAGATGGACTCCTGGCTGAGCGGCCGCGGCCAAGTTCCTGCATCGTAGAACGGAATTCATTCCGTTTCCCGCCTTCTAACGGAATAAATTCCGTTCTACGTGGGGAACGAAATCGGTATAACGACGATCCACCCCAAAAGCCTAATTTCTTGGCGACCCAGGCAGGGAGTCGTCGAGGTTTCTTGCCATTCTGCCCGGGCACGAACCGCGGGTCAACTCGCCATTTTCGAATCGTCCAGCGGCGCGGCAAGCGATGCGTCGACGGCCGCGACGGCGGTCGGCGCGGCGTCGCCGGCATGGTCCAGGCCCGGGGCCGCTGGATCGGCGGCGAGGCCCCCGTCGTGAAACGATTGGGCAAGCAAACCCTGTCCGTGCGAAGCTCCCGGTCCGTTGGCGCGGTCGAAGAACTCGTCGGACCCCAGAATGAGCTCGGCCACATCGTCGAGCGATAGTGCGCCTCGGGTGACCGACTCACCCCACGACAGAGCGTCGCCGCCGCCCGCCCGGGCCAGGAACTGCTGATAGTACTCGCCCACGACCCGCGCATCGAATTCGCTGGAATTCAAGATCGCGTCGACCAGTTCGCCGCGGTTGGCTCCCGAGTGCAAGAGCGAAGTCCAGGTGTTCAACGTTCCCTCGTCGACCGCGCGACCAAGCAGATCGTCAAACAGCCCTTCGATGAACGATACGTCGTCGGAGTGCGCGGATTGGTACTCGGCGGAGCTCAGGAACGCGTCGGCGACGGACGTCTCACTGACGCCCGATTCGATGAGCTGCACCCAATGGTCGAGCTCGGCTGCACCGGGCGCGCGGTGCAGGTAGGTCTGGTAGTCGGCCGCGACCTGGTCGCCGCGGTGCTCGGCCGATTGCCACAAGATCGCGGCCAATTGTGACCGCGACATCCCCGATGCCAAGACGCCCGTCCAGAAGCTCGACCCCGCCGCGTCGACCGGTCGGCCGAGCACGTCCAAGTAGAGGGCCGCGACGAAGGCCGCGTCAGGATCTTGCGGTGCAGTGGGAGCGGGAGCCGGAGTGGGCGGCTGGGCGGGCGTGCCGGGAGCGTCCTCAGCGACCGCATCGACGGCGGCCAGTACGTCGAGTCGTTCGAAACTCAGCCCCGAATGGATCACGTTGTCCTGGCCATCGTCGGTGTCGACGATGGTCACGCCAGTCTGCTGCATCAGCGCCAGAATGTGGCCCTGGTTGGCCTGGGCGCCTTCCCCGTCGGCGTCGAGCGCCTGATGGATCAGCACGGCGGCGCCGGCCACGAACGGGCTTGCCATCGAGGTGCCGGCCATCGAAGCGTAGGTGTCGTGCAGATAGGTCGAAGTGACGAACGCGCCGGGCGCGAGAATGTCGAGATCCTGATTGCGCTGGGTGAAACTGGCGATCTGGTCGGGCGCGGTCGAGTAATCCTCGGCTCCGTTGGCCCAAGTGACCGAGCCGTAGTTGCCGTCCCAGACGGCGCCGACCGAGACGGCCAGGTTGTTGATGGCTGGAAAGGCCAGCCCGGGCTGGCCGCCGTAGGAATAGTAGCTGTTGCCCGAAGCGGCGGCGATGAACACTCCGTCGTCCTTGAGCGTCTGCAAATCGGCGTCGAGAAATGTGTAGGGTTCGGAGCTGTAATTGCCCGAGCCGAGCGACATGTTGACCGCGACGATGTGGTATTGCTGCTGGTGGGCGATGACCCACTGCAAGGCCCGATCGACGTTACCGAACGTGCCCGAACCGGAGGCATCAAGGACTTTCAGCGAGATCAGTCCGACGCCCGGCGCGACGCCGAGGTCGTTGGGGTCGTCACTGCCGATGATTCCGGCGACGGCGGTGCCGTGCCCATTATCGTCCATCGGGTTGGACGTATTGTCGACGAAGTTGTAACCCCCCAGGTAGCGGCCGGCGAAGGCCGGATTGTCATAGTCGATCCCCGTGTCGAGAATGGCCACGGAATAGCCGCTGCCGGTGTAACCGAACTGCGATTGCACCTGCCGTCCACCGATCATTTGCAAGCCGGACGAGTCCTGGGCCCCTAGGAGGGCGAGCTGGGCCTGGTCGGCGGTGAGATCCAACGGTCCCAGCGAAAAGGTCTGTTGCCGCCAATCGGAAGCGTTGACGTCCGTGGGCGCGGCGTTCAAGAAAAGCAATTCGTCCAAACGTTCCAGCGCGAATTCGCCGCCGCGCGGGTTCCTGGCGAGCCACCAACGGGCCATGATGGTTTGTTCCCTCCCCGACGCCGGCGAGCGGCCGGCGCCTTGGCAACGTGTTCCGCAAGCGGCCCAGATCGGCCGACTGATGTGTGTTACCCGGCTTTCACTAGGGAGCGCCGGGGAGCGATGGGAAGCTCAAGGAACTCTAGGTTCCTTTCCCTTCAGGTGCCAAGTGCGGGAAGGGAAAAAACACGACGACCCGACGAAATTACTGTAGCGGCGGACGCGGCGTGGGGCGGGTTTCCAACCTGCCATACAAAACCTCCATGGCAGATTGGAAACCCGCCCCACGGGCAAAGCGCGACGGCGAAAGGCCGCGCGTAGGACGTTTGTCGGTTGTGCCGGGTACGTGGTGCCGCTTCGCGGTGCTTGAACTCTCGCAGGTTCAGCTACGCCGCGGAGATAAAACCGGCCGGCCCGCCCCGCGCATCCCCGCGGCTAGGGCGCGGTGGACAACGACGGAGGAGGCGCCCTAAGGAACTTGACGGAACGAATCATGAAGTCCGACGTACCGTCGACGTAGCTATCGAGTCGCTCCATATTCAATTCGACGAAGAAGGTCGTCTTCTCACCACGTTCTTCGACGGTCACGGCGTATACGTCGTTGCTGTCGTAGGGGCCGGGCGAATCAGCCAGCGGCAACCGCTCGAAAAATCGGACTTGGGCTCTTTCGCCCAAGGTGAGCAAGGCCTGGACGACTGGGCGGTTCGATGATTTTTCGAACTGCATTCGGCGTGTGGACTCTGATAAATGCTTCGCCATCTTGTCGGGCGTCGAACGAACGGCGATCGGCAGTTCCAATTGGAACGCCCTGTACGGCTGCCGCTGCTTCAATTCGTCGAACCATTGCCGGGCGAGCTCCCGCGATTCGCTCCGCATTCGCCAAAAGAGGATAGCCTCGCGCGTGGGGGCCGCCAACCCAAACAACAGCGACAAGGTCAAACCGGCCAACGCGAATCGGCGCCCCTTCATCGCGTTTTCCAGCACGGCGATGTGGCGGAGTGCCAAGACGCTGCACGCCAGGCCAAGCAAAGGGATGAACGAGAAGTTGAGGCTGACGAACGTCAGGATCGACACCAACCCAAACACGAAACCAGCCACCGCCATGTTACTTAGCGGATGGTAGCCTGGAAACTCGTCGTCGCTGGGGTGGATGGCTGGCGCCGGGGCACGATTCGATGCGGACATGGGCAGTTCTATTTCCACCGGTTTCTTTCCACGGCGACCGATCCGTGTGGTACTGGTCCTCCAATACAACCCTACCGGCCGCGGCCAACATTGTCAATTATGATCAACCGGCACCGTGGCTGATGGGCCACCGCTAGTGTCCTGGCCTTCGAATATCGCGTTGATTATACTATGCGCGGCCGACAATGAGAGGTTTTGTCCCAAGAAAGTGAAGTACGGCGGAGGATTCGAAACATGAGCGGCTGGACGGTTTTGCCGGTACTGCACTACCTTGGTTGGGGTTTCTGCACGCTTTGGGTGCTGGGCACTTGCTGGAAGGAAAGGATGTGGGGCAATGCCGTCAACGGGTTCAATTGGTGGCAGGCATTTCTCCTTTCCTCGCTTGGAGCGTCGATTGCGAAAACGGTCGTGACTTCGGCGGTGGGAGGCCAATCGAACGACGACCAATTTACCGTCGCGGCCGTTGTCATGGCGATTCAATGGATCTTGTTCATTGCGGCCTTCGCGGGTGTGAAGACGTCGAGCGACAAGCTCTCGCGGGTCAAGGTCGCGTTCCATCCTATCTTCGACGGTGTGGCGAACCTCGTCTTTTGCCTGCTGCTGGCGGGCGGTATCGTGGTTTCGACCATGCCCTTGCTTGGTCTCTTGCTGCAGGGCGCGCTGGCCGCCAATACGAAATACAGCCTCCCGACGGAGCTCGGATGGCTCCAGGGAGCGGGCGACGGCTTGCCGTGGCAGGTGGCCACGATGTTTTGCGGTCACTGGGTGCTGGTGGCCGTGGCCATCGTGGTGCTGTCGAAACCATCGGGCCGGCTCGAGCAACCCAAAAAGGTCGAGGCCGACGCTTGAGCCTTATTCCTTCAGCGCCCGCATCAGCTCGGGCAGCGAGGTGACGCCGGTCGCGACCAGCACGATCCCCTCTTCTTGCAGCAATCGCATACCGGCCTTGCGTCCGGCCTTGCGGATCGCGGCGGCTTGCGGCTTTTCCGACAGCGCGTCTTTCACCGGCTCATCGACGGCGAGCACCTCGAAAATTCCGGTGCGTCCGAAATAGCCCAGTCCCTGGCACTTCCGGCACGGTTCTTGTGGTTTTTCGGGGTCGGGCGTGGGTGGGCGGAAGAATGCCTCGACGCGGCCGACGGGGATACCCAACTGTTGCAAAAGCTGCGGCGGCGGAGCATAGGCCTCCTTGCACTTGTCGCAAAGCTTGCGAACCAGGCGCATGTTCACCGCCACCCGCGCCGCGCCGGCCAATTGCGACGGCTCCAAACCGAACTCCAGCGGCTTGAGCAGCGCCTCGGCCGCCTCCTTCGCCCGCGCCGTGGTCAACACCGTGCGATCGGCCGAATAGGCCTGTTCGCACAGCGCCGCGGCCGATTCAGCATCCTTGAAATCGGGGACGACGAGCACGTCGGGGTACTCACGCAACAGCTTGGTCAAGATCGAGGCAGGCGATTGCCCGGCGGGACCATCGAATTTGTGGACGACGATGTTTTCCATCTCGACCTCAGGCGCGGCCTGGTCCTCGATACTGACGAAGCCGCGGGTGTAGCGGTCCATCGAGCTGAGCAAGGCATGGAACAAGCTCGTCAGGCCACCGCCCGGCGGCGCGGAAACGACGACCAGCCCACCCTTGGCTTCCAAGAGCGGCTTGAGCTCGTCGATCATCTTCTGCCGCATCCCAAGATCGCCCAAGCGCTGCTTCTTGACATTGGCGTTTTCGAATTGGATCAGCGCGCGTTCACCCGTCTTGGTGCCCTGGCTGGTCAGCCGGCACGAGCGTTTCGTCTTTTCGAACTCAGCGCCGAACGAGCCCGCTTGTCGCGCGCGGCGTTCGCCGGCGTTGAGCGCGCAAATCGTCTTCACGACCGCCAACAGCATGTCGCCCGGCTCGCGCTCCAGACCTTGACCCGGGTTCCAGACGCCGTCGATCTGGAAACGCACGCCCACGGCGGTCGAGGTGAAATCCAGCAGGATCGCGTCCGAGCGATTGCCGAAGGCCTGGGCCAAAAGTTCGCGTGCCACCAGAAAGCCGGGCGATTGCCGCGCCGTGAGCAGGTGTACCTGGTCGTCGCGTTCCGTGGCGCCGCCCCTCGCCACCAGCGTGACGGCGGGACCAATGTCGTCGAGCGTTTTTTCCTCGGCTTGAACCTTGATGCCGACCGCCGCGAGCTTGCCTGCTGTCCAGCGGCGGATGTGTTTCTTGGTGAACACCTTGTCGTCGTAAGGCAGGTCCGCGTTTCGCTTCGAAACGTAGACCGCGAAGGGAACCACGTAGGCCAGAAAAAGCAGAAACGGCGACGCCAGCCCGACGAACGGGATCAACTCGAGAATGATCGCCACTGGCATGCAGACGGCGAAAGGGACGAACATGAGCACGTTCCAATTGCGGCTTTGGCGACGGAAGAACCGGTCGCAATTGACCCAGTCGGCCGACCGGACCCAGATCATGAACATCAGGACGGTCATGACGACCGCGAGCCACGTCATGACCTGCTCCAAGACGCTCCGTTTGCCGAAAGCATCGGCTGAGAACTTGCCGCTGAGGTCGATGACGGCCTGTTTTTGCGCCAGCGCCGCCGAGGCGCCGGCCGTCCAGGCGAAGACGGCGGTTGCGGCGATGAACAGGAGTCGACGCATCAAAGAATCCCCGGCGCCCGGACTTCGATTCCCTTGAGCGCCATCCGCAAGGCGTCGACGTTCGGGGCGACTTCGAAGGCGGTCGCCCGGTCGATCAGGTCCCTGTCCACCAGGCTCTTGAGGCTCATCGTGAAGTCCTGCATGCCTTCCTTTTCGCACATGCGGATCGCGTCGGCCAGCTTCTCGTCCTTCTCCTCGAGGATCAGCTTGCGGATGATCGAGTTGAACATCATGATCTCGACCGTGGGAACGCGGCCGACCCCCTCCTTGATCGAAGGCAACAGTTTCTGGGCCACAATCCCCTTCATGTTCATGCCGATCGCGCTTCGCAGGGCGGAGTGCATCGTCTGCGGGAACAGGTCGAGGATGCGGCCGATCGTGGAGGGGGCGCTCGAGGCGTGGATCGTGCCGAAAACCAGGTGCCCCGTCTCGGCGGCGTGGATCGCCGTGAGGAACGTCTCCTCGTCGCGCATTTCGCCCACCAGCATCACGTCGGGGTCTTCGCGCACGGCGTGCTTCATGCCGATGCCGAAATCCACCACGTCCATGCCGATCTCGCGCTGGTTGATCAGGCACTTTTCCTCGGTGAA
>Ga0307374_10006446_pt1 | contig 18430 bp, 13 predicted proteins | sample OX3MG_FD_202532 | JGI IMG/M metagenome (GOLD analysis project Ga0307374, IMG submission 202532) | Soil microbial communities from Risofladan, Vaasa, Finland - OX-3 | ecosystem: Environmental > Terrestrial > Soil > Coastal area > Acid sulfate soil | place: Finland: Risofladan, Vaasa | collected...
CGCGCTCGTTTATCCCCATCGCGCTGGCTTCGGCCTGCGGCACCATGGTGGCGATGGCGTTTCGCGGGGCGGCGCCGGTGTTTCCGGTGGTCGCCGACTTTTCGTTGCGGGGGGCGGAGCTGCCGTTTTTCGTATTGCTAGGCGTGGGCTGCGCCCTGCTGGCCTGGGTGATGACGCGCACGCTCTACGGCTGCGAGGAGCTGTTCGAGCACTTGCAGCGCCGCTTTCGGCTGTGGTTTCCCATCGTGCCGGCTATCGGCGGGCTGCTGGTGGGCGCAATTGGGTGGTTTTATCCCGAGGTGTTTGGCATGGGCTACGGGGTGATCGCCGACCTGCTGGCGCGTCCGCACGCCACCGGACACCTGGTGGGGGTGGGGGTGGCGAAGCTGGGGGCGTTTGGGCTGGCGCTGGGCTCGGGCGCCTCGGGCGGCACCTTCGCTCCGGCGCTGATGATCGGCGGCAGCCTGGGGGCGGCGGTTGGCAACCTGGTGCGGATGGTGCTGCCGGCGGCCTCCTCGCCCGGGCTCTACGGCATGATCGCCACGGCGGCGCTGTTCGGCACCCTCTACCGCGCCACCCCCACCGCCATTCTGTTCATGCTGGAAGTGACCGGTGCCTACCGCGCCATGTTCCCGCTGTTTCTGGTGTGCATCATCGCCGACCTGGCCGGGCACTATTTGATGGACACCACCATCAACACCGAACGGCTGGTGAAGAGCGGCATCTACGTGCCCGACGCCTACGCCGCCGACCCGATGCGACTGTTCCGGGTAAGCCAGATCATGACCACCGGGGTGGCAAGCGTGCCGGCGGCGGCCCGGGTGGCGGAGTTCCTGGAGGCGGCGGTGCTGCACGACGCCCTGCCCGTGGTGGACGAGCAGCAGCGGCTGGTGGGGGTGGTGCACCGCAGCGACCTGCTGTTGGCCGCGAGCGAGGCCACCGCCGGCAGCCTGGCCCGCCGCCATTTCCAGCTCGCCTACAGCGACGAGAGCGTGCACGAGGTGGCGCTTCGCATCCTGCAGCAGAAGGAAGACCCCGCCTGCCCGGTGCTGGAGCGGGAGACGGGGACGCTGGTGGGCATCCTCACCCCCTATGACCTGCTCAAGGCCAAGCAGTGGGAGCACTTGCAGGAGGTGCAGGAGCCGGGGCGGATGTCGGTATTTGGCCGGCGGGCAGGCAAGCGCGGCTGAAAGGCGTGCATTCCGCCGCCGCCGCCGCCGCCGCTGGTGCAAAGCCCTCCGTTATACTAGTCGGCGATGAGACTTTGCGTAATCGGAACCGGCTACGTGGGGCTGACCACCGGCGCCTGCCTGGCCGCCATCGGCCACGAGGTGGTGTGCACCGACTCCGACCAGGACAAGATCGCCGGCTTGCGCCACGGCCGCATCCCCATATTTGAAGAGCGCTTGCCCGAGGTGATCGCCGCCGCCCAGGCGGCGGGGCGGTTGCAGTTCACCCCCGATGGCAACGCCGCCGTGCGGGCGGCCGAGACCATCTTCATCTGCGTGGGCACGCCTCCCGACGCCGACGGCAAGGCCAATCTGGCGGCGGTGGAGGCGGTGACCCGGCAGATCGCGCAGCAGGCGCGGGGCTATCGCCTGATCGTGAGCAAGAGCACGGTGCCGGTGCACACCGGCGACCAGATCAAGCGGGTGCTGGGCGCCTACGCCGGCGGCGGCCTGGACTGCGACGTCGCCTCCAACCCCGAGTTCTTGCGCGAGGGCACCGGCGTCTACGATTTCTTCCATCCCGACCGCATCGTGGTGGGCACCGACAGCGAGCGCGCGGCGGCGCGGCTGCGCGACCTTTACGCGCCGGTGCTGGAGGGGAGCTGCGCGTGCGGCTGGCATGGCCAGCCCGCCTCCGCGTGCGGCTGGAAGGCGCCGGGATGGGTGGCGACCAGCGTCAACAGCGCCGAGCTGATCAAGCACGCCTCCAACTCCTTCCTCTCGATGAAGATCTCCTACGCCAACGCCATCGCCGACCTGTGCGAGCTGGCGGGGGCGGATGCCGACGAGGTGCTGCGCGGGCTGGGACTCGACCACCGCATCGGCCCCGATTTTCTGCGACCTGGGATTGGCTTTGGCGGCTTCTGCTTTCCCAAGGACCTCAGCGCCTTTGTCGAGATGGCGGCCGAGCTGGGCTATGACTTCCGGCTGCTGCGCGAGGTGCAGGCCATCAACGCCCGCCGGGTGGAGCAGTTTGTGCGCAAGGTGCGCGAGGAATTGTGGGTGCTGCAGGGCAAGCGGCTGGGGGTGCTGGGGTTGGCGTTCAAGGCCGGCACCGACGACACCCGGCTCTCGCCCGCCTTGGGCGTGGTGCGGGAGCTGGTGCGCCAGGGGGCGGGCATCCGCGCCTATGACCCGCAGGCGATGGAGCGCACACGGCAGGAACTGGGGGGCGCGATTCAATACTGCGCGCAGGCAGAAGAGATCGCCGAGGGCGCCGACGCCGTGCTGGTGCTGACCGAATGGCCGCAGTTTCGCGCCCTCGATTGGGCCGGCATGGCGAAACGCATGCACCGCGCCCTGGTGCTGGACGGGCGCAATCTGTTTCCGCCCGGGGAGTTGGAGCGGCTCGGGTTTCGCTACCTCGGCATCGGCCGCGTCAGCGCGACGCCGGTGGGGATGGGCGAAGGCCGCGGGTAGCGGGGTCACTCTCCCCTTGAACTGGCCGGTTGGGGCGGCTATAGTCCGAGCTTAGGCGACCCATGCCGACGTTGTTGACCACCGGGCTTCTCGCCTTCCTCTTCAGCCTCGTGCTGACGCCGCTGTGGCGGCGCTGCCTGCTGCGCTGGCCGGCGGCGGCGCGGCGAGAGGCGCGCGGTGGCGGCGCCCCGGCGGCGGCGCCGGTGCCGCGCCTGGGCGGAGTGGCGGTGATGCTGGCCGCCGGGTTGGCGCTGGCGCTGCCCGCCTGGCTGCATTGGGGCTTTACCATCCCCACGCTGCCGCCGCTGTCGCGGCAGTTGGCGGGGCCGGTGCTGCTGGTATTGCTGGTGGGGGCCGCCGACGATTGGTTCGGCTTGCGACCGGGGTGGAAATTTGTCGGCCAGGGCGCGGCCGCGCTGTGGGTGATGGCGCTGGGCATTCGCGTCGAGAAGGTCTTCCATCACACCTTGCCGCTGCCGCTGGCGGTGGTGATCACGCTGGTTTGGCTGGTGGGCTGCAGCAACGCCTTCAACCTCATTGACGGCCTGGACGGGCTGGCCACCGGGCTGGCGCTGTTCGCCACTGGCACGGTGCTGGCGCACGCGGTGCTGATCGGCGAGCCCGCCTTGGCGCTGGTGATGGGGGTGCTGTTCGGGTCGCTGTCGGCCTTTTTGCTGTTCAACTTCCCGCCCGCGTCCATCTATTTGGGCGACGCCGGCAGCCTCTCGATCGGCTTCCTGCTGGGCTGCATGGCGCTGGCCTGGGCCAACAAGGCGACCACCATGGTGGGCCTGTTGGCGCCGTTTTTCGCGTTGTTGGTCCCGATGCTCGACACCCTAGTGGCGCTGGTGCGGCGGACGCTCACCCACCAGCCGCTGCTGGGCGGCGACGTGCGCCACATCCACCATCGCCTGTTGCGCCGCGGCCTCACCCCGCGCAACGCGGTGTTCGTGCTCTACGGCGTAGCCGGGCTGGGTGCGGTGTTCTCGCTGATCATGGCCGACATGCGGCAGCGCCACAGCTTCGAGCTGGTGATCCTGCTGTTTGTGGTGCTGGTGGGGGTGGGGGTACAGCAGTTGGGCTACGCCGAGTTCACCGAGGTGGGGCGGCTGCTGCGGCGGGGCTCGCTGGATCCGCGCAAGAGCCTGCAGGCGCAGGTGGCGCTGCGGCATTGGAGCGAGGAGATTGGGCAGGCGGCCGACTATCCGGCGATTTGGGAGTGCCTGCGGCAGGCCGGGGAGGCGCTGGACTTCCACGGGCTGGAGTTTCGCGCCGGCAGCGCCGCAGCGCCGCGCTGGACGCGGCGGGCGGCGCTGCGGCCGGGCGAGGCGTGGCCAGCGGAGACGGAGTTCTGCGGCTGGACCTGCCGGCTGCCGCTGGGCGAGGCCGGGCAGTTGGGCCTGGTGGTCTATTGGCGCACGCTCAGCCCGGCGAACCCGGGTTTTGTGGACGATTTGGCGGGGGTGTTGGTGGCGGCGCTGGCGCCGCGGCTGGAAGGGCTCAACTCCGCGCTTGCCGCGCGCGGCGCCGGCGCGGGAAAATAAGGCGATGCCCAAGCCTCTCCGCATCGCGCTGGGACTGCTGGTCGCCGCCGCGGTGGCCTATGTGCTCTATGCCAGCCTGCACACCGCCCGCTACCGGGTGGAGGTTTGCGTCGCCTACCACGGCTTGAGCGCCTGCCGCACCGCCGAGGGGCGCACCCAAGCCGAGGCGCTGCGCGGCGCCCACGACAACGCCTGCTCGCAAATCACCTCGGGCGTGACCGGCACGCTGGGCTGCCAGAACACCGCCGCCACCCGCATCACCTATCTGCCCTAGGCGTCGGCGGCGGTTGCCCGCAGCAGTTGCAAGCGAGGGCGGAGTGGATTAGGCTTGCCAGCATGTCTCCTATTCGCCGCATGCTGCCGCTGTTTTTGCTGGCCGGCTGGGTTGTCGCCCAGGCGCCGGGCCGGTTCACGATTCAGCAGGTGATGGACTCGCCCTTCCCCAGCTTTCTCACCGCCTCCAGCCAGGGCGAGCATGTGGCCTGGACGGCCGACCTGCGGGGCGTGCGCAACGTGTTTGTGGCGGATGGACCCAACTTCGCGCCGCGGCAGGTGACGCACTACATTTTGGACGACGGCCAGCCCATCGCCGCGGTGCGCCTCAGCCCGGATGGCAAGACGGTGGTCTATGCCCACGGCAGCGAGCACAACACCCTGGGCGACACCGCCGATCCCGACAGCAACGTCAACAAGCCGGAACAGCAGGTGTGGGCGGTGCATGAGGGCGGCGCGCCCAAGCTGCTGGGCGAGATGGGCTGCGGCAACGAGGACTGCGAAGACATCGAGATGTCGCCCGACGGGAAGTGGGTGGTGTGGCCGGCGCGCCACACGCTCTGGATCGCACCCACCTCCGGCGCCGGCGAGGCGCGCCCGCTGACCTGGTCGCAGGGCAGAAACCTGCAGCCGCAGTGGTCGCCCGACAGCCAGCACGTGGCCTTCACCAGCCAGCGCGTCAACCATTCGTTCATCGCCATTTACGACGTCGGCGGGCAGTACCTGCGCTATATCGCCCCCAGCGTGAACCACGACTCCTATCCGCGCTGGTCGCCCGACGGGCGCGAGATCGCCTTTGTGCGCATCCGCAGCCTGGGGCGCAACGCTCCCCTGCCCGACGGACCGGAGCCCGCCGACCTGGAGCCGGCGGAAACGCCGCAGGTGCAGTTGCCGCGCTTCGAACTGTGGGTGGCCGACGCCCAAACGCTCGCGGCCCATCCGTTCTGGATGGCCGGCACCCGCCCCGACGACACCCTCTACCGCACCGAGATCGGCGAGTCGTTTCGGATCGGCGCGCACCATTTGGTGCTGTTCAACTCCGAAATGGATGGCTGGAACCACCTCTACTCGGTCAACGATGTGGTTGAGAACGGGCAGTTGAACCAGGCCAAGCTGCTGACCCCGGGCGCGTTCGAGACCGAAAACGTGGCGCTGAGCCCGGACGGGGCCAGCGTGGTGTACTCGTCCAACCAAGACGACATAGACCGGCGCCACTTGTGGCGGGTGCCGCTCGACGGCAGCGCGGCGCCGGTGGCGATCACCCGCGGCGCCACCATCGAGTGGTCGCCGCTGCTCACCGCCGACGGCAAGAAGCTGCTCTGCCTGGGCTCCAGCGGCACCTCGCCGGCGATGCCCTACCGCATCGCCGACGACGGCACGCGCACCATGCTGGGCAAGCTCCCGGCCGACTTCCCCGGCGCGCTGTTGGTCGCGCCCAAGCAGGTGATCTTCCCCAGCACCGACAACTTTCAGATCCACGGCCAACTTTTTGAGCCGCGCGGGGCGGCGGCCGGACCGCGGCCGACCCTCGTCTTTGTCCACGGTGGCAGCCGGCGCGAAATGCTGCTCGGCTTCCAGTACATGGACTACTACCACTACGCCTACGCGGAGAACGAGTACCTGACCAACCTGGGTTTCAATGTGCTGTCGATCAACTACCGCACCGGCATCGGCTATGGCCGCGCCTTCCGCATGCCGCCCCACGCCGGCCGGCAGGGGGGCAAGGAATATGACGACGTGCTGGCGGCGGCCAAATATCTGAAAACCTTGCCGGAGGTGGACGCCAACAAGATCGGCATTTGGGGCGGTTCCTACGGCGGCTACCTGACCGGCATGGCGCTGTCGCACAACTCCGACATCTTCAAAGCCGGGGTGGACTTCCACGGGGTGGAGGACTGGAGCACAATCTACGACGGCGCGGGACCGGTGCCGCCGCCGTGGGTGCTGGGACGGAACGTGCCCGCGGGCCAGCCCGGTCCGGGCCAGCGCGGCAACCTTGCCTACGATTCCTCGCCCGACGCCTACGTGGCCAATTGGCGCTCGCCGGTGCTGCTCATTCAGGGCGACGACGACCGCAACGTGGACTTCAGCCAGATGATAGATCTGGTCGGAAAGCTGCGAGCGCAGAAGGTGCCGTTCGAGCAGATGGTATTCCCCGACGAGATCCACGGCTTTTTGCGCTGGATCAGTTGGGTGCGGAGCTACGCCGCCACCGGCGACTTCTTCGAGCGGGTGCTGGTCAAAGGGGAGAAGATCTCCACCAACAACTAAAGCAGGGCCTCGATCTTGGCGGCGAGGATGAAGTCGTTCTCGCTGAGGCCCTGGATGGAGTGGGTGTAGGTGGTGATCTCGACCCGGCCCCAACCCAGGACGATGTCGGGGTGGTGCTGCTCCTGCTCGGCGATCACCCCGACTTGGTTGACGAAGCGCAGCGCCGCGGCGAAATCCGGGAAGCGGTAGGCGCGGTGGAGGTGGTGCTCCTCCACTACATTCCACGCGGGCAACTGGGTGGCGTAGCGGGCGAGCTCGGCGCCGTGGAGCGGTGGCGTTCCACTATGGCAGGGAACACAGGACTTCTGGGCCAGTTCTGACGGCATATCCATTCCTTGCGAGCAACAATAGCATTTTCCCCCAACCAACGCGCACGCGGCGGCATCCTTGCAGAAGAACAGCAAGAGCAGAAAGCCCGAACAGGCTCGTTGCGGGAGCGGATGTCCGCTTGCGCAGCGGGCGAAACCACAGCCACTTCTTCCTCGGGCTGATGCAGGAAGCGAGTCGAACAACTCAGGAGGAACATGATGGCAAAGAAATTTTCACCGGTATGGGCCTATCTCACAGTTCTGCTGGCGGCGCTGGTCGGCTTGGCCATGACGCCGTTGGCGGCTGCGCAGGATCAGGCGCAAACGCAACAGACCGAACAGAAGCCGATCACCGCAACCGGGTGCCTGCAAAAAGCGGCCTCGGGCAACGGCTATCAGCTCACCGATTCATCCACGATGAAAACCTACGACCTCACCGCCTCCACCAGCGATGTGGATTTGAGCGCGCATGTGGGCCACACGGTGACGGTCACGGGCACGCCGCAGGCGGCGGCGGCAGCCGAGCCCGGCGCCAACCCGGCGGGGCAACCGCAGAACGAACAACTCAGCGTCACCGACGTCAAGATGGTGAGCTCCAGTTGCCAGAGCGGCGGCCAGTAGCCGGCACAATCCAATCAGCATCTCGCAGCGGGGCGGCGCAAGCCGTCCCGCACTTTTTTGCGCCATGGGGGAGGGGCGGGCTACTCGGGGACGGGGACGTGGTTGCGGATCTCGTCGAGAATCTGCTCGGCGTGCTGGGAGCGGCGGTCGCCCATGCGGGCCTCGACCACCACGCGGTGGGCGCAGACGGCGACCACCAGGCGCTTGACGTCGTGGGGGACGCAGAAGGCGCGGCCCTCGAGCAGCGCCCAGGCTTGGGCGGCGCGGTGCAGCATGAGCATGCCGCGGGGACTGACGCCCAACTCGAGGCCGGGGTGATGGCGGGTGGCATCCACCAGCGCCCACTCGTAGTCGAGCACGGCGTCGGCGACGCGCACCGCGCGGGCGTTTTGCTGGAGTTGCGCCAACTCCGCCAAGGTGAGCATCGGCTCGATGCGATCGAGCAGGGCGAGTCCGGCCTCGCCGCGCACGATGGCGCGCTCGTCGGCGGGGCTGGGATAGCCCATGCGGATGCGCAGCAGGAAACGATCGAGTTGCGACTCGGGCAGCGGATAGGTGCCGTGGTGCTCGGCGGGATTTTGGGTGGCGATCACCCAAAACGGCTGCGGCAGCGGATAAGTCTGATTGTCCACCGTGACTTGGCGCTCGTTCATCGCCTCCAGCAGGGCGGATTGGGTCTTGGGGGTGGTGCGGTTGATCTCGTCGGCGAGCAGCACGTTGGTGAACACCGGGCCGGGGTTGAACTCGAAGCGCTCGCGCGCTTGGTTGTAAATGTTGACCCCGATGACGTCGCTGGGGAGCAGATCGCTGGTGAACTGGATGCGCTTGAAGCGGCACTCCAGCAGGCGCGCCGCCGCCTGCGCTAAGGTGGTCTTGCCCACGCCCGGCACGTCCTCAATCAGCAGGTGGCCCTCGGCCAGCAGCGCCACCAGCGCCATGCGCACGGCGTCGCTGGAACTGCGCACCACTTGGCGGAGCCCCGATTCCAAGCGCGCCAGCGCGGGTTCCGCCCAGACGTCCGGCTGCAGTTCTTTCATCAAATCCATAGCCAGCGTCCCACTGGCGACACCCTGGTGGATACTCCGCCCGCACCGCGCGGGGCGCGCGTGCAAGCAGCCGCCACCTACTTGATTTCGATTCTAGCATTGGGTGGGCGCGGACCCCAACGCACCTACGGCGCGGCGTCCCGCTTGTGAGCCGCCCCGCTGTAACGGCGCGGGCGGCATGAGCCGCCCCGCTGTAACGGCGCGGGCGGCATGAGCCGCCCCGCTGTAGCGGCGCGGGCGGCATGAGCCGCCCCGCTGTGACGGCGCGGGCGGCATGAGCCGCCCCGCTGTGACGGCGCGGGCGGCGTGCTCGCGCCGACTTGGGAACCCCAGGGCCCCAAGTCGGCGCTGCGCTTCGCTGGGACACAAAAATGCCCGCCCTGGCGGGCGGGCATTTCTGTTGGAGAATAGTCCCGAAGAACCCCGGCGAGAAGGCTGCGAACCCTCCCGGACCAAGGCGAGCCTCGAAACCATCAATGGGGGCCATCTTACGGGGCCAGGGGAAGGGGTGTCAAGGTGAAAGTGGGGCCCGGGGGCGACTCTATTTCATTTGTTTTCAATGAGATGCGGGAGGCTCGGGGGGGCGGCTGGGTTTTTCCACAGGCGCGGGCGGTTATTTCAGGTTGAGGCGAATCAACGCCTCTTGCTGCGCGCGCGCGAAGCGGGTCGGCCAAATCCGTTGCAGCATCACGCGGAGGCCGCCGGTGAGCACGCCCACCACGACGGAGACGCTGATGATGAGCCCGCACAGCACGAAGATACCGAGGATGAGGCCGGGTAAGGCATCAATCCCCACCGGCGTGGGGGGCGTCATGGTGATCTCGGCGTCGTAGTTGACCGCTTGCGCCAGTTGCAGTGCGGGGGCGCCGGCGATGCCGTGCACCAGAATCAGCATGGGGCCGCTGCGGCGGATGGTGAAGGCGGCATTCGACTGCCAGGCGGCCAGGTGGGTGCGCGCCATTTGCGGCGTGGGGTAGGAGACGATCAGCAACTGCACGGCGCCGTCGGCCTGGGGCAAATCATAGTTGGCCACGACGGCCTCGGCGCTGTGGTCGAAGCCGACCTCGGCGGGAGGGAGCCAAGCGCAGGCGGCGGCAAAGGCGGCCGGGCCCTCGATGAAGCGGACCGAGTTGGCCTGAAGCCGGGGGCGCGGCACGTAGTAGGGCAGCGTGGGCAGGTTGAGCGAGGTGCCCGCGGGGGGGACAAGATGGGCCGCCAAGGAGCGCATATCGCTGGCGGTCATGGCGGTCAGCTCGTCCATCTGCACCCGCAGCAGCCAGGGGCCGCGGGTGAACAGGATCTGGGTATCGCCGGAAGCGGCTTGCTCCTTGGGCTGGGCCAGATCGAAGCCGTGGAAGTTGGCGGGGCGATAGTAGGTGAAGGCGCCGTAGGCGCCGGCGGCGTCGGCAAAGCGCAGGCCTTCGACCTGGATGGAGCGGGTGCCGCGCTGGTAGACGTCGCGCTCGGCCAGCTGCAGGCCAAACTCGGCCATCGCCGCGGCGTCCGGCGGCTTGAGCCCCCAGCCGGCTTGGGTCCTGACCACTTGGTGGATTTTTTGCCACCCGGCAAAAGTGGGAAGGGTGGGCAGCGGTGGCGCCGCCGCCATCATCGCGGCGCTGAGCGCCAGCGCGCACAAGAGGAATCGAAACAACTTCACTTCTTTAGTTTACCGCTGCGAGCGGGCGAGTGCTGGCGCGCGGGGGTGCCCGTTACCGCTGCGAGCCGGCCAGCGCGGCGGTGCGGGTGCCGCTGAGGGAGTGGATGTACTGCAACAGGCCCTGGTAGAGGCCCTCGGCCAGGCGCTGGCGGTAGGCGCTGGTGCGCAACCTGCGGTCGTCGCCGGGATTGCTGAGGAAGGAGATCTCGGCCAGCACCGAGGGCATTTGGGCGCCGATGAGCACCACAAACGGCGCCGACTTGACGCCGCGGTCGGGTTCGTTCGAGGTGGCGGAGAGATGGCGTTGCAGGTCGCGCGCCAGCTCGTGCGATTCTTCCATCTTGTCGTGCAGGGTGATGGTGCGCACCAAGCTGCCCAGGTCGTGGATGGAGCGGTCGCTGCTGGCGTTTTCGCGGGCAGCGACCGCCAGCGCCTGGGCGTTGTTGGTGAGATCGAGGTAATAGGTCTCGATGCCACGGGCCTGGGGGTCGGGGTTGGAGTTGGCGTGGATGGAGACGAACAAGTCGGCGCGGGCGCGGTTGGCGATGGCGGTGCGCTCTTCCAGGGGAATGAAGGTGTCGTTGTGGCGGGTGTAGAGGACCTCCACGCCCAAGCGCTGGCGCAGGAGCTTGCCCAGGCGCAGGGCCACGTCCAAGACCACGTTTTTCTCTAGCAGGTCGTCGGCCCCGATGGTGCCGGTGTCGTGGCCGCCGTGGCCGGGATCGAGCACGATGCGGCCGATCTTGAGGCCGAGGGCGCGGGTGAGCGAATCGCCGCCGCTGGACAAGGGGAGCGCGGGCTGGGCGGGCCGCGCCGGCGCCTGCCGGCCGGCATCGGCGCCGCCGGCGCCGGTGATGCCGATAATGAGGCGCGCCGGATTGGGAAAGTAGCGGCCGCGATCGGTGTGGGCGCCGGCGCGGGTCTCGATCACCAAGCGGGTTTGGCCGGAGCGGTGGTCGGCGATGCGAATGCTCACCACGCGGCCGTCGTCCACGCGCAGGGTGGCGTCGCCGGCGCCGCGCGAGCGGGGCGCGCCGCGGGCACTGATGTCGAAGTAGGTGAGGTGGCGCTGGGGAATGGCGCCGCGGGTGAAGGGCGCCTCGCGCCGCAGCGCCACCACCACGCTGGTGCCGTTGGCATTGCTGAACACCTGCACGCCGTTGAGGTTGCCGATGTGCACGGCAAGCCGCTTGGAACTTCTTGGGGCAACGCTGGGGGGCGGGGCCGGCGGCAGCGCGACGGCCCGCTCGGCGGGGGGCGAGCTGGCGGGAACGGTGCGCAGGGTCTCGCTGGCAGTCAGGTACTCGGGTTCGGGGACCTTGAGGCCGCGCGCCTCGCGGCGGGCCACATCGGCGCGCAGGTCGGCGGGATAGCGCTGGTCGAAGTCGCGCAGCCACACCGCCGCCGCGCGGGGCTCATGCAAATGAAAGATCTGAATTTGCGCCAAGGCAAATTCAGCGTTGCGGCGATAGGCGGTGTAGGGGGAGGCGCGCAGCAGGGCGAGAAATGTCTGCGCCGCCAAGGCGTAGGCAGCGGGGTCGTGCAGATCGCGGGCGCGGGCGACGTAGAGGCTGGCGGCCTCGAAGCGGGCGCTGTCGGCGTCGGGATTCCTGGGGTTGCTCCACAGCGGCGCCAACACCGCCACGATGCGATCGTAGTTGGCGCGCTGGCGCTCAGCCACCGGCGTGCGCAGCAACTGCAAGTGCATAGCGTGAGCTTGGCTGAGGGCGTCGGGGGTCTGGGCGCTCACCGCCACGGCTGCCAGCAGCACCAACACCGCCAGCGCCCACACGCCGCGCAGGCGAAATGGTGCGAAATCCGGCAACTTGCCTTTCATTTTGGCGGATGGCGGCGCGCGCGGGCAATGAAAAAGCCCCGCCCGTAGTTGACCGATAAGGCACCGGGCGATTTTAGGGGGCGCCGAGCGGCAGACCGAGCAGGATACGCAAGCTGGAGTTGGCCTGGGCGAGCGCGGCGCGCAGACGAACCGCCTGCGCTTGCCGGGCCAAGCGGGTGGATTCCAGGTTGACGTAGAGGCCGGCCTCGAGATTGTGGCTTTGCACGCTCTGCCGAGCCGCCGCGACCATCATTCCGAGGGCGGGGAGGCGGCGCTCCAAGTCGCCGAGCTGGGCGCGCAGGATGCGGGCCGCGGCCCAGACTTGTTCGGCATCCCCGACGGCTTGGTCCAAGCGGGCCTGATACGTCTGCCGCAGTTCGGCGCGGGTGGCGCGTTGCAGGGCGATCTCACCGCGATTGCGATTGAACAGCGGCAGGGTCAAAGTGACGCCGACGCCGACAGAGTTGACTCCTTCCACTGGATCGCGCGCCTGGCTCACGGTCGCGGTGAGCGCCGGAAATTGGGCGAGGATGGCCTGGCGCAGGGCTTGCTCTTGGGCTTGATAGCCGGCGGCGAGCGCCAACAGATCGGCACGGCGCTGGGGCAGTGCGGCCAGCGCTTGGTGGAATTGGCGAGACGAGAGCGCCGGGGACTGGTCGCGCCCGACCAAGGGCAGATGCGCGTCGGGGTCGAGGCCCAGCAGCTCTAGCAGTTGACGACGGGTGAGGTCGGCGTCGGCTTGGAGTTGGCGCAGGTTGGCATCGGCGTCGGTCAGGGCGCTGAGGTCGGGGGCAATGCTGCCCAAGGTGAGGTTGCCCGCTTGCAGGGCGGCTTGGTCTTGCTGATAGCGTTGGGCCAGGAGATTGCGGTTGGCGAGCAGGAGCGGCTGCAAGTGGCTGTCGGCTTGGGTTTGGAAGAAGAGTTGGCTGGCGCGCGCGGCAACCTGCCATTCCTGCCACACCAGACCCAGCGAGACCTGGCGCTGGTGGGCGCGGGCGGCGGCCAGGGCCGCGCCGCGCGCGAACAGAGCGTGGAGATCCTGGCTCAGGCCTAGATTGAAGCCGTTGTGCAGCGCGGAACGGGCGAAGCCGGCGCCGACGACGGGATCGGGCAAGAGCCCAGCTTGTAGCAATTGGGCGTCGGCGATGCCGGACTGCAGGCGGACGGCTTGGAGGTCGGGGTTGTTGAAGACGGCCAGCGTCATGACGGCGGTCTCGTCCAGTCCGTTGGGCGGCAGGGGGCGTGGCGGGCGACCCGGGAGGGCGAAGCGGCTGGCGCGAACGGTGAGGGCGGGAAGAGCGGCCAAGTTGGGCGCGGTCGGCAGAGCCAGGGGGTGATAGTTCGCGCAGCCGGCGAGCAGCGCCACGCCCAACCCCAGGGATCCCAAGGCAACCCGGGAGGAGAGGGGGGTGCTCATGCCGGGTTCTCCCGTGCGAGTTGGCGGAGGCGCTGCCGAAGATAGAGCGCGGGAATGAGGTTGGTGCTGAGCAAGGCGCTCCATAGGATCCCGCCCAGGATGACAATCGCCAGGCCCTGTTCGGGGGCAGCGCCCTGGCCCCATCCCAAGGCGGTCGGCAACATGCCCAGGACCGCGGTGAGGGTGGTGAGGGCGATGGGGCGGAAGCGGACCTGCACCGCTTCGTCCACCGCCTCGCGTGGCGGGATGCCGGCGGCTTCGTTGCGGCGGGCGCGGTAAAGGAGGACGATGCCGTGGTTGAGGCCGATGCCGATCAGGGTGAGAAACGCCACCAGCCCGACGGCGTTGAGGCCGACACCGCTGGCGGCCAGCGCCAGCGCGCCGCCGGTGAAGGCGAGCGGGATCTGCAGCAGCAGCAAGCCCGGCACCGACCAGCCGCCGAACTGGAGGACCATGATGACGGTCATGAGGAGAAAGGCTACGAGAGCGGCAAGGCCGAGGGCCAGAGCGGCATCTTCCAGTTGCGCGAAGAGGCCGCCGAAATCCAGGCGGTAGCCCGGGGGCAGAGCCAGCCCGGCGAGGGCGCGGCGGGCAGCAGCGATGGTGCTGCCCAGGGGGCCGGTGGGCGTGGCCAGAATCTCCAACTCGCGAGCGCCGTCGAGGTGGCGAATCTGGTTGGGCGTGGTCACCAGCCGCAGGCTGGCCAACTGGCCCAGGGGCGTCCAGCCGATGGTGCGGATGGGTAAGCGGCGCAACGCCGCCAGCGACTCGCGCGGGGCGCCGGCCAGGCGCACGTAGAGGCTCAGGGGCACGTTGCCTTGGGGCACCTGGGCCACGACCTCGCCCGCCAGCAGCGGCGCCAGTTGCGCCTGGAGCTGAGCCGGGGTGAGATGGTAGGCGGCCATCGCGCCCGGGTGGGGCTCGAGTTGCACCTCGGTGACGGGGTAGCCATCATTGTTGAAGACATTGCTCAGCGCCGGAATCGGCTGCAGGCGCGCCGCCACCTGCTGCGCCAAGGCGCGCAGGCGGGCGGTGCTGGCACCGAAGAGGCGAATGACAAAAGGCTGCGGCAGGCCCGACAGGCTCTCGTCCACGCGCTCCACCGTGGGGGTGTCGAGCGCCACCTGCACGCCTTTCGTCTGCGTCTCGCCCAACACCCGCTGGCCGATCTGATCGAGGCTGTTGACGCTGATAGTGGGCTTCAGCACGATTTGGATCTCGCCGGCGTAGGCGGGTTCGGTGTAGGCACTGCCGGCAGCCGAGCCGATGCGGGCGGAGGTGTGGGCCACGGCCGGGTCGGCCTGGAGGCGCCGGGTCATGGCAACCACTGCGGCTTCGGTGTCCACCAGGGCGCTGCCCGGGGGGAGGCTAAAGCTCTCGAGCAACACCCCCTCGTTGGGCAGCGGCAGGAAATTCACCGGCACCAGCAGCAGGACCGTCAGGCTCGCCGCCAGCGCCGCCACGCAGGCGAGCAGGCTGAGGCGGGGATGGCGGCTGACGGCGTGGAACAGCCGCAGGTTGACCCGACGCAGCCGATCGAGTCCGCGTGCGGCGCGGGTGGGGCAGGATCGGGGCCGGGCGTGGAGCATGCCCAGCCCGAGCGGGACCAGGATTAGCGAGATGAGCAGCGAAGCCAGCAGGGCCAGGGCCATGGCCAGCGCGAAGGGGATAAAGAACAAGCCCGCCAAGCCGCCCACGAACAAGAGGGGAATAAAGACGGCGACGGTGGTAAGGGTGCCGGTGATGTCGGGGCTGGCGATGTCGCGCAGGCCCAGGACGACGCCGCTCCAACCCTGCTCGCCTTGTTCCCAGCAGTGATAAATGCTCTCCAGCACGATGATGCCATCGTCGGCGAGGAGGCCGACCGCAACCGTGAGCGCGCCCAGGGTCATCAGGTTGAGGCTCTGGCCGGCGAGATAGAGCCCGGCTATGGCCAGCAAGAGCGAGAGGGGGATGCTCAGCGCCAGCGCCCAGATGCCGCGTCCGGCTCCGAGCACCCAGAACATCACCACCATCGCCAGCAGGCCGCCGAGGAACAGATTGCGCGCCAGATCGGCGCCGACCACATGCACGAGATGGCCCTGGTCATAGATGCGCACCCAGCGCACGCCGGGCGGCAACTGCGGCAGCGACTGCGCCAGGACGGCCGCGACCGCCTGGGTGACGGGGCGGGTGGAGGCATCGGGCTGCTTGAACACGGTGAGCGCGATGCCGGGTTGGCCGTCAAGCAGGACAGCGTGGCGGACGGGCACTTGGGCGCGCACGATCCGCGCCAAATCGCCCAGCGGGATCGGTCCGTGCGCACCCGCCACCGCCAGGTCTTGCAGTTGCGCGATATGCACCGGCAAGCTGCGCGCCTCGACGAAGACATCCTGGTGCCCCAGGGTCAGGTACCCACCCGGCTGCAGCAAGACGTCTTGCTGCAGCGCCTGCGTGATGGCGGTGACGGCGACTTGATAGCGGCGCAAGGCGGCGAGGTTGGGCTGCACCCACAGCGCCTCCGCCCCGGCGCCATAAACCTCGACGCGCTGCACCCCGGGCAGCGCCCGCAGCGCGGGCGCGAGGTTGGCAAGCACGGCGCGCTGCACTTCGGCCGGCGAGACTTGGGCGGGAATCTGGGCGGTGTAATCGGCCACTTCATTGATGGCGTTGCCCATGATCTGCGCCAGCGGGTGCACGCTGGCGGGGATCTGCGCCCGCGCCCGATCCAGGGCGCCATTGACGGCTTGCAAGTCGGTCTCGGCGTTGGTGCCGGAGGCAAAGCGGATATCGGTCTCGACGGTGCCGCTGCCCAGGGCGGAGCGCACGCTGGCGAGATTGGGGAGGGCAAGCACCTCGCCCTCCAGCGGGAAGGCGATCGCGGTTTCCATCTCGGCGGCAGTGGCGCCGGGATCGTGCGAGGTGACGCTGATCTGGGGGAAATTGAAGCGCGGCAGCACCTCGACCGGAATCTTCCAGAGGGCGAAGCCGCCGTAGGCCAGCAGCGCGCCGAAGGCGAGCAGCCAGAGCAGAGGCTGTTGCAGCCAGCGGGAGTTGGGATGGGAGGCGAGGGGCATGGCGATCAGTCCGGGAGCTGATAGCGCTGAGCGATTCCGCTGTGAAACAACAGGTAGGCGTTGGCGACCACCACCTGGGCGCCCGGCGCCAGCCCGCTCTCAAGGAAGGTCTGCCAACCCTCGGCTGGACCCGGCACCACCGCCTGCGGCCGCAGCCCCTGGAGGGTGCGCACCAGTACCCACCAGTGCCCGCGGTCGAGAATGAGGGCGCGCGTGGGCACGGCGACCAGGCGGCGGGAGGAGGCGTGCAAACGAACGCTGCCAAACTCGCCACTGCTCCAAGAGGCGCCCGCGGCGGCGCGGGCCGCGGCCGAGCGGGGCGAAAGGGGCAGCAAGGCGACGACCGCGCCGCCATCGGCGGCGAGCGCGTCCAACACCGCGACCACGCGCACCGGCACGGGCGGCGAGCGGTCAGCGGGGACAAAGCTGCCGCGCACCCCCACCCGCACGGCGGCGCGATCGCGGCCGTAGTAGTTGGCCTGGAGCCAGAGCTGGTCATCGCCGCGCAGGGTGAGGATGGTTTCGCCGACGCTGACGCGTTGGCCGACACCGGCGTTCACCGCCAGCACCGTGGCCGCGATGGGCGCCGTCACGGTGGCCATTTGCTGGGCGGCACGCAGTCGCGCCTGCGCATTCGCAAGGCCCGCTTGCGCCTGGGCCACGGCGTTCTCCGCCTGATGCACGGCCTGGTGGGTGCTGAGGTGCACCCCCAATTGTTGTTGCTGGATCTGAAGCGTGGTTTGCGCGGCGCGGAGCTGGGCGATGGAGCTGCGCACGCCGGTCCGGTCCTGGAGCAGCAGCGAGCGAATCTCCGGGCCCTCGAGGTGCGCGATCATTTGGCCCGCGGCCACGTGCGCACCCGGCGTGGCAGTCAACCCAGACACCACCCCCGCCTCGGCGGCGTTCAAGGGCAGCACCGCAATCGGTTCGACTTGTCCATAGGCCAGTAGCTGCGGGGTCACCGTGCCCCATCGTGCCGTCAGGTAGGCGCCGGCGGGCGATGCGGGCGGCGCTGCCAGCGACGCCCGCCCCGCACCGCCGCCGTCGGCGAGGTGCAGGCCGATCGCCAAGGCAGCCAGGATGAGCACAAGCCAGGGCCACCGGCTTGAGAGTGGGCGGATCTTTTCGGTCACAGCGGGATGCCCTCCTCGATTCGCGATCCAATATGCCGCGGCGGCCAAGATTCGGCCGGACGGCCGTTCCTTGGCGGGGTGGAATGGGCGCGGAGGGGTGGCTAGATGCGGATCGGGAGGAACAAATCAGCGCCGAGGAAGGCAGGCAAGTTGGCGAAGGTCCTCTCCAGGCCAGCAGTCCAGGCGGACAGGCTCGGCAGGGGGGTGCTACCGACGCCTGGCAAGAGCCAGCAAACGGCTCGGAACAGGGTCATTCCCGCACAGGCGAACAACAGAAAGAGCACAAGAATGCCGTGCGGCCCCAGGTGCCGCAAGTTGTCCATATGGTCGTGGCACTCCCACAGCGGATTCACCAGCAGCAGCACCACCACCAAGGCCAGCAGCAGGCCCGCCAGCAGGCGGCGAACGCGCGGTCGGCGTGCCATGGCGAGCCACGAGCGCATGCCTGTATCTTTGCGCCAGGCTAGCGGGAAGTCAACTGGTTGGCGCGGGCCCCTGCGCGGCTGCCCGGCCACGGCGGTAGCGGCGCCGGGCCGGTGCGCCGCGCGTCCCGCTTGTGAGCCGCCCCGCTGTAACGGCGCGGGGCGGCATGCTCACGCCGGCTTGGGGGCCCGGGGGC
>Ga0307374_10006447_pt1 | contig 18429 bp, 17 predicted proteins | sample OX3MG_FD_202532 | JGI IMG/M metagenome (GOLD analysis project Ga0307374, IMG submission 202532) | Soil microbial communities from Risofladan, Vaasa, Finland - OX-3 | ecosystem: Environmental > Terrestrial > Soil > Coastal area > Acid sulfate soil | place: Finland: Risofladan, Vaasa | collected...
TGATGATCACGTCGGCCTTGATCTGGATGGCGCGCAGGACCGCCGCGGTGTCGGTGGAAAAATAGGGATTGCCGGTACCGGCGGCAAAGATCACGCTGCGCCCCTTTTCGAAGTGGCGGAGGGCGCGGCGCCGGATGTAGGGCTCGGCGAGTTCCTCCATCCGGATGGCCGTCATGACCCGCGTGACGATGCCTTTGCGCTCGAGAATGTCCTGCACCGCGAGCGCATTGATCACGGTGCCGAGCATGCCCATGTAGTCGGCGGTGACGCGGTCCATCCCCATCTTCGAGAGGATGGTGCCGCGCACGATGTTGCCGCCGCCGATCACCATGCCCACCGTGGCGCCCAGGCGGACCACGGAGACCACCTCGTCGGCCAGGCGGTCGATGGTTTCGAAATCGAAGCCGAACCCCATCTTTCCGGCCAGGGCTTCACCGGAGAGCTTGATCAGCACGCGCGGATAGCGGAGCTCGGCCATGGGGCTCAGCCCTCGCCGAGCTGCAGGCGCGCGAAGCGCTTGACCTGGATGTTCTCGCCGGTCTTGGCCGAGACTTCCTTGACGAGGTCGGAGATCGTCTTCTTGGGGTCGCGCACCCAGGGCTGGCTGAGCAGCGTCACGTCCTTGAAGAACGCTTCGATCTTGCCGTCCACGATCTTCTGGAGCATGGCCTCGGGCTTGCCACTCTGGCGCGTCTGCTCCTCGGCGATCCGGCGCTCCGAATCCACCACCGCGGCGGGGATCCCGTCCTTGTCCACGGCCAGCGGCGCGGTGGCCGCGATGTGTTCGGCGATGAAGCGTGCGAGGTCCTTGAAATCATCGGTGCGGGCCACGAAGTCGGTTTCGCAGTTGATCTCGACCAGCGCCGCCACCTTGCCGTTGTGGTGGATGTAGTGTCCGATGATGCCCTCGCTGGTCGTGCGGCCGGCGCGTTTCTCGGCCTTGGCCACGCCGCGCGAGCGCAGGTTCTCCACGGCCTTGTCGATATCGCCCCCGGTCTCGTCGAGGGCCTTCTTGCAGTCCATCATGCCGGCGCCGGTACGCTGGCGCAGCTCCTGGACGTCTTTCGCGGAAAATGGTGCCATGTATTGATCCGTCCTACGGTCTGAGTCGTGGAAACGCCGCCAGCGGGAGCCGGCGGCGTCTGTCGGTGCTGCAGCGGCAGGCGCCGCGACCAGCGGCCCGCCGGGCGGGCCGTCGATCCGGAGCTATTCGGCGGGGGTCGATTCGCCGCCGTCGGCGGCACCCTCGGATTCTCCGGCGTCGCCGGCTTCAACCGCTTCGCCGGGCTCGCCGGTGGTCTTGAGGCGCGCCGCGATCGCTTCGGGCTTGGCACGGCGGCGCCGCGGACGGCGGCGACGCTTGCGTTCGGCTTCGCCCTCGGCCGGTTCGGCGCCGCGATCGGAGCTGTAGGTGTAGCTCTCGCCTTCCTCGGTCTCCTCGCGCACCGGCGCTTCGCGCCGCGCTTCGGAGATGGCAGCCGCGATCGCCTTGGTCATCAACTCCACCGAGCGGATCGCGTCGTCGTTGCCGGCGATCGGCACCGTGATGAGATCGGGATCGGCGTTGGTGTCGACCACGGCGATGATCGGGAGCTTGAGCTTGTTGGCCTCGCTGACGGCGATGCGCTCCTTCTTGGAGTCGACCACGAACAGCAGGCCCGGGAGCCGCGTCATGTTGCGGATGCCGCCCAGGTACTTGGTGAGCTTGTCCCGCTCCCGCCCCATCATCAGCTGCTCTTTCTTGGTGTAGTTCTCGAACTCGCCGCCCGACTCGGAGCCGGCTTCCAGCTCCTTCATGCGGCGCAGCTGCTTCTTGGCCGTCTGGAAGTTGGTGAGCAGGCCGCCCAGCCAGCGCTCGGTGATGAAGAGCGCGCCGCAGCTTTCGGCGGCTTCCTTGACGATGCCAGCCAACTGCGTCTTGGTGCAGACGAACAGCACGTTCTCGCCGCGCAGGATGACCTCGCGGGCCAGCTTCTGGGCGAGGTCGAGCTGCCGGATGGTTTTCTGGAGATCGATGATGTGGATCCCGTTGCGCTCGGCGAAAATGAACCGGCGCATCTTGGGATTCCAGCGCCGCGTCTGGTGCCCGAAATGGACACCGGCGGCGAGCAACTGCTCGAGCGTGAGCTGCGAATCGGACATGGTGCGAGACTACCCTCGGTTTGGTTTGATCGTCCCCCGCCGTCAGCGCCCGTCGCGAACCGATGAATCGGCACCCGCGAGGGCTCGGGAAGGGTGAGAGATGAACGGCCCGCGCCGGTGAGTGGCGGACGGGAGACCAAGCCCCCGCCCACCCCCACCCACGCGACTAGCGCTTACTGAACTGGAACCGCTTGCGGGCCTTGGGACGGCCCGGCTTCTTGCGCTCGACCGCCCTGGCGTCGCGCGTCAGGAGGCCGAGGTCACGCAGTTTGCGGCGGTGCTCCTCGTCGATCATGACGAGGGCGCGGGCCACCGCGAGGCGAAGCGCGCCGGCCTGGCCGTTCTGGCCGCCGCCTTCGCATTTCGCCTTGACATCGTAACGGCCGAGCGTGTCGGTCGCCGTGAACGGCTGCTGGATGGCCGACACCAGCGTGGGCCGCGGGAAGAAGTCGCCGAGCGTGCGCCCGTTGACGTCCCACTTGCCGGAGCCCGGCTTGATGTAGACGCGGCACACCGCCTCTTTGCGGCGGCCGATCGCGTGGATCGTGGTCGTGTCGGCCATTACTTGGTCTCGCTCTTCTTGATGGGAAGCGGCGTGGGCTGCTGTGCCGCGTGCGGATGCTCGGCGCCTGCGTACACGCGCAGCTTGCCGCGCAGGACCTGGCGGCCGAGGGCCGTCTTGGGAAGCATGCCGTGCACCGCCTTCTCGATCACGCGCTCGGGGTGCTTGGCCAGCATGGTGGCGAACGGCGTGTGCCGCTCGTGGCCCATGTACCCGGTGTACGTGAAGTAGCGCTTCTGCTCCGCCTTCCGCCCGGTGACCCTGACCTTGGCCGCATTGATCACGATGACGTTGTCACCGGTGTCCATGTGCGGGGTGAAGATGGGCTTGTGCTTGCCGCGAATGACCTTCGCGATTTCGGATGCGAGGCGGCCGAGCACCATGCCGTCTGCGTCCACGATGAACCACCGCTGCTCGATGTCGCGCGGGGTGGCGCTGAACGTCTTCATTGACTGCCCTGACGAACGATGTGGGTGCTGCGCCTCACCGGTGCTGGCTGCAACCCGGGTCTCGGCCGCCGAAGACGGCGTTTTAGACAGACCTCTAAGCTACGCAAGCACTTAGCGCCTGTCAACGCGGTCACTCTCCCGCGATATCGTCCCCCGTCCCCCCGAACGTCACGCCGCGCGCCTCGGGCCCTGCCGCCGTGAGGAAGGCGATCACGACGGCCACCAGGGCCGCGACCACCGCCAGCGCGAACCCATAGTTGCCCCCCCGCTTGTCGGCGATCCAGGCCTGGATCGTGGCGTTGGCGGAGGCGAGGAAGTTGCCGAGCTGGTAGGCGAACCCGGGAAAGGTGCCGCGCACCTCATCCGGGGAAAGCTCGTTGAGGTGGGCCGGGATCACCCCCCAGGCCCCCTGCACCGCCACCTGCATCAGGAAGGCGCCGAGCCCCAGCACCACGGCACCGGATGCCAGCGACCAGAGCGGGATCATCAGCAGCCCGAACAGCGCGGCGATCACGATCGCCGTGCGGCGTCCGATGCGCTGGGAGAGCGTGCCGAAGAAGACGCCGCCCGTGATCGCGCCGATGTTGGCGACGATCGTGATCAGGCTCACCGTACCGGTGGAGAAGTGGTGTTGCGCCTGGAGGAACGTGGGATAGAGATCCTGGGTGCCGTGACTGAAGAAGTTGAACGCGGTCATCAGCACCACGACGTACGCGAACAGCTTCCAGTGCCCGCGGATGGAGGCCAGGAAGCTGGGGCGCGGCTTTCCCCGCATTCGCTCCCACGCCGGCGACTCCTCCACCCCCTGCCGGATGTAGAGGACGAGCAGCGCCGGGACGATCCCCACCGCGAACATGCCGCGCCACCCGATGGTGTTGAACAGGAGGCCGTAGACGACGGCAGCCAGCAGGTAGCCGAAGGCATACCCCTCCTGCAGAATCCCCGATGCGAGGCCGCGCGTGCGCGCGGGGATCGATTCCATCACCAACGAGGCGCCGATTCCCCATTCGCCCCCCATCGCGAATCCGAACGCCGCGCGGAGGACGAGGAGCACGACGAGCGACGGCGCGAACGCCGAGGCGAGCTCCAGCACCGAGAACAGGAGGATGTCGATCATCAATACGGGCCGGCGCCCGTAGCGATCGGCGAGCAGGCCGAACGCCAGCGCCCCCAATGGCCGCATGGCCAGCGTGAGCGTGATGGCGAAGGCGACGGTCTTGACGTCGGTGCCGAACTCCCTGGCCACGGCCCCGAGGACGAAGACCATGAGAAAGAAGTCGAACGCATCGAGCGTCCAGCCGAGGAAGCTGGCGATGCACGCGCTGCGCTGCCGTCGATCGAGCTGCTGCCACTCGGCGAGCAAGCCCATGCGCGCCTCCCGCGGGTCTGGGGAATGGAAACCGGAACGCCACTGCGGGCGCGAGAGTAGCGCCGCGCGGGCCCGGCGTCAACGCGGACGCGCGACCGGGACGCGGCGGCCGCCTTTACCCGGCTGTTACGAACCCGGGCGAGCGTCGTGACAGGGTCCGCCTAGCCTTGAACTCGCTGGGGCGGACCCGCCGCCTACCCTCACGCCAAACCACTGCTCACCCTCTCAGCGAGCCCACATGCGATCTCTCCCTCGTCTGGCCACCGCCGCCGCGTTCGTCGCCGTCGCGGCGACCGGCGTCGCAGCGCAAACCCCGGTCGGCACTCCGCTCAAGTTCTCGGGCGTGGTGTACTTTGATTGGCAGAACGGCGGCACCAAGGCGCAGCGCGCCATCAACAAGTTCGACCTCACGCGCGCGTATCTGAACTTCATCATGCCCGCAGGGGACAACGTCACCGTGCGCGTGACCACGGACGTGTACCAGAACACGAACACGACGACCAGCGGCGCGTATTATGCGGGATGGACGTCCCGCCTGAAGTACGCGTTCATGGAGTGGTCGGCGTGGAAGGACCAGGGCAAGGATCCGGCGGCGCTCACCTTCCGGTTCGGGCTCACGCAGACGCCCGAGATCGACATGATGGAGGGCTTCTGGCAGCGCGGCATCACGAACACGCCGATCGACTACCTCTCGTTCGTGCCGTCGTCGGACCTCGGCGCGGTGGCGCTCCTGACGCTTCCCGGAAAGCAGGGCCAGTTGATGGCCGGCGTATACAACGGCAACGGCTACGGCCATTACGAGACGGACCGGTTCAAGGATGTGAGTGCCCGGCTGAGCTGGACGCCGCTGGGCAACCAGGACGGCGCGGGGATGTTCAAGACGCTGCAGATCAGCCCGTACTTCTGGAAGGGCTACAATCCGAGCAACTTCAACGTCAACGGCCCGGGACTGCAGAAGGATCGCTGGGGTCTGCACGTGGCGGTGGTCCACGATCCTCGGCTGACGGTGGTGGGCGAATACGACAGCCGGACCGACGGCAACGACTCGGCCACGAACCCGACGGTGAGCACCGTCACCGGGGCCGTGACGTCGGCGTTCACGATCGTCCGCCCGCTGGCGTTCCTCAATCACACGAAGAACGATCCGTGGTCGGTGGTGCTCCGCGCCGATCAGTACAAGCCGGACAACAGCCTGGACCCGTATCAGCGGTATCTCATCGGCGGCATCGGCTACGACATCAGCCAGAAGTCCACCGTGTACGCCGATTTCCAGGACATCGAAGGGCACAACGGCAGCACCGCGGATCTGAAGGCCTTCTACTTCCATTTCATCATCGGCTTCTAGTCTCACAACGCACACCGAGGATCATCGACACATGAAGCGTTACCTCCTGGCAGCAGCGGTTCTCCTCGTCGGCGCCACCGCCGGCGCGCAGGGCGTGGATCTCACCGGCGCCGGCTCGACGTTCGCCCAGCCGATCTATTCCAAGTGGGCGGACGCCTACGCGAAGCAGACGGGGATCAAGATCAACTATCAGTCGATCGGGTCCGGCGGCGGCATCCAGCAGCTCTCGCAGCTGACGGTCGATTTCGGCGCCACGGACGCGCCGATGACCAATGAGCAGTTGGCGGGGGCGAAGGGTGGCCCGATCTTCCACATCCCGACCGTGATCGGGGCGGTGGCGATCAGCTACAACCTTCCGACCGTGCACGTGCCCCTCAAGATGGATGGACCGCTGCTCGCCGATATCTATCTCGGCAAGATCACGAAATGGAACGACCCGCGGATCGCCAAGCTGAATCCCGGCGTGCAACTCCCGGACATCGACATCCTGGTCGTCCATCGTTCCGAGGGCAGCGGCACGACGTACATCGTGACCGACTACCTGTCGCACGTGAGCCCGGAATGGGCCAAGGGCCCGGGCAAGAGCATCTCGGTGGAGTGGCCCGTCGGCATCGGGGCCAAGGGCACCGAAGGCGTGGCCGGTCAGATCAAGCAGGTCGTGGGGGCGGTGGGCTACGTTGAACTCGCCTACGCTCTCCTCAATCACCTGCCCTATGCGCTGATGAAGAACGCCGATGGCACCGCCTACCTGGCTCCGTCGCTCGAAGGCGCCACGTTTGCCGCGGCCGGTACGGCGGCGCGGCTGCCCAAGTCCACCGACTTCCGGATCTCGATCGTGAACGCGCCCGGCGCCAAGTCGTACCCGATCTCCTCGTTCACGTGGATCGTGCTCTACAAGAACCAGGCGAACGCGGAGAAGGGCAAGAAGTTGCTGGCCTTCCTCCGGTGGGCGATCAAGGACGGCGAGGGGATGGCCGAGTCGCTGCAATACGCGCCGATGCCGAAGAACATGCAGACGATGGTGCTGGCGCGCCTGAACGAAGTGAAAGTGAAGTAAGCTGGCGTTGGATGTTACGCGGCCGTTACAAAGCGGTCAGCGTGGTGTGGTTCCGGAAGGCGATCCTTCACGTTCACTTGGATAGCTGCATCCGAGATGAACGTGGAGGATTTGCCGTTGGAAGCATCCGAAGGGCCGGAGGACGTCACGACGCCTCGCGCCGCGCCGCACATGGCCGGGGCCGCCGTCGGGGACCGCGTCTACCGGTGGCTGACGACGATCGCGGCGCTGGTCATCCCGGCGCTGCTGGCGTACGTCGGCATCGAGATCTTCGTCGCCGGCTGGCCGGCGTTCCAACGCGCGGGATTCTCGTTCTTCACGTCCAGCCGGTGGGACCCGGTGGCCAGCGTGTTCGGCGCCGCGCCGGCGATCTACGGAACCCTCGTGTCGTCGGCGATCGCGCTGGTGATCGCCACGCCGCTGGCGGTGGGCACGGCGATCTTCCTGTCCGAGTTGGCGCCGCGATGGCTGCGCCAGCCGGTGTCCTTCCTGGTGGACCTGCTGGCTGCGATTCCGAGCGTGGTGTACGGACTGTGGGGGATCTTCGTGCTCGCCCCCATGATGCGCGGCACGATCGCGCCGTTCGTCAAGCACACCCTGCACCTGGGCGGGCTGCCGATCTTCAGCGGTCCGGTGTACGGCCCCGGCATGCTGACTGCCGGGATCATCCTGTCGATCATGATCCTGCCCTACATCTCCGCCGTAACGCGGGAAGTGCTGCTGGCGGTGCCGCGTTCGCAGCGCGAAGCGGCGCTCGCCCTCGGCGCGACGCGGTGGGAGGTGATCCGGGACGCGGTGATTCCTGGGGCGCGTTCCGGCATCGTGGGCGGCATCGTGCTCGGTCTGGGCCGCGCGCTGGGCGAGACGATGGCCGTGACGATGGTGATCGGCAACACGCCGAAGATCTCGACGTCGCTGTTCGCCACCGGCTACACGATGGCGTCGATCATCGCCAATGAGTTCAGCGAGGCGGTGAGCAACGCCCACCTCTCGGCCCTCATGGCGGTGGGGGCGTCGCTGCTGGCGATCACGTTCCTGGTGAACGTCATCGCGCGGTGGCTGATCGCTCGCGTCGGGGCGCGCGTCTGATGCTGCGGCGCAAGATCGCCAACGTGGTGATGCTCGGCCTGATGTGGCTGGCGGCGGGCGTCGTGCTGCTGCCCCTGGTGCTCATCCTCTGGCGTCTGGTGTCGCAGGGCGCGTCGGCGCTGAACTGGGACTTCTTCACGAAGATGCCGGCGCCGCCCGGCGGCACCGGCGGCGGGATGGCCAACGCGATCGTGGGCACGCTCTACCTGCTGGCCATCGCCTCGGTGGTTGGGCTGCCGGTGGGGATCGGCGCCGGCATCTTCCTGGCCGAGCACCGCGGCGCACGGCTGGCCAACGCGGTGCGCTTTCTCTCCGACGTCCTGAACGGACTCCCGTCGATCGTCGTGGGGATCTTTGCCTGGCAGATCCTGGTGCGGCCGATGCACCATTTCTCGGCGTTGGCCGGCGGCATCGCGCTGGGATCGATGATGATTCCGCTCACGGCGCGCACCACCGAGGAGATGATCCGGACCGTGCCCAATTCCCTGCGGGAAGCGGCGCTGGCGCTCGGCTACCCCAACTGGCGGACGTCGTTGAGCATCGTGGCGCGCACGGCGCTTCCCGGCATCGTGACCGGCGCGCTGGTGGCGCTGGCCCGGGTGGCCGGCGAGACGGCGCCGCTCCTGTTCACGGCGTTGGGCAACAACTTCTGGTCGGTCCAGGCCACGCAGCCCATCGACGCCCTGCCGTTGCGGCTGTACCTGTACGCCACGAGCCCGTACGACGACTGGAACCGGCAGGCCTGGGCGGGCGCGCTGGTGCTGATCGGGCTCGTGCTCGTGATCAGCCTCCTCGCCCGCCACGTGACGCGGGCCAAGTTCGGCAAGGCGGTGGACTAGATGACGATGCCGCCGACGACCGCCGTGCCCGCCCGGCCGATGACGCCGGTGCCGGCCTCGCACGCCGCGGGGGAACCGGGCCAGGTGCTGCTCGACATCACGGGGCTCAACGCGTACTTCGGCGCGGCGCACGTGGTGCGCAACGTGTCGCTGGCCTTCCGCGAGCGCGAGGTGACGGCGATCATCGGCCCATCCGGATGCGGCAAATCCACGCTCCTGCGCTGCCTCAATCGCATGCATGAGACGGTGCCGCTGGCGCGCGCCACGGGCCGGATCGTCTTCGCGGGCCAGGACCTGTACGCCCCCGAGGTGAATCCGATCGAAGTCCGGCGCCACATCGGGATGGTGTTCCAGCGTCCGACCCCCTTCCCCACGCTGTCGATCCGGGACAACGTCGCGGCGGGGCTCCGCGTGCTGAAGCGCGGCCAGCGTCCGAACCGGGCGGAGGTGGACCGCATCGTCGAGACCGCGCTGCGGAACACGGCGCTCTGGGACGAGGTGAAGGACCGCCTCCACACCAGCGCCGTGGCGCTGTCGGGCGGCCAGCAGCAACGGTTGTGCATCGCCCGCGCGCTGGCCAACTCGCCCCGCGTGCTCCTGCTCGACGAGCCCACGGCGTCGCTCGATCCGCTGAGCACGCAGAAGGTGGAGGAGCTGGTCTACGACCTGCGCCAGCGATTCACGGTCGTCATCGTCACCCACAACATGCAGCAGGCGGCGCGGGTCTCCGACCGCACCGCGTTCATGCTCGATGGAGAACTCGTGGAGGTGGCGCCCACACACAAGCTGTTCACGACGCCGTCCGATCCGCGCACCGAGGCCTACGTGACCGGGCGGTTCGGATGAGCGGGGAACTCCGGGCCGAGGACTTCTCGTTCTGGTACGGCCAGAACCAGGCGCTCAAGAACATCACGCTGACCATCCCGCCGCAGGCGATCACGGCGCTGATCGGTCCGTCGGGATGCGGCAAGTCCACCTTCCTGCGGTCGTTGAACCGGCTGCAGGACATCATTCCCGGCACGCGGCACGAAGGGAAGATCCTGCTCGACGGCACGGAGATCCACGACCGCTTCCTGGACGTCGTGTCGTTGCGGCGGCGCGTGGGCATGGTGTTCCAGCGCTGGAACCCGTTTCCCCGTTCGATCTACGCGAACGTGGCGTACGGCCCGCGCGTGAACGGCGTCCGCGGCAGCGCGCGGCTCGACGAGATCGTCGAGACGTCGCTGAAGCGGGCCGCGCTGTGGGATGAGGTGAAGGATCGCCTGCGCCAGAGCGCCCTGGGCCTGTCGGGCGGCCAACAGCAGCGGTTGTGCATCGCCCGGGCGCTGGCCAACGATCCCGAAGTCCTGCTGCTCGACGAACCGGCGAGCGCCCTCGATCCCCTCTCGACGCAAAAGATCGAAGAGCTACTATTCGAACTGCGCGGCTCGCTCACCGTGGTGATCGTCACGCACAACCTGCAGCAGGCGGCGCGCGCCTCCGATCACACGGCCTTCTTCTTCCTGGGCCAGTTGATCGAAGCCGCGCCCACGCAGACCATCTTTACGGCGCCCTCGGACGAACGCACCGAGGCGTACATCACCGGGAGGTTCGGATGAGCCCAGTCGATACGTCGGGCAAGTATCGCCACTTTCACGAACAGCTCGCCGAGCTCACGCAGCGGCTGCTGGACATGTCGGATCGCGCCACGTCGCTCATCGACCTCGCGGTGGACGGGCTGCTGTCGCGCGATCCGAACGCCGCCGAAGCCGTGCTGGCGGGCGACCGCGAACTCGACGCCATGGAGCTCGACATCGAGGACCGCGCCGTGGCCCTGCTCGCGTTGCAGCAGCCCATGGCCCGCGACCTGCGGTTCCTGATCAGCACGATCAAGGTGTCGAGCGACCTCGAGCGCGTGGGCGATCATGCGGTCAACATCGCGCAGAGCACGCTCCGCCTGGCGGCGATGCGCACGCGCATCACGCCCGACCCGGAGATCGCCGACATGGCGCGCCGGGCCCGCCGGATGCTGGGTGACGCGCTGACCGCGTTCGTGCGCGCCGACGGCGCGCTCGGCCGCGCCGTGTGCCAGGCCGACGACGCCGTGGATTCGCTGCACGACTCGATGTTCCGGATCCTGCTCACCCACATGATGGCCGATCCGCACACGATCAACGCGTCACTCGAGTTGCTGCTGGTGAGCCGGAACCTGGAACGGGTGGCGGACCTGGCCACGAATATCGGTGAGGACGCCGTGTTCCTGGCCGAGGGCAAGCAGATCAAGCACCACGCGGAACACCGTGGCGCCGCGGCGGCGTCCGCCGTCGAGACGGCCGAGGCCGCGCCGCCGGCGACGACCGGAGAGCGGCCGGCCGACGGGTGATCTCGCCTAGGGCGCGGTGGGCTCGGCCACGAACGCGAGCCACGCGCCGTCGGGACTGAGGGCCAGGCGCGACATGTCCCGGAGCCCTTCCTCCCCGAAGTCGGCGATCGGAGTCCACTTGGCCGCCGCGCCGCGCGAGACGTCCATCCGATAGAGAATCGTGCCGGCGGCGGTCAGCACCGACGTGGGCGACTCCCACACCACGTAGCCGGCCCCGGCCGGCATGCGGGCCACGCGCCGTAACGCGCCGTCGGGCACCGCGGGATCGGCGGTCTCGAGATCCCACGCCGAATCGGCGCGCAGCAGGAACGAGAACCGGGTGCCGCCCGGCACCCGCTGCAACGAGCGGCCGATGTCGTGGGCGATCGGGCGCGCGTCGCCGGTCTGGGTGTCGGCGATCTCGAGGGCATCGGGATGGCCGAGCACGAACAGGGCGAGCGTGTGGTCGTCGAGCCACACGTGATAGCCCACCGGGGCGATCTCGGGCAGCAACAGCACCGGCGCGCTTCCATTGGCGGCGAACGCCCACAGCCGCTGCGCCGAGTCGCTCTCCACGCGCACCACCGAGAATCCGGTTCCCGTGGGCAGCGGCGTGGGGGAGTATTCGCTTTCCCGCGTGTGGGTGAGCTGCGTGATGGCGCGCGTGGCGAGGTCCAGCCGATAGATATCGGCCTGGCCGTCGTCATGGATGGACGTGAACAGCAGCGCGGCGCCGTCGGGCGTGAACGCGGGCTGGTTATCGTATCCGGGGCGATGCGTGAGGTTCACCGGCGGATCGGCGACCTCGCCCCCGGCGGGCCCACGCAGTCGCACGAGATAGATGTCGGTGCCGGGCGGCGCGCTCTGCGCCGACGCCGCTCCCGCCGCGAGGACCGCCACCAGGGCCGCCACGATCGTCCGCTTCATGGTCATCCTCCAGGGCGCGAGCCCGTTGGCTATTCCATTTCCAGCAGCACCGCTCCCTTCTCGACGGCCATGCCGGGGCTGACGAGCACCGCCTTCACGGTACCGGTGGCGGTGGCGCGGAGTTCATTCTCCATCTTCATCGCCTCCATCACCACCAGACCCTGCCCGGCCTGCACCTGATCGCCGGCCCGCACGCTCACGCGCACGATCAGGCCGGGCATCGGCGCCACGAGCGGCGCCGGCCCGGCGGCGGCCGCCGCCGCGCCGGACAACTCGCGGATCGTGCGGGCGCGCTCGTCCAGGGCGTTCACCTCGTACCGGTGGCCATCGAGCGACAGCGTGTACTGTCCGCGCCGGGCCCCGGGCCGCACCAGCACGCGATGCACCGCGTCGCCGATCGTGATCAGACGGAGCGGCGTGCCTTCGACGTCGGCCACGTGCGCCGCGACATCGGCGCCGTCCACGTGGACCCCGTCGCCGTCGAGCAGCACCTCGTGGTCCTCGCCATTCACCGTCACGAAGTACTTCACGGCGTCTCCAGCTGCAGGGCGCACACCGTCTCGATGTGCGCGGTTTGCGGAAACATGTCGAAGCCGATCAACGACGCCACGCGATACGACGGCAGGCGGGCCACGTCGCGGGCCAGCGTGGCCGGATCGCAACTCACATAGATGAGCGCGGCCGGCCTGGGCGACGACGCCTCGAGCGCGCGGGTGACCTGCGCCGACAGCCCGGCCCGCGGCGGATTGAGCAGCACGAGATCGGCCGGCAGCGCGCCGGGCAGCGCCCGCTCCACGGTGTCGGCCACGGCCCGCGACCCCGACGGCAGGCGGGCCGCACAGACGCGGCTGGCACTGCGGTCCCACTCGATGGCGACCACCGCCGCGCCCGCTCTCGCGATCGGCTCCGCCGTGTCGCCGGCGCCCGCGTACGCGTCGATGACGCGCTGGGGCGCATGGGCCCGAACCAGCGACAGCACATGCGATCGCATCAGCTCCGCCACCTCGGCGTTGACCTGCGCGAACGACGCCCCGTGCTCCTGTCCCGCGCCGCGCTCGGCCACGAGCCGCCGGCGGCCGCGGGCGCTGTCGGGAATCCACCAGATGGCCGCGAGCGCGCTCACCGCGTCGAGGAGTTCCCGCGCCCGCGTCCAGGCGTGACCGCCCTCCACGACCAGCGCCGCCCCATCGCCGAGCAGGCGCACCGACGCGCGCAGGGCATCGGCATCGGGGAGCAGATCCATCCGCTCGCGCACCGCGCGCCACACGTCGAGCACCCGGCGGTCGGTGATGAAGCAGTCGTCGAGCGGGAACACCTCGTCGGCGCGGTCGTACCGGTGCAGGCCCACCGTCCAGACGCCGGCCGCGCGGCGCAAGGCGAGCGTGAGCTTGGTGCGGTAGCGCCACGCCGACTGCCCGTGCACCACGGGCGGGAGGTCCACGCGGCGCTTGGCGATGCGCTCGAACGCATCCCGGATGATGCCCGCCTTGGCGCGCCGCTGCGCGTCGTCGGAGAGGTGCTGCAACTGACAGCCCCCGCATCCGTCGCCCTCGTAGTGCGGGCATACGGGCGTGACGCGATCGCCGGAGGGTCGCAGGACGGCCACCCGTCCGGCATGGGCGAACCGCTTGCCGCGCTCGACGGTGGCACGCACGTGGTCGCCGGGCGCGGTGCGCGCGGCGAACACGACGAGGCCGTCGTCCGTGCGCCCCACGCCATCGCCGCCGGCGGCGATCGCGTGGACGTCGAACTCCACGATCTCGCTCATCGGTCGATCCCGTCGAGACGCGCAGCGCGCGTCCACGCCGGCTCGGCGCCTGGCGAGGACGACGCGACGCTCCGGTTGGGCCGCCGCGCCACCCGCTCGCGCTCGGCCAGAAGCGCGGCCGCGATGGCGGCCACCCGCATGCCTGCGGCCGGCGCCGCGGCGCCGGTGAGCGACGCGAGGCGGCGTTCGAGCCACTGGATCTCGATCGCGCCGCGGCGGAATTCGTCGTCCTCCATCACGCGCAGATGGAAGTCGCGCGACGTCTCGACGCCGTCCACGGCGAGTTCGAGCAGGGCGCGGTGCATGCGGGCCACGGCCGACTCGCGATCGGCGGCCCACACGATGAGCTTGGCGAGCATCGGGTCGTAGAACAGGCCGATCTCGCTCCCCACCTCGATGCCGCCGTCCCAGCGCACGCCCGGCCCCGTGGGCACACGGAGGTAGGAGATGCGGCCGGTGGAGGGAAGGAATCCGTTGGCCGGATCCTCGCTCGTGATGCGGCACTCGATGGCCCAGCCGCGCGGGCTGAGGTCGTCGAACGCCGCGGGGAGCGCCTCGCCGGCGGCCACGCGCAGCTGCCACTGCACGAGATCGATCCCGGTGACGTATTCGGTGACCGGGTGCTCCACCTGGAGCCGCGTGTTCATCTCCAGGAAGTAGAACGACCCGTCGCGGTCGAGGAGGAACTCGCAGGTTCCCGCATTCACGTAGCCCGCGGCCCGGGCCATGCGGACCGCGGTGTCGCCCATCGCGCGCCGCAGTGCGGGCGTGACGGCCACGCTCGGCGCCTCCTCGATCATCTTCTGGTGGCGGCGCTGGACGGAGCATTCGCGCTCGCCGAGCGAGACCATGCGGCCGTGGCTGTCGCCGAGCACCTGGATCTCCACGTGCCGCGGGCCCACGATGTACTTCTCGACGTACACGCTCTCGTCACCGAACGCATTCTTCGCCTCCCGGCGCGCCGCCTCGAGCGCGGCGCCCATGTCGGCCGGGGCGTGCACGACGCGCATCCCCTTGCCGCCCCCGCCCGCCGCCGCCTTGAGCAGCACCGGATAGCCGAACCGGTCGGCGATCGCCCGCGCCTCGCGCTCATCGGCCAGCGGCTCGGTGGTGCCGGGCACGATCGGGACGTTGGCGGCGATGGCGAGCTGGCGGGCCGCGGTCTTGCTGCCCACGGCGGCGATGGCTTCGGGGGACGGCCCGATGAAGACGAGGCCCGCGTCGCGTACCGCCCGCGCGAACCACTCGCGTTCGGACAGGAAGCCGTAGCCCGGGTGGATGGCCTGGGCGCCGGTGCGATGGGCGGCCGCGATGATGCGCTCGCCCACGAGGTAACTCTCCGACGCCGCGGCGCCGCCGATGTGGACGGCCTCGTCGGCCTCGCGCACGTGCGGGGCCCGGGCGTCGGGATCGCTGTACACGGCCACGGAGCGCACCCCCAGCTCACGGCACGCGCGAACGATGCGGACGGCGATCTCGCCGCGGTTGGCGATCAGGACTTTGGAGAACATCAGCGGGGGCGCGGGAGGATGCAGCGCGCCACGGCCGCGGCACCCACGGCGGGGCGCGTCACAGCGGGATGTTTCCGTGCTTCTTGGGCGGATTCCGATCGCGCTTGGTCTGCAGGGTCTCGAGCGCGTCGATCAGGCGACCGCGGGTGTCGCGCGGATCGATGATGTCGTCCACGTAGCCGCGCGAGGCGGCCACGTATGGGTTGGCGAACTTGTCGCCGTACTCGGACACCTTGGCGTCCATCGCCGCCGCGGGATCGGCGCTCTCGCCGATCTCCTTGCGGAACAGGATCTCGACGGCGCCTTTGGGCCCCATGACGGCGATCTCGGCGGTGGGCCATGCCACATTGAAGTCGCCGCGAATGTGCTTGGAGCTCATGACGTCGTACGCCCCACCGTACGCCTTGCGCGTGATGACGGTGAGTTTGGGCACGGTGGCCTCGCAGTACGCGAACAGCAGCTTGGCCCCGTGCTTGATGATGCCGCCGTGCTCCTGCGCCAGGCCGGGGAGGAATCCCGGCACGTCCTCGAACGTCACGATCGGGATGTTGAAGGCGTCGCAGAAGCGGATGAACCGCGCCGCCTTGACCGAGGCGTTGATGTCGAGCACGCCGGCGAGGACGGCCGGCTGATTGGCCACGATGCCGACGCTGAAGCCGCCCATGTGCGCGAAGCCGCAGATGATGTTGGCCGCGAAGTCGCGCTGCACCTCGTAGAATTCGCCGTCATCGACCACGCGCCGCAGCACGTCGTGCATGTCGTACGGCTTGTTGGCGTTGTCGGGCACGATGTCGAGCAGCGCCTCGTCGCGGCGGTCGCGCGGGTCGGTGGCCGGACCGCGGGGCGGCGATTCGAGATTGTTGGACGGGACGAACCGGAACAGGTCGCGGATCGCCTGCAGGCAGGCGGGCTCGGAATCGAACGCGAAGTGGGCCACGCCCGACGTGCCGGCGTGCGTATCGGCGCCGCCCAGCTGCTCCATGGTCACGTCTTCGTGCGTCACCGTCTTCACCACGTTGGGGCCGGTGACGAACATGTACGACGTGCCGCGCACCATGTACGTGAAGTCGGTGATCGCCGGCGAGTACACGGCGCCGCCGGCGCAGGGACCGAGGATCGCCGAGATCTGCGGCACGACGCCCGAGGCGAGCGTGTTGCGCAGGAAGATGTCGGCGTAGCCGCCGAGCGAGACGACGCCCTCCTGGATGCGGGCGCCCCCCGAATCGTTGAGCCCGATCACCGGCGCGCCGTTGCGCACGGCGAGGTCCATGATCTTGCAGATCTTCTCGGCGTGGGTCTCGGACAGCGACCCGCCGAACACGGTGAAGTCCTGCGAGAAGACGTACACGAGACGGCCGTCGATGCGCCCGTAGCCGGTGACCACGCCGTCGCCGTACACCACCTGCTGGTCGAGCCCGAAGTCGGTGGACCGGTGGGTGACGAACCGATCGAACTCCACGAACGAGCCGTCGTCGAGGAGGAGGTCGAGCCGCTCGCGGGCGGAGAGCTTGCCCTTCTCGTGCTGGGCCGCGAGGCGCTTGGCGCCGCCGCCCTGCTCCGATTCGGCCCGGCGTTTGGCCAGGAGGTCGAGTTTGTCGCGCATCGTCATAGAGGGCAGAAGCTAGCCTCCCGGCCCACCAGCTTCCAGACTGGACAACCATGCGGCCGCGGGAGGGTAGCGGCGGCGCACCCGTGCCGGTCGGCCCAAAAACGACAACCCCGGTCGGGAACGTCCCGACCGGGGTTGCCATGCGATGCAGCGACGGAGGGTCAGCCTTCGGCTGCCGGCTCCTGCTCGGCCACCGGCGCCGCCTCCTCGTCCTCGATATCGACGATCTCGGCCGGCACCACCACCTCTTCCTCGCCCTCGGTGTGCACCTTGGACGGGGTTTCCGGACGCGGCGGCTGCTCCGCCGGGATGTCGGTCACGCCGAGCACGATGCGGCGGTGGATCGGATCCACCTCGAGCACGCGCATGTCGAGATTCATCGTCTCGTAGACGATGTCGGCGGGACTGTTCACCTGCGCCTCGGTGGGCGACAGCTGGGAGATCGGCACGAAGCCTTCGATATCGTTGCCGATGTCGACGACCACGCCCTTGTCCATCAGCCGCACGACCGTGCCTCGCAGCTGCGTGCCCACGGGGTAGGTCTCGCCGATGCGGAGCCACGGATCCTCTTCGGCCTGCTTGAGGCCGAGCGAGATCCGCTTGTTCTCGCTGTCGATGTTGAGAATCACGACGTCGACCGCGTCGCCCTTCTTGACCACTTCCGACGGATGCTGGACGCGCTTGGTCCAACTCATGTCGGAGATGTGGATCAGGCCGTCGATGCCCGGCTCGATCTCGACGAACGCGCCGAAGCTGGTGAGGTTGCGGACCTTGCCGTTGATGCGCGTGCCCACGGGGTAGCGCAGCGGCAGCACCATCCACGGATCCTGCTCGGTCTGCTTCATGCCGAGCGAGATCTTCTCCTCGTTCGGATCGACCTTGAGGACCACCGCCTCGATCGTCTCGCCGATGGACACGAGCTTGGACGGATGGCGGACGTTGCGCGTCCAGCTCATCTCGCTGATGTGCACCAGGCCTTCGATGCCCGGCTCGAGTTCGATGAAGGCGCCGTAGTTCGTGATGCTGACCACCTTGCCCGTGACGCGGGTGCCCACCGGATACTTCTCGGCGACATCCTTCCACGGGTAGCTCTGGAGCTGCTTGAGGCCGAGCGAGATGCGCTCGCGCGTCCAGTCGATGTCGAGCACCTTGACCTCGAGCTCCTGCCCGATCTGCACCATCTCCGACGGATGCGAGATGCGGCCCCACGACATGTCGGTGATGTGGAGCAGGCCGTCCACGCCGCCGAGGTCGATGAAGGCCCCGAAGTCGGTGATGTTCTTGACCACGCCCTTCCGCACCTGGTCCTTCTGCAGCTCCTTCATGAGCTTCTCGCGCTTGCCGGCACGCTCGGTTTCCAGGATCACGCGGCGCGACACCACGATGTTGCGGCGGCGCTTGTTGAGCTTGATGATCTTGAA
>Ga0307374_10006450_pt1 | contig 18422 bp, 15 predicted proteins | sample OX3MG_FD_202532 | JGI IMG/M metagenome (GOLD analysis project Ga0307374, IMG submission 202532) | Soil microbial communities from Risofladan, Vaasa, Finland - OX-3 | ecosystem: Environmental > Terrestrial > Soil > Coastal area > Acid sulfate soil | place: Finland: Risofladan, Vaasa | collected...
GTAGAAGGGCTCGATCCCGGCGGGTGAGTCCGGTGTGCCGTGGGCCATGACCAGGACGCCGGTCGGGGGAGGGGCGGGCCGGTGGCGGCGCGGGGTCATGACGCGGCCACGACGCCGGCCCGACCCTCGGCGTGGACCAGCTCGACCACCCGCTCGAGTATGGCCGGGTCGGTCTCGGGGAGGACACCGTGGCCCAGGTTGAAGACGTGTCCGGGAGTGGCGCCGGCCCGGTCGAGGACCTCGCGGGTCTCCGCTTCGGCCACCTCCCAAGGACCCAGGCACAGCGCCGGATCGAGGTTTCCCTGGACGGCCACGGTGGGCCCCAGCCGCCGCCGGGCCTCGTCGAGCGGGACCCGCCAGTCGATCCCGACCACGCTGCAGCCGGAGGAGGCCATGGAGGCCAGCAACTCGCCGGTGCCCACACCGAACAGCACGCCGGGGACCCCGGGATGGGACTCGGACAGCTCGGCGAAGAGCCGGGTGGTGGCCGGCAACACCAGCTCCTGGTAGTGGCGCGGGGTGAGGATCCCGGCCCAGCTGTCGAAGACCTGCACGGCGGAGGCACCCGCGTCCAGCTGGGAGCGGAGCGACGCCAGGGCCAGGTCGGTGAGGCGCTCCACCAGATCGCGCCAGATCACGGGCTCCCCGTGCATCAGCGCCTTGATCTTGGCGAAGTTCTTGGAGGGGCCACCCTCCACCAGGTAGCTGGCCACGGTGAACGGCCCGCCGGCGAACCCGATGAGGGGCACCTGCAATTCGCCGACCAGGATGCCCACGGCGTCGATCACATAGGGGGTGTCGAGCTCCGGCTCGAGCGGGCGCAGCCGGCGGAGGTCCTCCTTGGCCCGGAAGGGCTCGGCCACCACCGGACCGCTCCCGGGCGCGACGTCCACACCGAACCCGACCGCGGCGACCGGGACCACGATGTCGGAGAAGAAGATGGCGGCGTCGGTTCCGTAGCGGTCGACGGGTTGCCGGGTGAGGGCGGCGACCAGCTCCGGTTGGGCGATTGCGTCGAGGATGCTGCCCGGACCGCGGGCTGCCCGGTACTCGGGGAGCGAGCGCCCGGCTTGGCGCATGAACCAGACCGGGACGTGGTCCACGCTGAGCCCGCGGCACGCCCGGATGAATGGTGAGGAGTCGAACCGGCCCGGGTCCGGATCGTTCAGGGCGGAACCCGAAACGGCCATGTCGGCGAGTCTACGAGAGCGGACTCGGTGGTCGGCGGCGCCGATTCCGGTCGCGCCCCGCCGACCCGGGGCGTACAATCGAGGGTTCCCCGGAGCCGGCCCGGAGCTGAATCGGAGCCGGATCGGCGGGGAGGCGCGGGCAGAACGGAGGTGGAGTGGACCCGGAGCAGCAGGCCGAACAGGAGTTCGTGGACCTCGCCTATGCACGCCTCGACGCGATGCGGAGGGACGCCAACTCGATGCTCGAAGGGGTGCTCGACCTGGGCCGGGGCGGCACGTTCCAGTCCCGGACCGAACGGGACGTGGTCGTGCGCACCAGCCTGGCCCGGCTCGAGCAGCTCGACATCGGGGACCAGGCCCTGACCTTCGGCCGGATAGATCGACGGCACGAGGGCGCCGACGACGGGCACGGCGACCGGTCGGGCGCCGAACCGGGCGGCGAACCGGGGACCGAGACGTTCCACATCGGGCGCCTGGCCGTCCACAGCGCCGATCACGACCCGCTGGTGGTCGACTGGCGGGCGCCGATCGCCGAGCCCTTCTACCGGGCCACCGGCCGGGACCCCCAGGGTCTGGTGCTGCGGCGCCACCTGGCGCTCGAGGGACGCCGGGTGGTCGGCCTCGAGGACGAGCGCTTCAGCGCCACCGGGACCGCCGGGACCGTCGATGACCAGGCCCTCCCGGGTGGGACCGACAGTGAAGGCGGGGGCGGCGAGTTGATCGTGGGTGACCTCCCCATCGGAGGGCCGGCCGCCCTGCTGGCCGCCCTCGACCGGGCCCGCTCCGGTCGGATGACCGACATCGTGGCCACCATCCAGCGCGAGCAGGACGAGATCATCCGGTCCCCGCTCGCCGGGGTGCTGGTGGTGCAGGGCGGTCCCGGCACAGGGAAGACGGCGGTGGCCCTCCACCGGGCCGCATACCTCCTCTATACCCATCGGTTCCCGCTCGAGCGCCAGGGCGTTCTGGTCGTGGGGCCCAATCCGCTCTTCCTCCGCTACATCGACCAGGTGCTCCCTTCCCTGGGCGAGACCGGGGCGACCCTGTCCACCGTCTCCGGACTGGTGCCCGAGATCCGGATCCGGGAGAACGGCCCGGAGGACGTGGCCCGCCTGAAGGGCGACCCCCGTATGGCCAAGGTGGTCGCCCGGGCGGTGCGGACCCGTCAGCGGGCGCTGGCCGACGACGTGGCCGTCCCCTACGGCGCACTGTTCCTCCGGCTGGGCGCCGACGACAGCCGGCGGATCGTCGAGATGGCCCGCCGCCGACCCGGTTCCCACAACGCCAGGCGGAGGCTGGTCGAACAGGCCGTGGCCCAGTTGTTGTCGGACCGCGCCCGCCAGACCCAGCAGACGCTGGGGGCGGGGGCCCCGACCCCGGTCACCGCCTTCCCTGGATATGACGACCCCTCCGAGCTGTCCGAGGACGAGTTCGACTTCGAGGACTTCTCACGGAAGGTGCGGCGGGTCCCCGAACTGGCCGAGGCCCTCGACCGGATGTGGCCCCGGCTGTCGCCCCACGAGCTGCTCCACGACCTGTTCGGCGCGCCGCCGCTGATCGCCGCCGCCTGCCGCGGGGTGCTCGCACCCGAGGAGCAGTCTCTCTTGCGCCGGCCGCGCTCGGCCTCGTTCGAGGAGGTGGCCTGGACACCGGCCGACGCGGCCCTGGTCGACGAGGCGCGCCATATCCTCGGTCCCCGCAACGGCAACGGCGATGACGGCGTGCGCAAGTACGGGCACGTGGTGGTGGACGAGGTCCAGGACCTCTCCCCGATGCAGCTGCGGATGCTGACCCGGCGCTCCCTCTCCGGATCGATGACCGTGGTGGGGGACATCGCCCAGGCCACCGCACCCTGGGCTCCCCGGTCCTGGGCGGACATCACCGATCATCTGCCCAACCGGCGACCGGTCCGGAGCGTCGAGCTGACGGTGAGCTACCGCACGCCGGCCGAGGTGTTGGCCGTCGCCGGCCGGGTCCTGGCGCTGGCCGCTCCCGAGCTCACCGTGCCCCGTCCGGTCCGTCGCACCGGAGAGGAGCCGCGGGTGATCGCGGCCATGGGGCCAGACGGAACGCTCCGGGGCGCGACCCTCCGGGATCTGGCCCGCCGGGTGGCTGACGTGGCCGGCGAGGAGGTGGCCCGGGTGGCGCCCGGGCGTGTGGCCATCCTGGCCCCCGAGTCCCTGCTCCCGCTCCTGTTCGATGCCCTCGGCGCCGCCGACCTCCCGGTGGTCGATGCGCGCGACCTGCGCAAGGGGGGGCTGTCCGAGCCATTGGTGCTGCTGGCGGCCGACGCCGCCAACGGGCTCGAGTTCGACTCGGTGGTGGTGGTGGAGCCGGCGGTCATCGCCGGAGAGACCGCGCGCGGGCTGCGGACCCTGTACGTGGCGCTCACCCGGCCCACCCAACGGCTCGCGGTGGTGCACCTGGCCCCGGTCCCGGCCGCCCTGGAAGGTGCCTGAGCAGCCCGTATGGACGGGCCTCCGGGGGCATGCCGGCGGGTCCGGCGGGCCGGCCCGATGAGTTGGCCCCCCGAGCTTCCGATGGACTAAAAATACCGGCGTGACCCAGGCCCTGACCGTCGAACCGGCGGCCCTCTCCCGCCAGCGCCACCGCCCCGACAAGCCGTCGATGCTGGCGGTGGGCGTCATCATCTGGCTCGGCTCCGAGGTGATGTTCTTCAGTTCGCTGTTCGCGGCCTTCTTCACCATCCGGGCCCACGCCTCGGTGTGGCCGCCGGCCGGGACGAAGCTCGACACCATCCAGGCCGGCATCTTCACGCTCATCCTGCTCGGCTCCAGCTTCACCATGCAGAAGGCGGTCTGGGACCAGGAGCGCGGCGATCGGCGCAGCGCCAAGACCTGGGTCGTGGTGACCATCGTGATGGGCGCGCTGTTCGTGAGCAACCAGTTCTACGAGTGGGTCACCCTCTCCCACGACGTGGCCACCAATCCCACCCACACCGCCTTCGGCTCGCTGTTCTACATCATGACCGGTCTGCACGGTCTGCACGTGTTCCTCGGGCTGGTGGCCATGATCTTCCTACTCGGCCGGCTGAAGGGCCCGAAGGGAGACCCCGGGGAGACGCCGGTGTTCCAGGGCGTTAGCTACTACTGGCACTTCGTCGACATCGTCTGGATCGGCCTCTACAGCTGCCTCTTCCTCCTCAAATAGATGCGGCACGGGACGTTCGAGGAGATGGGACACGGGACGCGCCGGCTGCTCAGGGCGCGGTACGCGGCACCGGCGGCGCTGGTGGGGTGCGTGGCCCTTGCCGGGCTGCTCGGGTTCTGGCCGAGCTCCGCCCAGGCCAACCCGCTGCCCACCACCACGCTTCCCACCCTCGTCTCGACGTCCACCACCGCCACCCCGATCGGTCAGCCGGCCCCGCCCAGCGTCTCGGGCGCCCTCAACTACGCTGCCCCGTCCAACCAGACCGGCATCTACTATGTGGAGCTGCCGACGACGTTCATCGCCCCGGGCCAGGCGCTCTACGCCGCCAACTGCGCCAGCTGCCACGGGCCTGATGCCCTGGGGACCTCGCGGGCGCCCAACCTGCAGGGCCTCGGGGCCGGGACGGTCGACTTCTGGGTCTCCACCGGTCGGATGCCACTGGCCAACTCCAGCGTCCAGGCCACCCGCAAGCCCTCCCGGTTCAATCGGCTCCAGACCCTCGAGATCTCCGCCTGGGTGCAGTCGCTCACCCCCGGGCAGGGGACCCAGGTGCCGGTGGTCAACACCAACGGCGCCGACCTCGAGGCGGGCAACACCCTGTTCACCCTCAACTGTGCGGCCTGCCACACCATCACCGGCGCGGGCGATGCCCTGGCCAACGGGGCCTACGCCCCCAGCCTGCACCTGGCCACCCTCCCCCAGATCGTCGAGGCCATCCGCTCGGGGCCGGGCAACATGCCCCACTTCAGCGAGGGCAACATCACCAACACCGAGGCCCGTGACATCGCGGCCTACGTCCACGGGGTCATCCAACACCCCGCCAACCGTGGCGGCTTCGGCCTCGGGGGGATCGGTCCGGTGGGTGAGGGGTTCGTCGGCCTGCTCCTTGGTGTCGGGGCGTTGATGCTGGTCTGCTTCTGGATCGGAGACCGCACGTGAGCGACGACCCCCGCCTCGAGGGGCCGCTACCGCCGGCCGCGCTCGACGACCCCCATCTGCAGCCCTACGCCAAGCACCCCGAACGGGCCCAGGCGGTGGCTGCCGTCTCCATGGTGGTCGGGTTCATCGGGTTCGTCGGCTTCGGGGTGGCCTACTGGGTGGGCGACAACAGCCAGTGGGAGGCGATCACCCTTGGCGTCGGCCTGTTGGCGCTCGGGTTCGGGGTCACCGCCTGGGGGAAGTACCTGATGCCCCAAGGGCCGTTCGTCGAGGAGCGTCACGAGTTCCACTCCACCGAGGCCGAGCGGGAGGCGATGACCGCGGCGGTCGTCGAGCGCGGCGGCATGGTGGTGAAGCGGCGCAAGCTGCTGGGCGGACTCTTCGTCCTCGGGTCGACGGCCATGGGGATCGTCCTCCTGTTCCCCCTCATCCGATCGCTCGGTCCCAAGCCCGGCGCCACCCTGTTCAAGACCAACTGGAAGAAGAACTCGCAACTGGTCACCGTCGACGGCCGGAAGGTCACCGTGGCGGACCTCGACGTCGGAGGGGTGCTGACCGTCTTCCCCGAGGGCTTCGAGGGGTCGTCGCCCGATCAGGTGATCCTCATCCGATTGGCCGAACTCGGCCCCCTCGACCCGCCGCTGGTGATCAGCCCTCCTGGGCGCACCGACTGGGGGGTGCAGGGCTATGTGGCCTACTCGAAGATGTGCACCCACCTCGGATGTCCGGTCGGCCTCTACCAGGAGCAGACCCAGCAGCTGGTCTGCCCGTGCCACCAGTCGATCTTCAACGTCCGGTCGGGTGCGATCCCCGAATTCGGCCCCGCGCCCCGCCCGCTGCCCCAGCTGCCGCTCAAGGTGGACCTGGCCGGCAACCTGCGCTCCCAGGGTGGCTTCGACCAGGCGGTCGGACCCGGATTTTGGGAGCGGCCGTGATCGACCGCTCGCTCCGCTGGCTCGACGACAGGCTGGGCATCGCCAAGGGCGGTCGGACCTTCCTCGACAAGATCTTCCCCGACCACTGGTCCTTCATGCTGGGCGAGATCGCCCTCTACTCCTTCGTGGTGCTCCTGGCCACCGGGGTGTTCCTCTCGCTGTACTACGTCCCCTCCGCCCACGAGATCGTCTACCACGGGTCGTACGGCCCCCTGCGGGGGCAGCGGGTCTCCGAGGCCTACGCCTCCTCGGTGGGTCTGTCCTTCGACGTGAAGTCCGGCCTCCTGATGCGCCAGGCCCACCACTGGGCGGCCGACATCTTCCTCGGCTCCATCGCCGTGCACATGGCCCGGGTGTTCTTCACCGGTGCCTTCCGCAAGCCACGTGAGTTCAACTGGATCGTCGGCGTGAGCATGCTCATCCTGGGCATCGTCAACGGCTTCCTCGGCTACTCGCTCCCCGACGACCTGGTGTCCGGCACCGGCATCCGCATCGCCTACTCGATCATCGAATCGATTCCCCTGGTCGGCAGCTACCTGGGCTTCTTCCTGTTCGGGGGCAACTACCCGGGGAACGGCATCATCATCCCCCGCTTCTACATCCTCCACGTGCTGATCGTCCCGCTGCTGCTGATCGGACTGCTGGCCGCCCACCTCGGCCTGCTGGTCAAACAGAAGCACACCCAGTTCAAGGGCAAGGGGAAGACCGAGGACAATGTGGTCGGGTCGCCGATGTTCCCCACCTTCATCGCCAAGACGACCGGCTTCTTGTTCATGACCTCGGCGGTGATCTTCCTCCTGGGCGGGCTGGCCCAGATCAACCCGATCTGGCAATTCGGCCAGTACGAGCCGTTCCAGATCTCCTATGCGGTACAGCCCGACTGGTACATGGGCTGGCTCGACGGCGCCTTGCGCATCATGCCCAGCTGGGAGTGGGTCGGCTGGGGGCACACCATCCCGCTGGAGGTCTTCCTGCCCGCGGTGATCTTCCCCGGTCTCATCTTCAACATCTTCCTGGTCTGGCCGTTCATCGAGTCCCGGCACACCAAGGACCTCGCCTACCACAACCTGTTGGACCGCCCCCGAGACCGGCCCCTGCGCACCGCGGCCGGTGTGGCCATGCTCTCTTTGTTGTTCATGGTCTTCTTCGCCTCGTCCACCGACGTCATGGCCAACTTCTTCGAGGTACCGCTCAACGCGGTGTTGTGGTTCTTCCGGTTCGCGGTGGTCATCGTGCCGATCATCGCCGCGGTGGTGGCCTACAAGATCTGCAACGAGATGCGGGCCGCCGAGGGTGTGGGCAAGCGCAAGCGGGCCCAGATCGTTACCCGGTCGTCGACCGGCGAGTACTCCACGACCGACGCCGAAGCGCGTCCCGGCGACGGGGTCGAGGAGATCGAGGCCATCCCCGTCCCCACCTATATCGACCTGGTCCCGCCCGAGCTGGCCACCGGGGCGGGTGTCCGCAGGGTGATGCGTTGAGCGGTGGCCGTGGCGGTGGCTGCCGATCGGCGTCAGCTCGGGAGTGACGCGGGGGCGGGGCGTCGACGGACGACCAATTCCACCTCGGACGCTTCGTCTCCGCCCAGGATGCCGCGGCCACCTATGACGGCGCGGTGGCGGAGTTGCGCCGCGGCCGGAAGACGGGCCATTGGATGTGGTTCGTCTTCCCACAGATCGCCGGACTGGGACAGAGTGCATTGTCGAGGGAGTTCGCCATCTCGTCACAGGAGGAGGCCCGTGCCTATGTGCGCCACGCCGTCCTCGGTCCCCGCCTGCTCGAGTGCGCGGTGATCCTCGCCGAGTGGCGGGACCGCACCGCGGTGCAGATACTCGGTGCGGTGGACGCCCGAAAGCTCCATTCGTCGATGACGCTGTTCATGCGCGCCGATCCGGACCAACCGGTGTTCCGGCTCGTGCTCGACCGCTACTTCGACGGCCTGCCCGACGCGGCCACCGACGAGCGGATCTGAGCGCCATGTCGGAACGGCCGCAGAGTCAGCCACCACCATGACCACAGCGGTTCCGGAGACGACCACGACCGTGCCGGCGACGACCACGACCGTGCCGGCGACGACCACGACCGTGCCGGCGACGACCACGACCACGACCGTGCCGGCGACGACCACGACCACGACCACGAGCACGACCCTGGCCATGTCGCCGTATTTGGTTTGCGCGGTTGCAGCCATCCATACCCCCAATGCACCGACGTCACTGGCACACCCACGTCTGGTGCCGACCGCCGTCTGACCTGCACGTGCCTTGACGTCGAAGGCCGACGCGCCTGCCTTGCAGGGAGGAACTCCGGAGGCAACGGGGGGCGTCATCGGCGCTCGGGATTCGCTAATGTTGTAGGCCGCAGTGTTTCGCAGCGGCGAGGCGAGGTTGCTGGATGAATGGATGGACGGATTGTCGGGTCTGGATCCATGCCCTGTGAACGGCCAACGGGGCCAGGCAGTTTGCCGCCATGTCCGAGGCCGTGTGCCCGTGACCGCGGTGGCGCTCCAAGCGCATCCCGCCGCACATGGTCGGATGAACACGCACGGTGCTCGTCCCAGCGATGGTCACCGTGGGGGACGGAGGTATCGCCGACGGGCGCCTGATGTCCAGGGACTGCACTCCGCACCACCACGCCCCTCGACCGCGCTACGGCGTCCAGTCCCACGCTTCACTGACCGCAACCCAGATCACCCAACCGAACGGAGGACCTCATGACCAAGACCGAACCTGGCAAAGCGCCCGGGTCGCCCGTCTACTGTGCCGGGCCGATGTTCAGTCTCGGCGACAAGCGCGAAGAGAAGCGGATCTCGAAAGTGCTCAAGGATGCGGGGTTCGCCACGTACCTCCCGCACAAACAGGGCATCGAAGTGGCCAAGGCGCTGCGGATGCTCACGAACCCTCCCCTTGGCGGCACCACCGACTTTGCCACCATCGTGGACTTCGCCCGAAAGATCGGGTTCGCCCTGGACATCTTCCAGGTCGTGGAGGGGTGCAATTCGGTTGTGTTCAACATGGACGGAAGGGTGCCTGACGAAGGGAGTGCCGTCGAGGTCGCGGTCGCCTTCGCCGTCTGCAAGCCGATCGTGATCTTCAAGTCGACGGTGATCTCACTCATGGCGGGATATGACAGTCCGATGATCCAGGGCCTGGCCACCAATTGGAAGTACGCGACCGATCTGGCTTCCTTGCCGGGCGCGGTCAGGAGCGCGGTCGCCGCCAGGCCCGGCGGCGGCGACACCTGCCGGTGCGAGCACCTGGGAGCGGTCATCGATCTTGGCCGCCTGGTGTGGGCGAACATCGATCAGATCCACGCGGCGATGGACGATTCACCCCCGGCTCTCCTCAAACTGGTGCAGGACCTCGAGCAGCCTTGGCGCCCCCAGCTCAATGCTGCGTTCGGCCCGTATGCCCCGGCCCCCCCGGCCCACCCGGTCCCGAAGGTCATCTGATCACGGGTCCGAGGAGGAAGAGGTGGCCGGCCCCGACAACGACTCGCTTGCCCGCGGCTGGGGGACCCGATGAGACGTGCCATGGATGACGTACCAGGAGTCCATACCCTCGGGGGCGGGCCGGACACGCTCGCCGGCCAGCGGCGGCAGGTCACGGTGTTGTTCTGCGACCTGGTCGGTTCCACCGCGCTCTCCTATCAGCTGGACCCCGAGGACCTCGGCGAGCTGGTGCTGGCCTACCAGGAGGTCGGGCGCGCCGCGGTGGACCGCTTGGGGGGCAGCATCGCGCAGTACCTGGGTGACGGGCTCATGGCGATCTTCGGGTACCCGACGGCTCACGAAGGAGACGCCGAACGCGCGGTCCGGGCCGCCGTGGGGATCATGGAGGACCTCGACGCCCTCAACACCAGCCATGCCGCCGGCCTCGGAGTGCAGATTCAGGCCCGGGCCGGGATCGCCACCGGCGTCGCGGTGATGGGAGCCATGGGCAACCCGGACCGGGTCGACGTCTCGGTGTTCGGGTCGACCACCAACCTGGCGGCACGGCTCGAGTCGATCGCCCCGCCCGGAGCGGTGGTGCTCAGCAACAGGACCAAGGTCCTGGTCGGCCACTGCTGCCGGTTCGCCGACCTCGGTGAACCGGAGCTCAAGGGTGTGGGTCCCACCCGGGCCTGGCGGGTGACCGAATTGCTGGCACCGGGTGCGGCCCACGGGCTGCGCGCCTCACCGTTCGCCGGGCGCGCCTCGGAGCTGGGTCTCCTGCAACGACGCTGGGACCGGGCCCGGGCGGGGCACGGGTCGGCAGTCACGGTCTTGGGCGAGCCCGGCATCGGCAAGACCAGGCTCCTCGACGAGCTCGCGGCCCGGACCGGGCCACCTCTGGTGGCGTTCGCCTGCTCACCGCTGCAGACCGCCACTCCGCTGGCGCCGGTGATCGCCGCCTTCGCCCGGCTGCTCGCCGATGGTGCGGAGGGCCACGGGTCCATCGGCGCCTGGGCGGCGGCGCTGGGCTGCCAGGACGGCCATTTGCTCGACATGCTCGACGGTGCGGTCGACCGGGGGCCGGCCGGGGGCGGCGACCGGGATCTCCGCTGGCGTCGGACCATCGCCGCGGCCTCTGACTTCCTCATCCGCGTCCTGGCTCCCGGACCCGCCGTTGTGCGCGCCGAGGACGTGCATTGGGCGGATCCGTCCACCCTCGAGCTGTGGCGCCTGTTGGCGGAGGCAGCCCCGACCAACGCGCTCGTCCTCCTCGCGTCCCAACGAACCGACGAGGGCGAAGGGTTGGATGGGTCGGTGGGTGAGGTCATGAGGCTCGAGCGGCTGGCGGAGGACGAGATGGCCGTCATCGTGGACACGATGGTGCCCGCCGAGCTCCCGGATCGGGCCGGGACCCTCCGCATGATCCTGGACAAGGCCGATGGCATCCCGCTCTTCGCCGAGGAACTGGCAGCGGCGGTGTCCGAACGGCAGGCCGCCACCGATGTCCCGGCCTCACTTCACGAGGCCCTCTTGAGTCGCCTCGACCGCTTCGGTGAGACTGCCCGGGCCGCCCGGCTGGCATCGGTGGTCGGGCGTGACGTCAGCTCCAAGCTGATCACGCAGTTGGCCGGCCGCGACATGGACGACGACCTGGACAAACTGGTGGCGTCGGGGCTCATGGTCCGCGTCGGTACCGGGACCGACACGATCGTCTCCTTCCGTCACGCGCTGATCCGGGACACCGCCTACTCGTCCCTCCTGCGCCGCGACCGGAAACGGATCCACGCCGCGGTGGCCGAACTGCTGGTGGCCGGAGATGCCGCCTATGGCCAACACCAACCCCAGGTGCTCGCCCACCATCTCGAGGCCGCGGGCCACAACCTCGATGCGGCGGCGATCCTCCGCACCGCCGGGCGACGCGCCGGCGGGGATGGCGCCTACCGCGAATCCATCGACCTCATCGAGAGGGGGCTCACCGCCCTCGGGCCGGCGCCCGCCGGCGAGGTCCGGGACCGGCTCGAGCTCGAGCTCGTCGGGCTGCTGGCCAACGGCATCATGGCCGCCGAGGGCTATGGCGCCGAGCGGACCATGCCACTCTGGAATCGGGGCATCGTCCTGGCCGAAGCCCAAGGAGACGTCGACCAGCTGACCAGCATGCTCAACGGCGTCGCCACCTACCACTTCGACACCGGCCACTGCGACGCTGCTGCGGTCGTGGCCCAGCGGATCCTCGACATCGCCGCCGAGGAAGACCTGAGGATCGCCGCACTCCGCGGCCACTGCACCCTGGCACTGTGCAACATCTACCTCGGCCACCCGACCGAGACGATGACCCACAGCCGGCTCGCGCTCTCGCTCTATCAGCCCGAAGACTTCGAAGACGTCACCCTCGGCTTGGGGACCGACCACAAGGTCATCGCCCTCGGGGCCGGGGCGATGGCGTCGTGGTTGTTCGGTCAGCCGGACCGGGCGTTGACGCTCGCCCTCGATGGTGTCGACCACGCCGACACCATCGGGTCACGTCTGAGCGGCTCGATGGCGATGAGCCTCGCCGCACTCGTCCACTACCTCCGCGGCGACCATGACGCCGCCCTGGTCATGTGCGATCGGCTGATCGCAGAAGCGTCCCTCCTGCGGTTCCCCTACTGGCTGGCCTTCGCCAATATGATCCGCGGCGCGTCCACCGCGCTCTCGGGCCAGCCGCGCAGGGGATTGGAGCTGGTGCAGTCCGCCCTCGAGGCGCTGGCGTCCTCGGGCAGCAGCAGCGGAGCGTCCCTCGGGCTCACCCTCCTGGCCCGGTCACAAGCCGCCGGTGGGGACCATGCGGGGGCATTCGCCTCCCTCGAGCTGGCCGAAGCTGTCTCCGCCCAGGCGGGTCAGCCGTTCTTCGATGCCGAGGTCCTCCGCCTCCAGGCCCAGACCGGATTCACCGCCGGCATCATCGACCTCGAGGGGGCCCGGTCTCGGCTGCATCGGGCGGTGTCCGACGCCCACCAGCGTGGCGCCGCCGCGCTCGAGCTGCGCGCTGCGCTGACCTGGGCGACCATCGAGCCGCCGGAGCACCGCCGCCGGGCCGTCGAACTGCTCGATTCCCTCCTCGCCGCCATGCCGGAGGGGACCCGTACCGAGGACCGCCGGACCGCCCAAGCCATCGTCCTTGCCGGCGCGGCGGGGGTTTGAGCTGAGAGGACGAGACCGGTCTCAACGTTCGGGGAGGCCGACCTGGAGCAGCTCGACGGCATTCCCCGCCGGGTCATTGACGAACGTCTGCCGGTTCGTTCCGATGCCGGAGGGGTCGGCTGCGTCGATTCCCTTCGAGCGCAGCTCCTGTACGACGGCGTCGAGGTCGTCGACACGGATGGCGAAATGCTGGCCCAGGTCGGAGGGGACGGGAGCCTCCACGAGGTGGACCTGCTGGGCGCCGAGTTCGATCCAGGCACCGGCGATGCCGAGGTCGGGCCGGTCGTGGCGCAGCGTGCCTCCGAGCACGTTGGTGTAGAAATCCACGCCTGCCTTCACGTCGGTCACATTGATGGCCACGTGGTGGATGGCGAGCGGCCTCATACGGTGGATTCTCGTCCTTCAGGGGTGGCAGCGCAACGGGGCGGCCTCCGACGGGCACCGTTGCATCCAGCGTCCCGGCTCGGGAACACTGGTGAAGCCGGACCGCTTGTCGAGGTCGTGTGCATCCTTGGTGCCCAGGAGGAGGAGCCGGGCGTCCCTCACCTCCGGGCGGTCCATCGCCGAGCGGACGATGAAGGCGCCGAGCCCCTGTCCGGCGGCGGCCGGCGTCGACGAACACGTCGCAGAGCCACCCAAAGGTCGCCCCGTCGGTGACCCAACGGGCGAAGCCCACCTGGACGCCGTCGGGACTGAAGCATCCAAAGGCGACCGACCCCCGGACCGACCTGGCCACCAGGTCGGCCGGACAGCCATCGGCCCAACAACTCTCCCGGCTCAGCCAGCGGTGGTTCCGGACCAGGTCGAGCCGATGCGCGTCGTCCGTGACCAGATGGCCGTCCGACCACGTCCACTCCTTCGGCTGAATGTGGTGGCCTCCGTCACCGGTCCCCCTCGGCGGGGATCAGGACAGCTGGGCCAGGCCCTCGATGGCGATCCGCTCGAAGGTGCCCGAGTCGCCGGCGAAGGGGACGGGCCAGTGGACGACCAGGTCGGTGATCCCGAGCGCCTGGTAGCGACCGGCCCAGTCCACGAAGGCGTCCAGCGAGGCGAGCGGGCGCTCGGAGGTCGATCCCTGGAGCAGGACCTTGTCGATCGACCCGTAGCTCCGTCCGTGCCGGTCGCATGCGGCCTCGAGCCCCTCCATCTGGGTCCGCACCACCTCGGGGGCCCGTGCCCCCGGCGAGCCGGCCGGGTCACGGGGATCCCCGTAGGTGACCCAGCCCTGCCCGTACTCGGCGGCCAGCCCGAACCCCCGGGGGCCGGTGGCGGCCACGACGAACGGCATCCTCGGCCGCTGCACCGGACCGGGGACCATGCGGACCTCCCGAGCCGAATAGTGGGCGCCCGCGGCGGTGGTCGATGCCTGGGTCAGCAGCCGGTCGAGGAGCGTGACGAACTCCCCGAACCGGTCGGCCCGTTCCGTCGACGACCAAGGGTGCCGGCCCAGGGCGGACGCGTCGAACCCCGAACCGCCGGCACCGATGCCCACGGTGAGCCGGCCGCCGGAGATGTCGTCCAGGGTCATCAGCTCCTTGGCCAGCGTCACCGGGTGGCGGAAGTTGGGGGAGGCCACCATGGTCCCGATCCGGAGGCGTCCGGTGGCGGTGGCCGCTGCGGTCAGGGTCGGGATGGCGCCGAACCACGGGCGATCCCGGAAGCTGCGCCACGAGAGATGGTCATACGTATAGGCCGCATGGAACCCGAGCTCCTCGGCGCGTCGCCAGACCCCATGACCCTCCGCCCATCGATAGACGGGGAGGATCACCGTGCTCAAGCGCATGGGGCCGAAACCTACTGTCGCTGTCGGGATCCCGCTTGTCCCGCCGGCCACCGACGTCCATCATCGGAGGATGGACCGAGACGGCATCAGAAGAAGGTTCCGCGCCCTCCACCGCGGGGTCGGCGTGCGGCGGGTCTCGGTGGGCAGTTCGCTGGCCTGGATCGCCTACGGCGCGCTGGCACGGGCGGCCGAGCACCTGCTGGAGTCCGGCTCGCTGGAACCGGAGGCTCCGTACCTGGACCGGGCCAGGGCGGACCGGGCGTTCGCGGCAGTTCCTACGGGAGCCCCTACCGCCCGGAGCCCCTACCGCCCGGAGCCCCTACCGGCCGTTGCGCCGACCGTTCAGACCGCGCCGCCCCGCCGGCTCTCGACGGTCACCCCGATGGCGGCCGAGATGATCAGCGCCGCGGCGATGGGCGCCAGCCACAGTCCGAACACGAAGGTCAAGACGGCGAACATCGCCCCCATCCCGAGGAGGAAGGGCCAGATGCTCGATCCGGGGAACGATGCGACGGTCCCGGCCCCCTCGGCGATCTCACCCTCCGGGTCGTCGTTGAACTGGGGCTTCATCTTGTAGGACCACCAGAGATAGTACGAGCCGGGCAGCAGCCCGAGCAGCGCCGACCCCAGCAGCATCAAGAAGCCGGCGTCCTCATAGCTGGTGAACCAGTAGACGATGCCGATGACGGCGAAGAAGATCCCCGTGCCGGCGAGGAACACGGCGCTGACCCTCACGGGTCGACCCCCGCGGTCTCTGTCTCGCCGGAGGCCCCGGCCGGCACCTTGGGGCGCCCGGTGCCGGTGTGGAGTGTCCGGTGCTCGGGATGGTTGTAGTCCCAGGTGGGCCGCTCCGAGCGGATGGGGGGGAGGTGGGTGTAGTTGTGATGGGGAGGCGGGGACGAGGTGAACCACTCGAGGGCGTGGCCGTCCCAGGGGTTGTCCCCGGCCGGCACCGGTTTCCGCCACGAGGTGTACAGGTTGACGAGGAAGAACAGGAAGGAGGCCCCGATGATGAATGAGCCGACCGTCGAGATCACGTTGAGGCCGGTCCAGCCGTTGTCGGGCCGGTAGTCCGCCACCCGCCGGGGCATGCCGTACAGGCCGACCAGGTACTGGGGCATGAAGGTCAGCCAAAAGCCGATGAATAACCCCCAGAAGTGCAGCTTGCCGAGACGGTCGCTGAGCATCCTCCCGAACATCTTGGGGTACCAGAAGTAGAACCCGGCGAAGCCGGCGAACACGCTGGTGCCGATCAGCACCTGGTGGAAGTGGGCCACCACGAAGTAGGTGTCGTGGGTCATGAAGTCGACCGGGGGCGATGCCAGGAGCACGCCGGTGACGCCCCCCATGAGGAAGGCGAACAGGAACCCGATCGAGAACAGCATCGGGGTCTGGAAGCTCAGCTGGCCGCCCCACATGGTGCCGATCCAGTTGAAGAACTTGATGCCGGTGGGGACCGCGATGAGATAGGAGAGCAGGGAGAAGAAGGGCAGCAGGACGACGCCGGTGGTGAACATGTGGTGGGCCCACACGCCGGTGGACAGGGCGGCGATCGACATGGTGGCGAACACCATGCCCTTGTAGCCGAACAGCGGTTTGCGCGAGAACACCGGGATGACGTCGGTGACCATGCCGAAGTAGGGCAGCGCCAGGATGTACACCTCGGGGTGCCCGAAGAACCAGAAGAGGTGCTGCCACAGCACCGGCACGCCTCCACCCTGCACGGTGAAGATGTGGGTCCCGAAGTGCCGGTCGCAGAAGAGCATGACCACCGCGCCGAACAGGACGGGGAAGGCGATGAGGATGAGGATGCCGGTCACCAGCATGTTCCACGAGAAGATGGGCACCCGGAACATGGTCATCCCCGGCGCCCGGAGGTAGAAGATGGTGGCGGCCAGGTTGACACCGGTGAAGATGGCGGAGAACCCGGTGAGTCCGAGGGCCATCAGCCACAGGTCGGCCCCGGCCCCGGGGGAGTTGATGGCGTTGGACAGCGGGGCGTAGGCCACCCAGCCGAAGCTGGCGGCCCCGCCGGCCACCAGGAAGCCGGACATCATGGTGATCGAGCCGCCCAGGTACAGCCAGTAGGAGAGGGCGTTCAACCGGGGGAAGGCCATGTCCGGGGCCCCGACCTGGAGCGGCACGATGTAGTTGGCCAGGCCCCCGAAGGCGAAGGGCCCGGCGAACAGGTACAACATGAGGCTGCCGTGCATGGTGAACAGCTCGTTGTAGGTCTGGAAGGACACCAGCGAGGACGTCGGGTCGGCCAGCTGGGCCCGCATGACGAGGGCCATGATGCCGGCGATGAAGAACAGCACCAACGAGGTGATCATGTAGCTCTTGCCGATGACCTTGTGGTCGGTGGAGGTCAGCCAGTTGAGGATCCCGCTGGGACCCTCGTGGTGGGGGTGGCCGCTCTCCCCGTGGGCATCGGGGGCGTGCGCTCCCGGTCCTCCCGGCGCCTCCGGGGAGACGAGGTCTGGGCGTTCGGTGGTGGTCGTCATGCGGATCCCCTTGCCGTAGCGGGCGCCGGAGCGGCATTTGCCGGGGTCGGGTGGGTGGCGATGGGGGGATTGTTCGAGGCCGAGGAGCCCGACCGCGGCAGCGTCTTGCCCGACCCCGCCTGGCTGCTGGCCCACCGGGCGAACGCCGCCGGGGTCTCCGCCTTCACGCTGAACAGCATCTCGGAGTGGTAGAGGCCGCAGATCTGGGTGCACTGGCCGTTGTAGGTCCCGGTATGGAGGACGTCGATGTCGAAGACGTTGGTCACCCCCGGGAGGGCGTAGCGGCTGAAGTTGAAGTCCCGCACGTAGAAGCCGTGGATCACGTCGTCAGAGACCAAGGTGATCTGCACCGTCTGGTTGGCGGGCACGACCATCTGGGGGCCGTGGCCGCCGGGCCCGTCGGTGGTCTCGCCGGCGACGCCGACGCCGAGTCCGGGGTAGTCGAATCGCCATCCCCACTGGAACGCCGTCACCCTCACCTCGACCACCGGCTTGCCGGTGGAGGTGACCGTGGCGTTGACGGGGACGACGGCGTCCACATTGTTCTCGGTGAGCACGGTGAAGAGGAACAGGACGGCCACGATGAGAATGGGGACGGCGGTGTACAGCACCTCGATCGGGATGCTCTCGTGGAACTGGCGGGGCATCTCGTCGGAGCGCCTGCGATAGCGGAGCAGCGTCCAGAGGATCAGGAGTGCGACCAGGCCGCCGATGATGATCCCGGTGGTCATCATCGCCGAGTAGAGCTTGAACGTGTCCTGGGCCTGCTTGGTGGCGCCCCGGCTGGCCCCGTAGGTCGGATAGAAGGTGCACCCGGCCAGCGCCAGCGGTGCCCCGACGGCCAGCGCCGCGGACCAGCGCGACCGGTTCCGGCGTGGGGGGCGGGGTGGCGAACCCTGGCCGGTTGGGGGGACCGGTGCCGCCTGCCCGTCACCCCGTGCCGGGGGTGGGAAACCGGTTGTGATCGCTTTCACGGCGATGACACTAGTGGGCCGCGGACCACAATTAGAAGTTCGGAACGGGCACCGATCGGGCCGAGCGAATGCCCTGTTCAGGCCCGTGCACGCCGGGGGCTGCGCTCAGGTCGGCGGGGCCGGTCGGCGGTCGCCCGATTCGCGCGCCGCCCACGAGAACACCCCGTGGGCCATCGTCGACGACGCGGCGTCGGCCCGCCGGGTGAACACGGTCCGCCGCGCCTCTTGGACCCCGAGGTCCTCCGGTGCGGCCAGCCACGCGAGCTCCGCCAGGTGCCCGGCCAGGCGCATGGCCGGGCTCTCGGAGCCGTCC
>Ga0307374_10006452_pt1 | contig 18419 bp, 14 predicted proteins | sample OX3MG_FD_202532 | JGI IMG/M metagenome (GOLD analysis project Ga0307374, IMG submission 202532) | Soil microbial communities from Risofladan, Vaasa, Finland - OX-3 | ecosystem: Environmental > Terrestrial > Soil > Coastal area > Acid sulfate soil | place: Finland: Risofladan, Vaasa | collected...
AGGCATCCCAGGAACACCAGCTTCGACCGGCGCCGGACGTCGGGGTTGAGGAAGGTGGCCAGCGAGACGGCGAGGATCAGTGCCACCACCGCCTGGCGTGACTGGGACGCCAGCAGCCCGCAGAAGCACACGTACTTTGCCGCACGCGACTCGAGGCGGCCGAGCCCGGCCCAGGTTGGGTTGACCTGGGCGAGAACGACCGCCACCCACAGGACGGCCCCGATGGAGTTCTTCTGGTAGACCCCCCACTGGGCCGGGAGCAGATGGGTGGCCAACGTCCGCTCGATGGCGATCAGCGCCAGGACGGAGGAGGCCCACATGAAGAGGCGGGACGCCTGGCGCGACCGCCCGTAGGCGGCGATCGTCCAGCCCACCAGCACGCTCCCCCCGAGGTAGGAGAAGCGATGGAACCACTCGACGACGTCGTACCGGTTCGGACTGGCCACCACCACGAGGACGAGGACCGCCTGATACCAGAGGATGCCCTGGAAGAACTGCCGCAGGAAGGGGGCCACGCTCCATCGCACGTGGAAGAGGCAGACCACAGCCCCCAAGAAGACCAGGAGGTCGGCAACGCTGAGGTTGGTACTGGCCCCTCCCACCCGCTGCAACAGGAGGGATCCCGGCAGCACGATGACGGCCAGCAGGACGGGATCGGCGACGAAGATCCCGAAGACCAGGACGAGGCCGCCCAGGGCCAGGGCCACCCGTTCGCCACCGTTGGCGGCCACGCCGACGACGGCGGCGGCGAAGACGACGGCCATCCAGGCGGCGACGACGCGTGTCGACGGGCGTCGACCTCCACCCGGCGCGCCGCGGAGGTTCGACCGGTCCGATCGGATGGTCGGTATCCGGCTCATGGGATGATCAGGGGCTCGCTCATCGGACCTCGGATCCATCGGTTGCGGCGAACAGTCGACCCGAGAAGCGTAGCTGTCGGCCTGCACCTGTCCGCGTTTGGGTGATTGCTCCTCAAGATGGCCCGGCACCGTGACGACGCTCTCAATGACCACCGATTCCTCGCGGGCCGCCGGAACGGCGCGACGCGGTGGATCACCTGTCAGGCACCGAGGAACGACATGGCAACCCAGAGACCCGGCCACCAGCCCACGACGACCACGCTTGGCCGCCCGTGGAACGGTTCGCCCGACCTCGGCCCGCCGGCACGACGGAGCGGGTGGACCAGATGGGGCCGGACCGGTGGGAGGGTGCTGCTCCCGGGCCCTGCGACCCCCTATCCTCGGGTCCGACGTGTCCGTGCACCGAAAGTGAGAGTCCACTGACGTTCCGCGAGTTTCTCTCGACGTTGTGGCGGCGGCGACTGACCATCGTCGTCAGCATCGTGGTCGCCGTGGTGGCGGCGCTCGCCTACTCGAAGGTCCACAGCCCCAAGTACCAGTCCACGGCCCAGATCCAGGAGAGCAGCATCACCCAGTCGACGCAAGGCGGCCAGAGCTCGCCGATCACGCTCCCGGATCCGGTGCAGGAGCTGGGCAGCACTGATGTGCAGCAGCGGGCGGCGAAGATCCTGGGTGACGCCAACATCGGTGCCGTGGCCACGGACGTCACCGGGACGGTCGATTCCACCACCGGCCAGCTGAGCATCACGGCCACCGATGCCAGCCCGGCAAGGGCGGAGGCCGTGGCCAAGGCCTACTCCCAGGCGTTCGTCGAGCAGATCCAGTCCCTGGTCCAGACCCAGATCGACAAGATCACCACCGAGCTGACATCGCTCCAACAGCAGATCGCCTCGCTCCAACAGACCAATCCGTCAGGGACCAACGCCGTCATCAACGCCCAGGTCACCGGGCTCACCACCACCTTGAGCTCTCTCCAGTCCCAACTGACCAGTGTCCAGTTCGGTGAGCCCTACGCCAGCGTGCAGGTGGCCGCGGCCCTCCCCGGCGCGCCCTCGGGTCTCGGGACGACGAAGCTCGTGGCCATCGGGTTCGTCGCCGGGCTCCTGGCCGGATGCGGGATCGCCCTGGCCCGCGACCAGCTCGACACCCGGCTGCGCACCCGGCCCGACCTCGGCGCCATCACCGACGCGCCCATCCTGGCCGAGTTGCCCCAGGACTCCGAGGTGCGCTCGGGAGTCGTGTCCATCGCCATGGTCCAGGCACCCCAGTCCCAGATGGCGGAGGCCATCCGCGAGCTACGGACCAGCCTGCGGGTGATCCTGGACGACACCCCCTGCCCGATGATCACGGTGACCAGTCCCCAGCCCGGGGACGGGAAGACGTTCGTCACGGCCAACCTGGCGGCGGCCTGGGCCATGAGCGGGAGCAAGGTCATCGTGGTGTCGGCAGACTTCCGCCGTCCCCGTCTGGAGGAGATCTTCGGCCTCCCCCTCGGTGGCCGACCGGGCCTGGCCGATCTGATCCGATCGAACTGGAAGACCCCCGAGCCGCGACGCGGACCGACGGGGTTGCGCGAGGCCCAGGCGCTGACCCTCCCTCCCCACGACGGCGGGGCCGCACCGAGCGGCATGCCCGCTCCGGCCGGGTCCGGCATGGACGCCTCGTCCGTTGCCGATCCGTCGTCGGTCGCCGCCCATCTGGTGGAGAGCGGTATCTGGGGGCTCCAGATCCTGCCCGCGGGGATCCAGCTCGACAATCCGAGTGAGCTGTTCGGCAGCCCGGGAATGCAGCCGGTGGTGGACCAGCTGCGACTTCTGGCCGATGTCATCCTGTTGGACACGCCGCCGGTCCTGGTCGTGCCGGACACCGCCATCATCGGGAGCTTCACCCGCGGCGCGGTGGTCGTGGCCACCGAGGGGAAGACCGATCGTGACGAGCTCGAACGGACGGTGCATCGGCTCGAGGCGACGAACTGCAGCGTCCTCGGGGTGGCGTTGAACCGGGTGCGCCGCGCCGCGGCCAGCTCGTATCAGGCATACGCCTACAAGCAATGACCGGAGGGGCGACGGTGCGGTCCGACCCGCCGATTGCCGACCTCAGTGCAGCCGGGCCGGTCCGATCGACGGTTGCCCGGGTCACGGACAACTGCTCCCGGAAGCACGGACCCTGGTGACCACCGCGGTAGAGGTGGTGGTGGTGGCCTACGGTGCGCCCGAGCTCCTCGATGCCTGCCTCGGCGCGCTCGAGGGGACCCTGCCCGTCGTCGTGGTGGACAACTCGTCCCGTGCCGACGTCGGGGTGGTCAGCCAGCGACACCGTGCCCGCTATGTCGACCCGGGGCGCAACCTCGGGTTCGCCGGGGGGGTCAACGTTGGCCTGGCCCACCGGAGGTCGCCCACCGACGACGTGCTGTTGCTGAACCCCGATGCCCGAGTGGCCCCGGGGGATGTGGACCGCCTGCAGCGGTTCCTGCGGGCCGCCCCACGGCTGGCGTGCGTGGCCCCTCGCCAGGTGGACGGAACCGGTGGTGGTGACGACCGGGTGGGGTGGCCGTTCCCGACCCCGCTCGGGGCCTGGGTGGAGGCGGTGGGCCTCGGCGCCCTGCGCCGGCGGGTCGACTTCGTGATCGGCTCGGTGCTGCTGGTGCGCTGGGAGGCGCTGGAAGAGGTCGGCCCGTTCGACGAACGGTTCTTCCTCTACGCCGAGGAGACCGACTGGCAGCGTCGCGCCCGTGAGGTCGGGTGGGGTGCGGCCCTGTGCCCCGACGTCACCGCGGTCCATGTCGGGGCGGGGACCGGCGGTGACGCCACGGTCCGGGAAGTCCACTTCCACGCTTCGCACGAGGCCTACGTGCGCAAGCACTACGGGCCCCGTGGTTGGCAGGTCTACCGGCTGGGGGTGATGGCCGGGTGCGCCCTCCGCGCCGTGGTGCTCCCCGGGCGGCGTGGGCGAGCCGCGGTGGACCGCTTCCATCTCTACCGGCAGGGCCCCTGCCGCGTCGAGGCACAACTCTGATGGCCCGGCGGGAACCGCCGCTGTCCACGGTCCAGGTGGCGGTCACCGACGGATTCGCCGGGGTCGAGCGCTACATGTGCCAGGTGGCGGGCGAACTGACCAGGCGCGGCCATCGGGTGCGCACCATCGGCGGGGATCCCGGCCGCATGCGGGCAGAGCTTCCCGACTCGGTCCCCAACCGGCCGGCTGGCAACCTGTTGTCGGCGGCGCGTGCCCTGGTGGAGATCCGGGGCGCCGACATCGTCCACGCCCACATGACCGCGGCCGAAGGCGCCGCATGGCTGGCCCGACCCCTCCAGCGTGCCCCGGTGATCGCCACCCGCCATTTCGCCCGGGAACGCGGGTCGAGCGCCGCGGCGCGGGCACTGGCCACCGTCACCACCCGCGCCATCAGCTGCGACGTCGCCATCAGCCGGTTCGTGGCCGACTCCATCGCCTCACCTTCCGTGGTGATCCACAACGGGGTCCCCGGCCGTGACCAGGCCCCGCTGGTGGCGTCCACCATCGTGATGCTCCAGCGCCTCGACAGCGAGAAGGCTCCCGCCGTCGGGGTCCGTGCCTTCGCGCTCAGCGGGCTGGGCGACCGGGGCTGGCGGCTGATGGTGGCGGGCCAAGGCGAGTTGCGCCAGTCGCTCCGTCACCTGGTGGACGAGCTCGGCATCACCGGGAGCGTGGACCTGGTCGGACCGGTCACCGACACCGACGGCCTGCTGGAGCGGACGTCGGTGCTGTTGGCCCCCGCTCCCCTCGAACCGTTCGGACTCTCGGTGGTCGAGGCCATGGCGCACGGGATCCCGGTGGTGGCAGCCGCGGGAGGTGCGCACCTCGAGACGGTGGGCGGAGACGGGCTCCTCTTCCCGCCGGGCGACGCCCCGGCCGCGGCGAAGGCACTGGTGCGTCTGGGGGACGACCCGCCACTGAGACGGGCGGTGGGGGAAGCGCTCCGGCGTCGGCAGCAGGACCGCTTCACACTGGCCGGGCACGTCGACCGGCTCGAGGCCCTGTACCGGGAGGTCGCCGACGGGGCCCGCCGGCCCGGCCGGGACCGGCCCGATCAGGGTCCGCGGGACGCGGTGGGCGATTGACGGCCTCGTCGCCCCCGGGTCCGGCGAGGCTCCGGTACAGCTCCATCTGGGTGTCGGCCACGCTCTCCCACGAGAAGCGGTCGGCCCCGGCGATGCCGGCCGCCCGCAGGACGCCCCAGAGCCCGGGCTCGTCCAGGAACCGGCTGAGCGCCGCGTGGAGCGCTCCGGGGTCCCCGGGGGGCACCAGCAGCCCACGGTCACCCACCACGTCGGGCAGCGCACCGCTGGCGCTGGCCACCACGGGGATGCCGGAGGCCTGGGCCTCCACCACCACCCGCCCGAACTGCTCGATCCACCCCGGCGTGGGCACCGAGGGCACGGCCAGGACGTCGAAGCGCCGATAGGTCCCGGGTATGTCCTCTTCCTCGACGTGGCCGTGGAAGGTCACCCGGTCGGCGATCCCGAGCCTGGCCGCCGACCCGGTGAGCGGGTCGAGCTCCGGCCCGGCGCCGAAGATCTCGACCCTCATCCGATCGTCGTGCACCACCGCCCCGAGGAGCACGTCGACGCCCTTGTGGGGGATCAGCCTCCCCACGAACCCGACGCGCAGGGTCCCCGAGGGCGGTTGGTGGTCCACCGCCTCGAACCGCTCGACGTCCACGCCCAGCGGCAGCAGCACCAGCCTCCCCCGGAATCCCTTGCGCCGGAGGATCTCGCCCGCTTCCACGTTGCAGGTGTAGGCCCCCGCGGCGCGGCGGAGGCACCGGCGCTCGAACCAACGGAACGGCGGCGGGTACCGCTTGTCGATGTTCTGGGCCGAGGAGACCACGAACGGGATGCGAAGTGACCGCAGCCGACACAGCACCAGGACCTCGGCCACAGCCAGCCCGAAGGGCTCCTCGTGCATGTCGATGAGATCCCACCGCGCCGACCCGAGGGTCCGCCACAACGCCCGGGGGTCGTAGACGAAGAGGTTCGGGTGGCGCCCGTAGGTGGTGACGGGCACGACGAAGCGGTCGCCCGCGTCCGTGAAGGTCACCATCGACCCGCCCTCCTCCCAGCGCACCGCGGTCACCAGCGTGAGGTCGGCGCCCTTCGCCCGCAGCTGTCGCTCCCGCTCCCGCCAGGCGGAGACCACTCCGCTCTTCGAGATCCGGAGGACCCGGAGCGCCCGGGGTTCGCCGTTCACCATGTGATCGTGACGGGTGTGCCGTCGTCGAAGGTCGAGCCTCGGAAGGTCCACTGCTCGGCGGGGATCCGGGCCGAGGGCACCAGCGTCATCGACCCGTGGCTCCCGGGCATCCCGAACCGGACGACCACGGTCGAGGTGGCACCTTGGGGGATGGTCAGCGGAGCCGCCAGCACCGACGTCGGGCCCTCCGGTCCCCGGACGGCCAGCGGGCCGGCACCGGACATGGTCGGGCGCGAGGCCGGTGCGGGAAGGTTGACCGAGATGAGCCCGCGGTAGCCGCCGTAGGCCACGGGCTCGCCCGGGAAGGGCCCGGCGACGAACTGCGACTGGCCGGCCGGAGTGGTGTTGGTCATCGTGGTGGTCAGGGTCACCGCGGTGTCCGCCCCGGCACGGGCGACGGCCACCGCCACGTGCACCGGCAGGTACTGGTCCAGCTTGTTCCCACCCAGGTTGATGACCGACACCCCCACCGACCGGGGGGTCAGGCTCCCGCTGACACCGCTCACCACCCACGCCGCCTGGTCCACGGGGCTCTTGGACCACACCATGAGGTGGCGGCCCCCCACCGCCGAGGACACCGCCGAGGCGAGGGCGCGGATGTCGAGGCTCTGGCCCTGCAGCTGGCGCAGGATGGCACTGGTGAGCGAGCCCAGGGCATCCTGGCGGGAGGTGCCCCCGGTGGCGTTGTCGGTCAGGCCGTCGTACTGGTCGTGGAGGAGGAAGGGCTCGACGGTGTCGGCCGTCACGGTCTGCCCGTCGGCCTGGACCGGACCGGTGGCTTCGAGGAGCTGGCGCAGGCCGGCCACGTCGACGGAGATGACGCCGTCCACCGGTTGGCCGGTCAGCCTGGTCCACATGGTGGCGGCCAACGGTGCGGTGACGTCGAACTGGGGCGTCCAGCCGAGGTTTCGCATGTCGAGACTCGGATTGAGCCAGCCCCAATTCCGTTCGAACTCACCGGTCACCGGCACCGCACCGACCGGCAGCGTCCGGTCCCCCGACGGGCCCAGGTCGCCCAACTGGACCGACCCGTCGGCCGTGGTGGCCACGCCGACGTCGAGGAAGGCACCCGAACCCGAGCGCATCTCGGCGTTGTTCGAGGCCAGGACGACGTAGGTCTGGGGGCCCTGCAGGATGGTGGCCACCGCAGCGGACACGCCGGCGGCCTTGGCCAGTCTGAGACGGGCATCGTTGAGCTGGGTCACGAACTCGTCGTGCCTTGACCTCAACGGGGCCACCAGGGCCTGCGACGGCCCGGGGTCGATGGCGACCAGCTGCCGTCGGGCCGAAGCGGCGATGGTGGAGAGCTCCCGCAGGGAGGCCACCCGGTCGGGTCCGGCCGAGTGGGGCTGGTCGAGCACATCGTGGACCTGGGTCAGGAACGAGGCCCCCACCTGGGACACCGCGCCGGCTGCAGAGCTCAGCGCTCGGACGGAACGGAACTGCCTCCCGATCACCGGCACGAAGGTCACCGGTGTGAAGAGAGGGGAGGAGAGATCGGACGCCGCGCTGGCGAACTCGGACCGGGCGCCGTCCAGCAGGTGCACCGAGCCAGGCGACGTCAGCTCGCCCGGGGTCAGGTTGGCTTTGACCCGGTCCAACTGGGCCAGGCCCTGCTGGTCATGGCGGTAGGCCGACCAGGTCCGCTCGGCCAGGAGTCCGGCCCAGGCCAGGAGCACCACCACGGCGGCGGCGATGATCAGCCAGGTTCGCCGCCGCCAACCGACTCTCTCGCTCACGGCAACCACTCGATCACTCCAGGCGTCGGGCCCCGGGGCTCGGGACCACGGGGCCCGAGAATCGACGCGGCGGATCAGCGTCTGAACCATCGATATTACCGGAACCAGGGGGCCATCCCCTGTCAATCACCCTTCCACCCGGGCCGCGCCGGACGCCGCACCCGCTGCCTGCCGAAGCGGTGTCCCGGCGTGCCGGTAGCATTCCTGCGTGTCGTTCACGACCATCCGGGTCACAGTCGGTCGGGTAGTGCTGGTCGTCGGCATCCTGATCCTGATGTTTATCCCCTACCTGCTGTGGGGCACCGGTCTGATCACGGCCCACAACCAGGACGTGCTGAGCCAGCAGTTCCGAGCGGACCAGCAGCAAGCCGACTCCCACCCGGCCCGGACCATCGCCGCGCCCAAGCGGGGCACCACGCCGCCGGTCCTCCAGGTGGCACCGAGTGTCCCCGATCCGGCGGTCGGCAGTCCTGTCGGGACCATCCAGATACCGAAGATCAACCTGGCCATGACGGTGGTGGAGGGTACGGACGAGGCCCAGCTGGCCATGGGCCCGGGCCACTATCCGACCACCCCCCTGCCCGGCGAGGCCGGAAACGCCGCCATCGCCGGCCACCGGACCACGTATCTGCACCCGTTCTACAGCCTGGACGCGCTGGCTCCGGGGGACCTGATCTTCGTCACCACGCTGCAGGGGACGTTCCTCTACACCGTGGCCTCGAGCCAAGTGGTCCTTCCCACCGACGTGTCGGTGGTGGACCCCACTCCCACGCCTCAACTCACGCTCACCACGTGCAACCCCCGGTACAGCGCCAGCCAACGCCTGGTGGTCCACGCCACGCTCGTGGCCAGCGAGCTCGCGCACCCGACCGCTGCCCCGGTCGCCGTCGTTACCAAGCCGCACCACCGGACCGCGGCCCCGGCCGCGGTCCCACAGACCAAGGACTGGACGGCGGCCGTCCTGTGGGGCCTGGCCGTGGCGGCTCTGTCCACCGGAGTGTGGATGCTGGCCCTCCGCACCCGCCGGTCGGCACGGGCCGCGGTCATGGTCGGCGGCACGCTGGTCTGGCTGTTCGTCGTGTTCTTCTTCTTCCAGTCGGTGGCCCCCCTGCTCCCCGCCAGCTACTGAGGCCGACCGCCGCCTGCGCCTCCGGACCGGTGATCCCGGCCGCCGGGGTCCCCACGGGCTCGACCGGGACCGGGTCACCCGACCCCCGCTCGTGCCGGGCCGGGCGGACCCGCGTGGGGTCGGAGTTGGGAGGCCGATCGGCCCGCGGGGCCGTCGGCGTCAGCGGTGTCGGTGCCGCCGCGATCAGGCGATGGAGCGACGCCGACGCCGGGCCAGCAGCCCACCGGCCAGCACGGCTCCGGTGCCGATGACCGCCAGCTCCGCCACGTCCGCTCCCGTGAAGGGGAGACTGGACGTGCTCGAGGTGGTCTTCACACCGGAGGTGCCCGAGCTCGCCGGGACCACCGGGTCGGTCCTGCCCGACACGGTCGGAGTCGTCACGCAGTTGGCCGGCTCGGTCACCGACCCGGCCGGGATGCAGCCCGAGGCGGGATCGGCACCGGCGATGCCCGGCACCATGGCCAACGAGGCCACGGCCAGGCTGGAACCGACAATCAATCGTCTTGCCCACATAATGGTTGCCCTTCGTCCCGTAGGGGCACCGCCCCTCCGTTCGCCCAATACACCGGATCCCACACCACTGAGGTGCACGACCCGCACACCCATAGTGCCGGGTCCCCGGAGGCGTAGGCAACGCGCCATGGAGGCAATTCGACCCACCATCACTGTCAGCGTTTACATTCGCGCTTACCGCGCGTGGTTGGGACCCCACTCGACGTGGCGGTGCGGCGACCTCAGGCCGGTACGAGCTGGCCGAACGTGCTGCACAAGCCGAAGGCCTCGATGATCACGAAGGCCGCCACGACGACCAACACCACCGGGATGCGCCACCGGCTCCCGCTCCGGGCCATCGGGGTCGGCATGTACCACGGCGGCAGGAGACCGGCATGCTGTCCGAGGTACTCCGCCACGGGGACGGCGTCATCGTCGATCGGACCGTCCGGATCGGCGGCCAGTGCCAGCGCCGTGAGCTCGGCCTCGGTGAAGGCCCGCCCCTCTCCGACGTCCTGGCGCTCGTCCATGGGACTCCCTCCCGGGGCTCCGTCGTCGGGCCTCGGCGGGTCCACCCTATCGGCACCTCCACCCGCGGCGCGTGGCGGGGTGACCCGGGGCTCGGCCCTCTCATCCTGTGCGGGACAGCCCCGCCCACCGGTGCCGTCCGGACCAGGGCGTTGTAGGTCACCAGGGCGATGGCGAGGTGCATGGGCAGGAGGATGTGTCCACCGCCCTGCCCGGCGAGCCCTTGAGGTAGGTCCACAGGGGGCTGGTGGAGGCTCACACCGAGCTCCGCCCGAATCCCCCGTGGGGTGACACTGGGACAGCCTCTCCGTCCGCGCAGGCACCCCGACGGGCGTGCGGGCGACCGACACCGGGTGGGTGGCCGCGCCGTCTACCCGGAGGGGGACACGCGGCGCTCGGTCACACTAGGAGCACCCGCTGGTGGTGCCGCAGCTCGCGCACACGTAGCACGACCCGGCCCGTTGCATGGCGTTCCCGCACTGGTAGCAGTATGGGGCGTCGCGGGGCTCGGCCCGGGCCAGCGGTTGCTCCGACGTCGCCGGACCGTCGATCTGGGGGACCGGAGAGGGTGGACCCGTCCGCACGCCGGTTCCGCCGTCGGCTCCCCCCCAGGCGTCCGGCCCCTCGATCAGCGGTCCCCCGCCATCACCGACACTGCCGTCGATCACCGTGGCGGTCACCGGATCGGTTGCATCCGTGTCGACCACGCCGGTCGAGCGGGTGGCCGTCTCCTCGACGCCGGGAAGCGTCGGCTGCATCCGCTCCGCCGTGGAGAGCACGCCGAGCTCGGCCCTCTCCTCGAGGGGAAGGTAGTCCACGGCCAGCCGGCGGAAGATGTAGTCGACCAGGCTGGTGGCGATACGCAGTTCGGGGTCGTCGGTGATGCCGGCCGGCTCGAAGCGCATGTTGGTGTACTTGCGCACATAGGTCGCGAGCGGCACACCGTGCTGCAGTCCCAGGCTCACCGAGATGGAGAAGGCGTCCATGATGCCGGCCAGGGTCGATCCCTGCTTGGACACCTTCATGAAGACCTCACCGGGGCGTCCGTCCTCGTACTCGCCCACCGTGACGTAGCCCTCGCAGTCGGCCACCCGGAAGGCGAAGGTCGATGACTTCCGCCGGCGGGGCAGCCGCTCCCGCACCGCACCGATCACCACTGTGTCGGCGGTCCGGGTCTGCTCGTGGGCCAGGGCCGCCTCGAGACCGGCGATCTTCTCCGACAGCTCGCGGGCGTGGGCCTCCGCTTCGGAAGCCGCCGGCACCGCCCCGTCGGCTTCGCCACCGGCCGGACCCTCGGCCGGCCCGTCCCTCTTGGTGGTGGACAGGGGTTGGGCCACCTTGCAGTTGTCGCGGTAGACGGCCACGGCCTTGATCCCCATCCGCCAGGCATCGATGTGCAGCTGTTCCACGTCCTCCACGGTGACGTCCTCGGGGAGGTTGACGGTCTTCGAGATGGCGCCGGAGATGAACGGCTGGACCGCACCCATCATGCGGACGTGACCGAGGTAGTGGATGGTGTTGTCCCCCATCGAGCATGCGAAGACGGCCAGGTGCTCCGCCGAGAGGTACGGCGCTCCGACGATGGTCTTGTGCACGTCGATGTAGGCGACGATCTCGTCGACCTGGTCGGGCGAGTAGCCGAGCCGGGTCAGCGCCCTCGGCACCGTCTGGTTCACGATGGACATGGTGCCGCCCCCGACCAGCTTCTTGGTCTTGACCAGTCCGAGATCGGGCTCCACCCCGGTGGTGTCGCAGTCCATCAACAGTCCGATGGTGCCCGTGGGGGCCAACACGCTGGCCTGGGAGTTGCGCACGCCGTACTGCTCGCCCAGCTCCACGGCCGACTCCCACGCCTCCTGGGCCGCCGACAGCAGCTCGGTCGGGACCTCTTCCTCCTCGATGCCGGCCACCGCGTCGCGGTGCATGCGCAGCACGTCGAGCATGGGCTCCACGTTCTCGTGGTAGCCGGCGAACGGTCCCATGCGCGCCGCGGTGCGGGCCGAGGTGGCGTAGGCGTGCCCGGTCATCAGCGCGGTGATGGCGGCGGCCCAGGCACGACCCTGGTCGGAGTCGTAGGGCAGCCCCTGGGCCATCAGGAGGGCCCCGAGGTTGGCGTACCCGATGCCGAGTTCACGGAAGCGTCGCGAGTTCTCGGTGATCTTCTCGGTGGGGTAGTCGGCGTTGCCCACGATGATCTCCTGGGCGGTGAGGACGACCTCGACCGAGGCCCGGAACCCCTCGACGTCGAACGAGGAGTCCTGGTGGAGGAACGCCATGAGGTTGAAGCTGGCCAGGTTGCAGGCCGAGTTGTCGAGGTGCATGTACTCCGAGCAGGGATTGGACCCGTTGATCCGCCCGGTGTTGGACGCCGTGTGCCACTTGTTGATGGTGGTGTCGAACTGCATGCCGGGGTCGGCGCACTCCCAGGCGGCGTGGGCGAACTGCCGGAAGAGGTCGCGGGCCGGCACCCATCGGATCGGCTCCCCGTCCCCCCGGCTGGTCAACGCCCAGTCGCCCCCGGCCACCACGGCGTCCATGAACTCGTCGGTGACCCGTACCGAGTTGTTGGCGTTCTGGTACTGCAGGCTGATGGCGTCCTTGCCGTCGAGGTCCATGTCGAATCCGGCGTCGCGCAGCACCCGGGCCTTGCGCTCCTCGATGGCCTTGCACCAGATGAAGTCCTCGATGTCGGGATGGTCGGCGTCGAGGATGACCATCTTGGCGGCCCGCCTCGTCTTCCCCCCGGACTTGATGGTCCCGGCCGATGAGTCTGCACCGCGCATGAAGCTGACCGGCCCCGAGGCGGTGCCCCCACCCTTCAGGAGCTCGTGGGACGAGCGGATGCGGGAGAGGTTGACCCCGGCGCCCGAGCCGCCCTTGAAGATCACGCCCTCCTCCGTGTACCAGTTGAGGATGGAGTCCATGGTGTCGTCGACCGAGAGGATGAAGCAGGCCGAGCCCTGCTGAGGCACCCCGGCCACCCCGATGTTGAACCACACCGGTGAGTTGAATGCCGCCATCTGGTGGATGATCAGGAACTTCAGCTCGTCCCGGAAGATCTCGGCTTCCTCGTCGTCGGCGAAGTAGCCGTCCTTGATCCCCCAGCCGGTGACGGTGTCGACCACCCGGTCGGCCACCTGGCGCAGCGACGACTCGCGTTCGTCGGTGTTCGGGGTCCCACGGAAGTACTTCTGGGCCAGGATGTTGGTCGCATTGAGGCTCCAGCTCTCCGGCACCTCGACGTCCAGCTGCTCGAACGCCACGGCCCCGTCCCGGTAGTTGGTGATCCTGGCGTCGCGTCGTTCCCAGACCACCTGGTCGTAGGGGTGGACTCCGGCGGTGGTGAAGTGGCGGCGAATGCCGATGCCGACGCGCTGTGGGGCAATGGCCATGGATGAACCTCTTTCTGGATGCTTGCTGGTGCGGCGTGGTGGCTGTCGATGGTTGCCGCCGGTCGCTCAGGGGAGCACGGCGGCCGATGGTCCGCCGTGGGCCGGCGTCGGTACGGCTCGGTTGCCGTAGAAACACTATATGTTGTGGCTGACCCTCCCCCGAGGTACGAGATAGTGGGTCTATTACAGCAGCGTAGTTACACCCCTGTCAACGAATTCCTTTCTTCCGGAGCCCGTCCCGGTCCGAGAACTCCCTGTTGAGAGAGCGCTCGCGAAGAATTGCAAATGATTGCTGCTGGCAAGCGGCTCCCGTGGCTCGAAAGGCGCTGCTGCCGTTCCGCTGTCGCTACAGTCCGGGGGTGGCCTCCCGCTCCCCCGTGTCCGTCGCCGTCGACGCCGGGACCACAGGGGTGCGGGCCCTGGTGGTGGACGATCGGGCCCGGGTTGTCGACGTGGCCTACCGCGAGCTCACCCAGCACTACCCGCGTCCCGGATGGGTCGAGCACGACGCCGGCGAGATCTGGGACACCGTTCGGGCCACATTGGACGAGGTGGGGAGCCGGCTGGCGGACCACCACCGGGCGGCCCGGGCCATCGGCATCACCAACCAGCGTGAGACCGTGGTGGCCTGGGACCGGCGCACCGGGGCCCCCCTGCACCGGGCCGTCGTCTGGCAGGACCGCCGCACCGCCGCCGCCTGTCGGGAGCTCAGCGAAGCCGGCCACCTCCCCCTGGTCCGGGAGCGGACGGGCCTGGTGCTCGACCCCTACTTCTCGGCCACCAAGATGCGCTGGCTGCTCGACGAAGGCGGCCTGTCCCCCACCTCGGCGGACGGTCTGGCCTTCGGCACCGTCGACGCATGGGTCCTGTGGAACCTCACCGGCGGGAGGGCCGGGGGCGTCTTCGCCACCGACGCCACCAACGCCTCCCGCACGCTGCTCTACGACATCGTGGTGCGCCGGTGGTCGCCGGAGCTGGCCGAGCTCTTCGGTGTGCCGGTGGGTGCACTGCCCGAGGTGCGCCCGTCCTGTGGGCGCTTCGGCCGGGTCGCCGGGGACGCCCTCGGGGCCGGCTCCGCACTGGCGGGTGTGCCGATCAGCGGGATGGCCGGCGACCAGCACGCCGCCCTCTTCGGCCAGGCGTGCTTCGACCGCGGCATGACCAAGGTGACCTTCGGGACCGGCAGCTTCGTCCTCATGAACGCCGGGCCGGTCTGCCCCGAGCCCATCGACGGCCTGGTCACCACGGTGGCCTGGGATCTCGGGACCGAGGGTGACGTGGCCATCGGAGTCGATGGCGGGCCGACGGCCGAGCGCTCCTCGGTGGCCTACGCCCTCGAGGGCTCGGTCTTCGCCTCGGGGGCCGGGGTCCAGTGGCTCCGGGACGGGCTCGGGATCATCGGTGCTGCCGGCGAGCTCGAGCCATTGGCCCGCTCGGTCGAGACCAGTGAGGGCGTGGTGGTGGTGCCGGCCTTCACCGGGCTCGGGAGCCCTCACTGGGACCCCGGCGCCCGAGGCACCATCGTCGGGCTCAGCCGCGGCACCGGTCGGGGCCATCTGGCCCGGGCCATGGTCGAGGCCATGAGCTCCCAGGTCCGGGACGTACTCGAGGCCATGCGTGCCGGTCCGACGTCCCCGTCGGTGCTCCGGGTGGACGGCGGAGCCTCTGCCATGGGACTGCTGCTGGAGCTGTTGGCCGACCAGGCCCGGTTGGAGGTGGTCCGACCGAGTTCCGTGGAGACCACCGCCATCGGCGCCGCCACCCTGGCCGGCCTGGCCGAAGGGCTGTGGGGCTCGCTCGACGACCTGGCCGGCCTGTGGACGGAGGACCGGGCCTTCTCCCCGACCGTGGCCGCCGCCGACACCGAGGCCTCCCGCCAGGCCTGGGCGCGTGCGGTGCAGCGGTCCCGGCACTGGGCCCGAGGGAGCGGGGGGGCCGACACCCCCGATGACGGCGCCTAGGACAACTCCTGCAACCCGTGGTCGGCCAGCCCGGCCATGATCGAGAGCCACTGGCGCTCCCGGTCCCGCAGCACGGGGTGGCTGCGCCCCACCACGAGGATCAGGTCGGCCGAGACCAGGAAGGCCGTGGCCACCTCGCCGTCGACCTCGTGGGAGTCCGGCGGCGGGCTGATGGCCTGCAGGGCCAGGGCCCTCAGCTCCTCGGGATCGGGGAGCTGACCCTGGGAGGCCGTCACCTGCACGGCGTCGGTGTCGAGCACGGCGACGTACTCGGCCGCCAGGCTGCGGCAGACCCGGCCGACCAGGTGCTCGAGGAGACCGGTCGCCGAGTCCTGGTTGAACAACTCGGTGGCCACGTGGAGGAGCTCGGTGTGGCGATCGGGCAAGGCCCCTTCGACCGGCCGCACCGATTCGACCATGACCCCGTCCACCTCCAGGATCTCGTCCCGCAGGAGGCCGATCAGGTTGTCGCCGGCGAGTCCCACGCCCAGCTCGTCCACCACGATCCCGTGGTCGCGTTGGAGGATCTCGATGGAGACCACGTCCCCGCCGACGGAGCCGATGCGGCTGGCCACCGCGCCCAGCGCGCCAGGTCGATCGGGAAGTTGCACCCTGATCAGGTAGTTGAACACGCTCTCAGGCTAGGCGGCGACTGTGTACACACTGTTTCCGGACGGTTACGACATCGGGTGGACTGATCGGGGCCATCCGGACGGCCGATACCGGCCGGTCAACGGGCCTTGGCCCGGCTGGCATACCGGTTCACGTACTCCTGGCCGGAGAGCCGGGCGATCTCCCTCATCAGCGAGTCGGTCAACGACCGCAGCTCGGATTGGTCGAGCTCCCGCTCGGCCGGGCACAGGCCGCCACCGACCGCCTCGACGCACCGGCCTGTGGTGATGACCTCGCCGGCGTGCACGTAGGTCACCGGTGGCCCGAACCGGATGGTGACCGGGTGGAACGGCCGCAGCACATTGCTGCCCGGCGGTTGCACGGCCCGGGTGCCGACGATCCCGACCGGCACGATGGGGACGTCACACCTCAGGGACAGCCGGGCCACTCCGGTGTGTCCCTTGTGGAGCCGCGGGTCCGGCGCCCGGGTCCCCTCGGGATAGATGCCCAGGAGATGGCCGGCGTTGAGCACCTCGGTGGCGGTGTCGAGGGCCCGCTGTGAGGCGTCCCCGCCGCTGCGGCTCATCGGGATCTGCCCCGCCGCCCTGAAGAACCATGCCGTCTTCCAGCTGTCGAAGTACTCGGCCTTGGCCACATAGGTGACCCGGCGCCGGAGGACCAGCGGGAGGAAGAAGGAGTCGCAGAACGACTGGTGGTTTGCCGCCAGCACGGCCGGACCGTGCACCGGGATGTGCTCGCGTCCTTCGACCTTGACCCGCCAGAGCAGGAAGAAGACCGGGCTCAGCACGACCTTGAGGATCCAGTAGGCCACCGGGCCACGGTACCGCCACGTGTGCTGTACTGCATTCCATGCCGGCCACGACCGCCCAGCCGATCGATCCGGGGCCCCACCCCGGAGCCGCGGACGGGTCCGAGGCCCGCCCGTTCACGGTGCTCGGTCGTACCGTCGCCCTTCCCGTGGAGGTGCGACGGGCCGCCCAGTGGGGTGTCCAGTACCTGGTTCCGGCGGCCGCGGCCCAGCGGATCGTCGGGCCGACCGGTCTCGAGGTGACCGGGCCGGTCCCCGGTCGGGCGCTGCTGGCCCTGGCCGTGTGCCGCTACGACGACACCGACCTCGACCCATACCACGAGGTGGCGGTCAGCTTCGTGGTCCGGCCGCACGACGCACCACCCCTGGGCTCGTCCGCCCAGCGGACCCGGGAGTTCTTCGCGGGAGCCGTCGGCGCCTACATCCACCGGCTCCCGGTGGACCGGGAGTTCACCTGTGCCGCCGGCCGGGACATCTGGGGGTTCCCCAAGTGGGTGACCTCCATCGACATCGACGAGCCGACCGCGCCCGATCGGGGGCCCGGGGGCAGGGCACGGGCCGGCACCGGGACGACGGTCCGCCTGGTCGACGACCGGACCCATGTCCTCACCCTCACCGTGGCCGCGGGCGGGCGGCTCCACCTCCCTTCCCAGGCCCCTCCGAGCTACTCCTTCGCCGACGGCGTCCTGCGCCGCACGACCTGGACGACGTCGTCGGAGGGGACTGCGGGCCGCGTGGGTGGCGCGTCCCTGGTCCTCGGGGACCATCCCATGGCCGACGAGCTCCGCTCCCTCGGGCTGCCCAAGCGGGCGCTGTTCTCGTCATCGGCGGCGCAGATGCGGGCCTCGTTCGGTGGCGCCGAGATCGTGACGCCCCGGCGGCCGACCACGGATTGACCCCCTATCGTCGTACCCCTAGCGTTTGGGCACCATGGACAGGCGCCTGACACCCAAGGGCGCCCGGCGTCGCGAGGAGCTGATGGACGTGGCCGCCCGCCGCTTCGCCGCCGACGGCTACCACGCCACCTCGGTCACCAGCATCGTGGACGACCTCGGGGTGGGCAAGGGCGTCTTCTACTGGTACTTCACCTCGAAGGACGAGCTGCTCGGCGAGATCCTGGTGGACGCCCTCCGCTCCATGCGGATGGCCCAACGCGACGCCATCGCCGGCGAGCCCGATCCGGCCCGCCGCATCGAGTGGGGCATCCGGGCCTCGCTCCGCTGGCTCTCCGACCACCGGCACCTCTCCGTCCTGATGGAGCTGGCCCGGACCGAGGAGCGCTTCGCCCAGATCATCCGCCGGGGGGACCGCCAGACCGTGGCCGACGCCCTGCCCCACGTCAGCGCGGGCATCACCGCAGGCCTGCTCCGGGGCGAGGACCCCGAGATCCTGACCATGGCCATCCTGGGGGTGACCACCCACCTGGCCCGGGTACTGGTGCTCGAGCAGGGTCAGGACCCCGACCCCGTGGCCGAGTCGGTCATCGCCTTCTGCCGTCAGGGTTACCTGGCCTCCGGTCCGTCCGTGGCCCGGCGGATCGCATGAACCCACCCTCCACGGCGACGACGGAGCCGTTCATCGACGGGCTCCGGTTCGGGGAGTGCCCGCGTTGGCATCGGGGAAGGCTGTGGTTCGCCGACTTCTA
>Ga0307374_10006460_pt1 | contig 18402 bp, 15 predicted proteins | sample OX3MG_FD_202532 | JGI IMG/M metagenome (GOLD analysis project Ga0307374, IMG submission 202532) | Soil microbial communities from Risofladan, Vaasa, Finland - OX-3 | ecosystem: Environmental > Terrestrial > Soil > Coastal area > Acid sulfate soil | place: Finland: Risofladan, Vaasa | collected...
GCCGGCTCGTGGCGACGACTCCGGGACAGCGTGGACGATCTGCTGGTGAGTTCCGGCGAGGAAACCGACAGATGACCGGCGGGATCACGCACGACCAGGTGACAGCCGACGGTCACCTGGGCAGACGCGGCCATGAGGAGGCACCACGGTGAGCGCGGATGACGACCAGCTGGTCTTCGACTACCTCCGGCAGTTGCGCGAGGCGGCCAGTGGACTGCCCGACGACCGGCGGGACGAGCTGGTCGGGGAGATAGCGGCACATATCACCGAGGCACGCGCCGAGGGCCCCGTCGGCGGCACCGACGCCCGAATGCATGTACGCAACGTTCTCGATCGACTGGGACCTCCCGAGGCCATCGTCCGTGCCGCCGAGAATTTAGCCGATGGCCTGGGACCAGCAACCTTCAGTCCGGGAAGCTACGGAGCAGCCGACTTCAGCCCAGCCGGCTACGGCCCGGAAAGCTACGGCGCGAGCAACGCCGCTCCCGTCGCGGGTTACCCAGTGCCGCGACGGCCCAGGCCGGGTGCTCGCGAGATAACGGCCGTAGTCCTGCTGCTGATCGGCGGATTCCTGGCCGGCATCGGCTGGATCGTCGGCGTGATCCTGCTCTGGACCTCGTCGCGGTGGCGGCCTGCCGACAAGCTGCTGGGCACACTGGTATGGCCAGGCGGCCTCCTCGTACCCGTCCTGGTCCTGGCTGCCCTCGCCGGCGCCGGCAGCTTGGGAACCGCGTGTGGCGGCCACCGGACACCGGCTCCCCAGATATCCATGATCGGTCCTAACGGTCAGGTTTCCGTCAGCGACGGGAACGTCAGCGTCAGCGGGCCAGACGGAGACGTATCGGTCAGCTCGGTCGGCCATCAGGTCGCTGGCGCCACGTCCTGCGCCTCGGTCGGCCCAGGGATTCCCGGCTGGCTGGCTATGACCCTGGCGGTGGCTCTGCTGGTCCTCACCGTCTGCGGCCCGGTTCTGGTGGCGATCAGGCTACTACGGAGGGCAAGCCGCGAGTTCGCCACGCCGACGTCAGACGCCGCCACTCTGCAGCCGGTCTAGCCCCGCCGCCCGCCCCGGCACTCCCCCGACTCCGCTTCCAGCGCCGGATGCGACGCTCGACGAAAGCCCGCTGAGCGTCGGCCACGCCCAGGCGCAGCGCCTGCCGGCAGGCGGCCAGGGCCGCGTCGGCGTCTCCCGCCCGGTGCGGCAACTCCGCCGTCGCGACGTGCAACTGCGGCCAGCGAGCCACGGCGGGATCGGATCCGAGCTCCGCGAGGATCGCCAGGCCCGCCTCCGGGCCGTCGGCCATGGCCACTGCGGCGGCCCGGTTCGCCGCGACCAACCGCGGCAGCGTCTGCCCGCCCCGGACCCGCACCGTCGTCGCGGCCTCCGGCGGCTGCAGCGGGCCGCAGGAGATGAGCACTCGGGCCCGCTGACCGGGGCTGGCCTAGCGCCGGGCCCCGGCCCGCTGCGGCTCCGCCGCCGCCGCGGCGGCGGCGGAGCCCTCCAGGTGCAGGCGCGGGACGATCGGCTCCATCCAGCGCGGCATCCACCAGGCATGCTTGCCCAGCACCGCCATGATGGACGGGACCAGGATCATGCGGACCACGGAGGCGTCGATCAGCACCGCGAACGCCATGCCGATGGCGAGCATCTTCACCGTCGGGTCGGTGCTGAGCACGAAGCTGGCGAAGACCGCCACCATGATCGCGGCCGCGGTGGTGATCACCCGCGCCGTGCTGCCGATGCCGATCGCGACGGCGCGATGCGGGTCCCGGGTCACGATCCAGGCCTCGTGCACCCGCGACAGCAGGAAGACCTCGTAATCCATGGACAGCCCGAACACGATGCAGAACACCAGCATCGGCACGTACGCGGGAATGGGCAGCGTGGTGGGGACGCCGATCAGGCTGGCCCCCCAGCCCCACTGGAAGATCGCGACGATCACGCCGTAGGCGGCGCCGATGGACAGCAGGTTGAGGATGGCCGCCTTGGTCGCGATCACCACCGAGCGGAAGGCCGCCGTGAGCAGGATGAAAGCGATCGCCACGACCGCCAGGATCAGCAGCACCATCCGGCTGGTGATCCGGCGGGTGAAGTCCACGGCGCCCGCCGTGGCCCCGGTGACGTAGGTGGTCACGTGCTCCTTGGGCAGCACGTCGCTGCGAAGCCGGTCGACCAGCCTCGTGGTCGCGCTGGCCTGCGGGCGCGTGGTCGGGATCACGCTGAAGACCGCGGTGTTCGCGGCCGAGTTCACGCTCGCCGGGCCCACGGACGCGACACCGGGGGTCCCGGACACGTCCTTCTGCATCGTGCTCAGCAGCGACTGGGTCGCCGAGCTGGACTGCTGAGGCAGCTTCACGACCACGGCCAGCGGCCCGTTGACCCCGACGCCGAAGCCCTGGGAGATCAGGTCGTAGGCCCGCCGGCTGCTGTCCGAGGTGGGGTTCGTGCCGTTATCGGGCTGGCCGAGCGTGATCGAGAAGAGCGGGATCGCCAGCACCACCAGGATGAGCACGCTCAGAACGCCCCAGGGCCACGGGTTGTTACTCACCATCCGGCCCCAGCGCGCGAAGGCGCCGTGCTCATGCTGCTCGCGGGTCGCCGCGGCGGTCTGCCTCGCCTGCTGCTGGGTCGACACGCCCTCCTTGCGGGCGCGCAGCCGGGACGCCAGGGAGCGGACGTTCCCCCGGACCAGGCCCATGAGGGCGGGCACCATCGTCAGCGCCGCCGCCATCGTGATGGCCACGACGACCGCGGCGGCCAGGCCCAGCGCCCCGACGAAGCCGACGCCGACGACGTAGAGGCCGAGAATGGCGATCACCACCGTGCTGCCGGCCACGACTATCGCCGCGCCGGACGTGCCCTCCGCGCGGGTCGCGGAGTCGAGCAGGTCCATCCCGCTGTCGAGCTGCTCCCGGTGCCTGGACACCAGGAACAGGCCGTAGTCCACCGCGACGCCGAGCCCGAGCAGGGTGGCGATGGTGGGCGCGGTCGTGGGGAAGGTCATCGCCGAGGCGAGCAGCCCGAGCGCCGACAGGCCGGCGCCGACGCTGAACACCGCGGAGATCAGCGGTATCGCCGCCGTGATGAGCGCCCCGAACATGAACAGCAGCAACAGCAGCGCCAGGGACAGGCCGACGATCTCGGAGGTCCGGTCGTTGGTGGTCTGCCCGATCTCCCCGGCTCCGGCCCCGTAGTCGACAGTCAGCCCGGCCTTCGTGGCCGGCGCCACCGCCTTGTTCAGCCGGCTGAGGTAGGAGGTCTGCAGCGAGTTGGGATTCACCGTCCACGAGACGTTCGCGTAGGCGATCTTGCCGTTCTTCGACACCGCGCCCGTGGTTGATGGCCCCGTGGTTGATGGCCCCGTGGTTGATGGCCCCGTGGTTGATGGTCCCGCACTGGCGGACGAGAACGGGCTGACGGCCTTGATCACGTGCGGCAGCGCGGCCACGTTGCTGGTGGCCTGGTTGACGGCCTGCTGCTGCTGGGTGACCGTGCCGCCGCGGGCGTGGAACACGATCTGGCCCGCATACCCGCCCTGCTGCGCAAACTGGCTGTTCAGCCGGCTCTGCCCGTGAGCGGAGTCGGTACCGGAGACCGTGTAGTTGTTGACGTAGTCGCCGCCCCACGCCTGCTTGGCTCCCAGCAGGCCACCCAGGATGATCAGCCAGGCGACAATGACGATCCAGTGCCGCCGCGCGCAGAACGCGCCAAGCCGCTCCAGCAGGTGGTTCATGGCCGCCTTCCCCACACGTGCCAGGCGGCCGTGCCAAATCATGGCACGGCCGTCTGGCAGCCCGGAGCACCACGGTGCGGCCCGGCCGATCCTCCGTCATCACCCGCCGGGGGTGATGAGCGAGGGGTCATGCTCGCGGGCTACCGGACCGCGGCGGCTCGTTCGGCCGGCCGGTCCCGCTCCGGGGCCGGGTCGCGGGCTAGCCTGCTCGGCCACCACATCCACCGGCCCAGGTCCAGGTTCAGGGCCGTCACCAGCACCGAGCGGACCACGATCGTGTCGAGCAGCACGCCGAAGGCGACGGCGAAGCCGAGCTCGGCCAGGAACGTGACCGGCAGGGTGCCGAGCACGGCGAACGTGCCCGCCAGGACGGCCCCCGCCGAGGTGATCACTCCGCCGGTCGCGGACAGCCCGGTCAGCGCGCCGTTACGAGCGCCATCCTTCGCTGCCTCCTCCCGGACCCGGGTCATCAGGAAGATGTTGTAGTCGATGCCGAGCGCGACCAGGAACACGAACACGAACAGCGGGAAGGAGGTGTCGGCCCCGCCGAAGTGGAACAGGTGGTTGAACACCAGCGCGCTGACGCCGAGCGCCGAGAAGAACGACAGAACGACGGTGGCGATGAGGATGACCGGGGCGACGATCGCTCGCAGCAGCAGGCCGAGGATCAGGAACACCACCAGGAGGATGAGCGGAATGATCACATCCCGGTCATGCGTGGCGGCCCGCCTGATGTCCAGGTTCACGGCCGTGGTGCCGCCGACCAGCGCGTGACCGCCGGGAACGGCGTGCACGGCGGTGCGGACCCGGTCGATCGTCGTGTAGGCGGCCGGGCTGTCCGGTGCCGCGATCAGGGTCCCGTACAGGTAGGCGTGGCCGTTCCTGGCGACAGGCGGGGTGACCCCGGTGATGCCCGGCGTCGCGCGGAACGCCGACCTCAGCCGCGGCGCCGCCGACTGGCTGCCGACGACCACGACCGGCGCCCCCGCGCCGGCCGGGAAGCTCCGGTCGAGCACCTGCTGCCCGACCACGGAATCGGGATGGCCCCGGAAGGACTGGGCGTTGGTCAGGCCGCTGGCCTTCAGGCCGAGGGTGCCGAGCGCCAGGATGGCGAGCGCTGCCGCCGTGCTGACCCAGATGACTCGCGGCCGGCCGGCGATGGCCCGGCCGACTCGGGCCCAGGCCCCCCGGCTGGTGGGCTCCGTCGAGCCGTACGCGGGCCGGACCGGCCAGAAGATCCACCGGCCGAAGATCACCAGGAGGGCCGGCAGCAGGGTCAGCATGGCGACCAGTGCGACGGCCACGCCGATGGCCAGCACCGGTCCCATGCCCCTGGTGGAGTTCAGCTCGGCCACCGTCAGCGTGAGCAGGCTGACGATCACCGTGCCGGCGCTGGCTATGATCGCCGGCCCGGCCCGGCGCAGGGCGAGCAACATCGCCTCATGCCGGTCCTCGTGACGGCGCAGCTCCTCTCGGTAGCGGGCCGTGAGGAGCAGGGCATAGTCGGTGCCCGCGCCGAAGACCAGCACGTCCAGGATGCCGGCGGTCTGCGCGTTGACGGTCAGCCCGGCGTGGGCCGCCAGCAGGTAGATCAGGGCCTGGCAGGTGGCCAGCGCGACGCCCGCCGACAGCACCGGCAAGAGCCACAGCGCGGGGCTGCGGTAGGTGATCAGCAGCAGCACGATGACGACGGCCAGGGTGGCATAGAGCAGCGTGCTGTCGATGCCCTTGAACGCCTTGGCGGAGTCGGCCGCGATGCCGAGCGGGCCGGCGATGTGGACGGCCAGGCCGCCGGCCCCCGACTGGGCAATGCTCCGCAGGCTGCCCGCGGCGGCGCTGGCCCCGTTCCAGCCCTTCTTGCCGAGGCTGACCGGGACGACGGTCTCGATGGCCTTGCCGTCCCTGGCCACGACCGGTCCGACGATCTGGCCGGGGACCACGCCGGCGACGCCCGCGAAACCGCGCGCGTCGGCGGCGGCCTTGGCCCGGTCGGCGGCGGTCAGGCCCGATGGCCGCGAGTACACGACGACGCCGGCGAACAGGTTGGGCGGCTGGAAGGTGGCCTGCAGGCTGACCACCTTGGTGGACTCGGCCTTGGCCGGCAGCCACGCCGTGGCATCGTTCTTCTCGGCGTTGGTCAGCTTGCCGGCCAGTGGGCCGAGCACCCCGACGACCAGCAGCCAGAAAACCAGGACCAGCCATTTGGTGCGGCGCCCGCTGGGCACGCGAGCTAGCGCGCGGACTATGTTCATCGTGATCCCCCAGGATCGGCGGTTGGCACGTGGCGGCAACGCGACCCGCGTGGTCGCGGTTCAGCCAGCCGTTAAGATATATCTCATCCTGCGCCGCTAGCAAGATATATCTCGCTAATAACGGCTGTCGGGCGGCGGTGCGCTCGTTGCCCCCGTGCTCACCGCGCAGCCGCTCACTGACCCCGTGCCCGCTCCACGCGCTTACTATCCCCGTGCCTAGTCGGCGGGTTACCAGATCGGCGGGTGCCGGCCCTTCCACGGCCGTGCGGCCTCGACCTGCGCGGACAGCGAGATCAGCGTGGCCTCGTCGCCGATCCGGCCGGCCAGCATCACGCCGATCGGCAGCCCCTGCGCGTTCCAGTACAGCGGGAGGCTGACGGCGGGCTGCCCGGAGACGTTGTACAGCGCGGTCCACGGCGTGAACCGCTTCTGCCGCTCGAAGTTCTCGGCGGGCTCCACCTCATCGAAGTAACCGACGGGAACCGGCGGCGAGGCCAGGGTCGGGGTCAGGACGGCGTCGTAGCCGTTGAGTACCGCCAGCCCGGGCCGCATGACGGACTGCAGGTAGGCCTGGGCGAAGAGCAGGTCGGCGGCCCTGAGCTCCAGGCCCTTGCCGCGCAGGTAGCTGGTCAGCGGCAGCAGCTCGCCTTCCTGCTCGGGGGCGATCGGGGCCAGCGTGGCCATGGCGTACCACAGGGTCACGAAGGAGGGCACCACGTCCGCGCCGAACGGCAGGTCGATGTCCTGCACGTCATGCCCGAGCGACTCCAGCAGCGCGCTGGCGTCCTCATAGGCCGCCACGCAGTCGGGATGGACCTGGACGCCGTCGACGGCTGCGGTCAGGGTCCGCGCGATCCGCAGCCGGCCCGGCTCCCGGCTGGCGTAGCCCAGGAAGGTCTGGCCGGCGGGCAGCGACGGCTGGGTGTACATGTCACCCGGATGGCTGCAGGTCATCGCGTCGAGCAGCAGGGCCGCGTCGGCCACCGTGCGGGCCAGCGGGCCATCGGTGCCCAGGCCGGCCAGGTCTGGCATCAGCGGGCCGCCGGAAATCCGGCCCCGGCTCGGCTTGATCCCGAACAGCCCGCAGACGCTGGACGGGATCCGGATCGAGCCGCCGCCGTCGCTGCCCTGAGCCGCGGGGGCAAGGCCGGCGGCCACCGCGGCGGCGGCTCCGCCGCTCGATCCGCCGGCCGAGCGGCTCAGGTCCCACGGCGTGCGGGCCGGCGGCCCGATCTTGGTCTCGGTGTAGCACGGCAGTCCGAACTCCGGCGTGGCGGTCTTTCCGGTGATCACGATCCCGGCCGAGCGCAGCGCGCTGACCACGTAGTCGTCCTCGGTGGCCACGTTGTCGGCGAACACGGTGCTGCCCAGTGTCATGCGGACCCCGGCGACCATATTCAGGTCCTTGATCGGGATCGGTATCCCGGTGAGCGGTGGCAGGACCGCGGCGTCCTGGCGGCTGGCCGCGACGGCCTTCTCGGCCTTGGCCGCCTGCTCGCGGGCCAGCTCGTGGGTCACCGTATAGAACGCGCCGACCTGGTCGTTCAGGCGATCGGTGCGGTCCAGGTAATGATCGGTGATCTCCACCGGGGACAGCTGGCCGGCGCGGATGGCCGCGGCCAGCTCCGTCACCGCGAGGTCATGAATGTCGGTCACGCACCGAACAGTAGAACGACAGGGCCGATGCGGTCCATCCCCCGGCCGCGGGCGGCGAGGAAGCCGAATGGCTTGCCGTAGCATTGCCGGTAATTACTCGGTTACTCTTAGAGACGTGGACCTCGACTCCGGGACCGAGCCGCAGCCGGCCGGCACGGCGCCGGCGGACGAAGCTGAGGCTTCCCAGCAGCGTTTCCCGGCATCGGCACGGTCCGTCAGGGAAAGCCTGACGGCCGACCCCCGGATGTCCATCTGGATCCGCCGGGCCGTCATGGCCCTGGTCGCCGGAATCGCCGTGACCATCTGGCAGAACTGGCGCTGGGGCGTCACGGCCGCCGCCGTTGTCGCGATCGTCGACACGATCTACCAGTCCAAGGCGATGTCGCCGATTCCGGCCGACGTGCTCGCCACCTCGGCGCAGCGGCGCACCCGGCGCCGGGTCCTGCTGCTGCGGGCGGCGGGGTACCAGGCCCTGCACAGCCGCGCCATTCCCGGCAGCGACCAGGTCATCGACCATCTCGTCATCGGGCCGGCCGGGGTATTCGCCGTCGACTCCGAACGCTGGGACCGCCGCCTTCCCGTGCGCACGACCGGCGCCCCGACCACCGGCGTGCTCTACCACGGGCCCTTCAGCCAGTCGCAGCGGCTGGCCCACGCGCGCTGGGAAGCCGCGCAGGCCGGCCGCCTGATCGGGGCCGAGCTCCGACAGCCTCTTAACGTCAGCCCGGCCATGGTCATCTACGGCCCGACCATTCCGTGGGGCGTCGCGACGCTGCGCGGCGTCGAGGTCTTCAGCGGGAAGCGGGTCCGCAAGTTCTTCCGGAGCCAGAACCGGGCTACCCGCGGCCAGCACCTGGATGAGCAGGAGATCGAGCTGATCTACCAGGCCGCGGAGCGAGCCCTGCCGCCCGCGCGGTAGCGCCGATCTCCCGCCCGCCGCACAGGCGAGTCTTCCGACCGGAATAACCTATGACTCCATAACTCGGTCGAAGGGCAGGCTGTGGCTGCACTCAGGCACTGGGTGGCGGGCGCGCGGCCGCGTACGCTGCCCGCCGCCGTCGTTCCCGTCGTGGTGGGATCCGGCGTGGCGGCCGGCTATGACCGGTTCTCCGCGTGGCGCGCGGCGCTGGCCCTGATCGTGGCCCTCGCCCTGCAGGTCGGCGTCAACTACGCCAACGACTACAGCGACGGGGTGCGCGGCACCGACGAGGTACGGGTCGGCCCGGTCCGGCTCGTCGCCTCCGGCCTCGCCCGGACCCGCCAGGTCCTGGCCGCCGCCATCGCCTGTTTCGCCGTCGCGGGCGTGGCGGGCCTGGTGCTGGCCGCCGTCACCTCGTGGTGGCTGCTGCTGGTCGGCGCGGCGGCCCTGGCGGCGGCCTGGTTCTATACCGGGGGCAGCCGGCCCTACGGGTACCGGGGCCTGGGCGAGGTCTCCGTCTTCGTGTTCTTCGGGCTGGTCGCGGTGGCCGGGACGGCGTATGTCCAGATCCGGACGCTGGACTGGCTGGCCGTGGTCGCGGCGGCACCGGTCGGCCTGCTGGCCTGCGCCCTGCTGGTCATCAACAACCTGCGGGACATCCCCACCGATCGCCAGACGGGCAAGCGCACGCTCGCGGTGGTGCTCGGCGACCAGCGGACCAGGGCGCTGTACATCGGCTGCATACTCATCCCGTTCTGCGTCGCCGCGGCGCTGGCGCCCGTCGCGCCGCTGTGCCTGGTGGCCCTGGCGGCCGTGCCAATGGCGATCACCCCGGTGCGGCAGGTGCGCCGCGGCGTGACCGGCCGCGGCCTGATCTTGGCGCTGGGCCAGACCGGGCGCCTGCAACTCGCGTTCGGCGCCCTCCTCACCCTGGGCCTGGCCATCCGCCCCTAAGCCAGTCGCCCCGCCCCAGCCGCCGACGTCGCCCGCCCCGATCGGGGCGGGCCGATCGGGTTGGCGCTACGCGCCGTTGTCCGGGGCGGCTGGGTCCCGGCCGGGGTCGGTGGCACGGAGCACGTCCGGGACCGGGTCGGCGCTGTCCAGGACCTCGGGGACCGGATCGACGGCATTCACCTCGGGAACCAGGCTGGCCGGCTCCTCGGGAACCGAGCTGGCCGGGGCCGGCTCCTCCGCGACCTGCCCGGCCCCGCTCAGCTCACCGGGTGGCCGTGCGCCGATGTGTACCTCGGGGGCCGGCTGCCCGGCCCCGCGCGACTTCGGCACCCAGCCCGGCAGCCGCGCCGCGTCCGGCTGCCTGGCGGGCTGCCTGGCGGGCTGGCTCTCGCCCGGTCCGCCCTCGGCCGGGCCGAACGCCCCGCCCAGTGCCTTGAGCGCGCCGGTCAGCTCGCTCGGGATCATCCAGACCGTGCTGCCCGGGCCCTGCGCGAGCTGCGGCAGCACCTGCAGGTACTGGTAGGCCAGCAGCTTCGGGTCCGGGTCGCCCTCATGGATCGACTGGAACACCGTGCTGATCGCCGCGGCCTGGCCCTCGGCGCGCAGGATCGCGCTCTGCTTGTCCCCCTCGGCGCGCAGGATGGTGCCCTGCTTGTCGCCGTCGGCGGTGAGGATCTGCGACTGGCGGACGCCCTCCGCGTTGAGGATCGCGGCGCGCTTCTCGCGCTCGGCCCGCATCTGCTTCTCCATCGCATCCTTGACGCTCTGCGGCGGGTCGATGGCCTTGATCTCCACCCGGGTCACCCGGATCCCCCACTTGCCGGAGGCATCGTCCAGCACGCCGCGCAGCATCGTGTTGATCTGGTCCCGCGACGTCAGGCTCTGCTCCAGGTCCATGCTGCCGATCACGCTGCGCAGCATGGTCGCCGTGAGCTGCTCGATCGCCTGGATGTAATTAACGATCTCGTAGTCGGCGGCCCGCGGGTCCGTCACCTGGAAGAACAGCACGGTGTCGATCTTCACGACCAGGTTGTCCTCGGTGATGACCGGCTGCCCGAGGAAGGAGACCACCTGCTCGCGCAGGTCGATCAGCGGCTTGACCCGGTCGATCAGCGGGATGATGAAGTTCATCCCCGGCTCCAGCGTCTTGCGGTACCTGCCGAGGCGCTCGACGTTCCTCGCCTTGGCCTGCGGCACGATCCGGACCGTGCGCATGGCGATCAGCAGGACCAGCAGCACGATGACTGCACCGGCTATCCCGACAGCGTCCATCACGCCTACTCCCTCGGGTATACGAGCGCCGTCGCGCCCTCGATGTGCAGCACGTCGACCCGGGTGCCGGCCGGGATGACGAGGGTCTCGTCGTAGGGCCGCGCCGACCACAGGTCGGCGCCGATCCGCACCCGGCCGCCGTCGGCGCTGACCTCTTCGACCACGGTGGCCGTGCGGCCGACGAGGGCCGCGGTCCCGGTGCGCAGCAGGGGCGGCTGCCGAATGTGGCGCATGGCCAGCGGCCGGGCGACGCCCAGGCCGACCGCCGAGGCCACGACGAAGGCTCCGAACTGGACGGCCAGGTTCCCGCCGGCGGCCCCCGCAATGGCAGCCACCAGCGCGCCGACGGCGACCAGGCCGAACGCGAGCGTCACGGTGACGATCTCGACCGTGCCCAGCACCGCGGCGATGATCAGCCAGATAATCCAGGTATCCACCGTATCCACCGTATCCACCGCAACATCCCACCGCAGCGCTCCGAATGCGGAACGTCATTCAGCTATAACTCGACAGTAACCCCGTTAGCCCGGCCTTGGGCAGGCCGGCGCGGGCCGTCCCGGCTCGGGTACGTTGCGCCCCCACTGCTACCTACTACCCGGTGCTTCCCACCACGAGACGAAACGAGCACCATGGACTGACTGACATCACGGAGGTTCGCCATGCCCGCAGCAACTAGACCGTCCTACAGCCACGGAGTCTGCGCCACCGCCCTGATCGGTGCGACAATAGGTGACAATCTGCGCGAGGTCGCCGCGGCGTTCGGCGACAGCGAGGCGCTGGTGGACGTGCCCAGCGGCCGGCGATGGACCTACGGCCAGCTGGACACCGACACCGACGCGATAGCCCTGGGGCTGATGGCGGCCGGCATCGACAAGGGTGACCGGGTCGGGATCTGGGCGCCGAACTGCCCGGAGTGGGTGCTGCTGCAGTACGGGACGGCCAAGATCGGGGCGATCCTGGTCAACATCAACCCGGCCTACCGCAGCCACGAACTCGGTTACGTGCTGGCGCAGTCCGGCGTTCGCCTGCTGGTCAGCGCCGAGAGCTTCAAGACCAGCGACTACCGGGCGATGATCGAGGAGGTTCGCGGCGGCCCAGCCGGGCCCGCGGGGCTGGAACGGGTCATCTACCTGGGCACCTCCGGCTGGGACGACCTGTGCGCGGCGGGCGAGGTCGCGCTGGCCAGCCGGGCGGCGGAACTGCAACGGCAGGCTGCCCGCCTGGCCTTTGACGACCCGATCAACATCCAGTACACCAGCGGCACGACGGGGTTCCCCAAGGGCGCGACCCTGTCCCATCACAACATCCTCAATAACGGGTTCTTCGTCGGCGAGGGATGTCGGTACACCCCGGCGGACCGGGTCTGCGTCCCGGTTCCGTTTTATCACTGTTTCGGGATGGTCATGGGGAACCTGGGCTGCACGACGCATGGCGCCTGCATCGTGATCCCCGCCCCCGGTTTCGACCCGGCCGCCACGCTGCGGGCGGTCCAGGCCGAGCGCTGCACGTCGCTGTACGGGGTGCCCACGATGTTCATCGCCGAGCTCGCGCTGCCCGACTTCGCGCAGTATGACCTGTCCACGCTCCGGACCGGCATCATGGCCGGCTCGCCATGCCCGGTCGAGGTCATGAAGCGCGTGGTGAGCGAGATGCACATGACCGAGGTGACCATCTGCTACGGGATGACCGAGACGTCCCCGGTCTCCACCCAGACCACGGCCGACGACGACATGGAGCGGCGGGTGTCCACGGTCGGCCGGGTGGGCCCGCATCTCGAGGTCAAGGTGGTGGATCCCGAGTCCGGCCTGGTGCTGCCGCGCGGCAGCCACGGCGAGCTGTGCACGCGCGGGTACTCGGTGATGCTGGGCTACTGGGATGAGCCGGAGAAGACCGCCGAGGCGATCGACGCCGCGCGCTGGATGCACACCGGGGACCTGGCCGTCATGGACGAGGCCGGCTATCTCAACATCGTGGGGCGGATCAAGGACCTGGTCATCCGCGGCGGCGAGAACGTCTATCCGCGCGAGGTGGAGGAGTTCCTCTACGGGCACCCAGAGATCGAGGACGTGCAGGTCGTCGGCGTGCCGGACGTGAAGTACGGCGAGGAGCTGTGCGCCTGGGTCCGGATCCGGGCCGGCAGCGAGCTGACCGCCGAGCAGGTCCGGGAGTTCTGCTCCGGCAAGATCGCGCATTACAAGGTGCCGAGGTACGTGCGGTTCACCGACGAGTTCCCGATGACGGTGACGGGCAAGGTGCAGAAGTTCAAGATGCGCGAGACCTCGGTCGTCGAGCTCGGCCTGGAGGCCGCGGACCGGCAGGAGACCGCCTGACCCCGGCCGGGAGCGCAGCTGGGTGGCGCTGCGGATAGCACCCGGGTCCTGCCGGACATGTCATAGTTGCCTTGACGACCTCGAACGTCATGGGCGTGCGGTTGTCTTCGCTGTTTGAGCAGCAGATGCCGGGTCATGGCATTCGGCCCGGCCGGGGAGGACGCAAAGCGTGTTTGGACATGAGTGGGAGCCCGCCCGAGGGACCATCGTGGAGTCCCGGATCGAGCAGACGACTGTGGCCGGGGAGCCGGGGCTGCACCAGGTGCGGGTCTACGTCGTGGACGTCCGCAAGCCGCACGGCGCGCCGCTGCGGGCGACGGTCCAGTCACCGCACGGCGCGAGCACGGAACTGGCCCCTGGCATGACGGTCCGGCTCGAGATCAATTCCAGGGCTGGAGAGGTCCGCTTCGACCCCGGCCCACCGGCCGGGTCGGTCGGCTTCAGCTCGCCGGACGCGCCCAGCACCTTCGTCCCGGCGACCCCCGTAACCCCGGCGACGCCAGCCGCGACCTTCAGCTCACCGGCCGATTCCTTCGGGCGCCCGACGAGCTCTGTGGGGCCGCCTGGCGGTTCCGTCAGCTTCTCCAGCCCTGCCGTAGCCCCGCCCGCCTTCGAGCCGGTCGCCCCGGTCACCCCGTTCAGCGCGGGCGACCAGGACAGCGAGTCCGGCCGGATCGCCCGGCTGGAGGACCAGCGAGACCGGGGGCAGCTCACCCAGCAGCAGTTCGAGGCGCAGCGCCAGCAGATCATGGACGAGATCTGACCGCCACCGCGCAGCTGTCGCGCGATGCCGTCGAGATGGTCGCGGCGCGCATCCGGCGGTACATCCGCCGGACGCCGGTCGTCACCGTGGACCTGGCCGATTTCGGCCTGGCCGCCGGACCGCTGACGCTCAAGCTGGAGCAGCTGCAGCACTCGGGCTCTTTTAAGGTGCGCGGGGCGTTCGCCAACCTGCTGCTGCGCGACATCCCGCCGGCGGGGGTCGTCGCCGCGTCGGGCGGCAACCACGGCGCCGCGGTCGCCTACGCCGCGGGCGTGCTCGGCGTGCCGGCCCGGATCTTCGTGCCGGAGGTATCGTCGCCCGCCAAGGTCCGCCGGATCAGGGCGTACGGCGCGGACCTGGTGGTCGAGGGCGCCACGTACTCCGACGCGTTCGCGGTCAGCCAGGACTGGGCGGCCGGCAGCGGCGCCCTGCCGATCCACGCCTACGATCAGGCGCAGACCGTGCTGGGCGCCGGCACGGCCGGGCTGGAGCTGATGGAGCAGGCCCCGCAGGCGCAGACGATCCTGACCGCGGTCGGCGGCGGCGGCCTGCTGGCCGGCACGGCCACGGCCAGCGCCGGCCGGCTCCGGGTCATCGGCGCCGAGCCGCGGGACGCGCCCACCATGTCGCGGGCGCTGGCGGCGGGCGGCCCGACCGACGCGCCGACGGGCAGCGTCGCGGTCGACTCGCTGGCCCCGCGCCAGGTGGGCGAGCTGACCTACGCCGTGGCCGCGAGCAGCGTGCAGGCGGTCGTGCTGGTCAGCGATGAGTCCATCCTGGCCGCGCAGCAGCTGCTCTGGGAGCGGCTGCGGGTGGTCGCCGAGCCGGGCGGCGCCACGGCGCTCGCGGCCGTGCTGTCCGGCCGATACTCCCCCGCGCCCGGCGAGCACGTCGCGGTCATCGTGAGCGGCGCGAACACCACGGCGGTCGACTTCAGCCGGTAGGCCGGCGACCAGGCCTAGCGTTACGGCGTCATACTGGCCGCATGCCCGTGCATAATCGCGCCACAGCCGTACTCGCCGCGACCGCCCTCCTGGGCATCGGCGTTGACCAGGCGACGAAGGCGCTCGTGACCGCGACCGTCGAGGGCAGGCCGCCCGTCCACCTCATCGGCCGGGTGCTGATGATCGACGTCTCCCGCAACTCCGGCGCTGCCTTCTCTTTCGCGCCCGCCGCGACGGTGCTGTTCACCTGCCTGGCGGTGGCGACCGCCGTGCTCATCGGCGTGAAGGCGTCCCGGCTGCGCTCGACCGGCTGGGCGATCTCGCTCGGACTGCTGCTGGCGGGAGCCATCGGGAACCTGTGTGACCGGCTGATGCGAGCACCCGGCTTCGGCCGGGGCGCGGTCGTGGACTTCATCTACCTGCAGCACTTCGCGACCTTCAACGTCGCCGACAGCTGCCTCACCTGCGGAGCCGTGCTCGCCGTCCTCCTGTCGCTGCGCGGCGTTCCGCTGACGGCGACCACGCCCCTGTCGGCCGAGCGGCCCGGCACGTAACGACCGCCGGCCGCCGGCGATGCCGACGCGGCCGGGAACTGGCACGATGGGCCAGTCATGACTCTTATCGATCGGCTGCCAGGCAACGCGGACCCGGATGATCTCTTTGAGGCGTTCGCGGGCTGGGCCGCGGACCAGGGTTTCGCCCTGTACCCGCACCAGGAAGAGGCGCTGATCGAGATCGTGTCCGGCGCCAACGTGATCCTCAGTACCCCCACCGGGTCCGGTAAGAGCCTGGTGGCGACCGGCGCGCACTTCACCGCGCTGGCGCGCGACGAGCGGACGTTCTACAGCGCGCCGATCAAGGCGCTGGTGTCGGAGAAGTTCTTCGCGCTGTGCGACGCGTTCGGCGCCGCCAACGTCGGGATGATGACCGGTGACGGCAGCGTCAACGCGGGGGCGCCGATCATCTGCTGCACGGCCGAGGTCCTGGCGAACATCGCGCTGCGGGACGGCGCGGCGGCCGACGTCGGCCAGGTGGTCATGGACGAGTTCCATTTCTACGCCGACCCGGATCGGGGCTGGGCCTGGCAGGTCCCGCTGATCGAGCTGCCGCAGGCCCAGTTCCTGCTCATGTCGGCGACGCTGGGCGACGTCAGCCGCTTCGAGGATGACCTGACCCGGCGCACCGGCCGGCCGACCGCCGTGGTCAAGTCGGTGGAGCGCCCGGTCCCGCTGGTCTACTCCTACGCCTTGTCGCCGCTGCATGAGACCGTGGCCGAGCTGCTGACCACCCATCAGGCGCCCATCTATATCGTGCACTTCACCCAGGCCGCGGCCATCGAGCAGGCCCAGGCCCTGATGAGCGTCAACGTCTGCACCCGCGCCGAGAAGGACGCCATCGCGGAGCTGATCGGCAACTTCCGGTTCGCGGCCGGCTTCGGCAAGACCCTCTCGCGGCTGGTCCGGCACGGCATCGGCGTGCATCACGCGGGGATGCTGCCCAAGTACCGGCGGCTCGTCGAGACCCTCGCCCAGGCAGGGCTGCTCAAGGTCATCTGCGGTACCGACACCCTCGGCGTGGGCATCAACGTGCCCATTCGCACCGTGCTGTTCACCGCGCTGTCGAAGTACGACGGCACGAAGACCCGGCTGCTGATGGCGCGGGAGTTTCATCAGATCGCGGGCCGGGCCGGCCGGGCGGGTTTCGACACCACCGGACGAGTGGTGGTGCAGGCTCCGCAGCACGTCATCGACAACGAGAAGGCGCTGGCCAAGGTCGGCGACGATCCGCGCAAGCGCCGCCGGGTGGTCCGCAAGAAGCCGCCTGAGGGATTCGTCGGGTACGGCCTGCCGACCTTCGAACGGCTCGTCGCGGCCGAGCCGGAGCCGCTGCGGTCCAGCTTCGCGGTCAGCCACGCCATGCTGCTCAACGTGATCGGCCGGCCCGGCGATGCGTTCCCCGCGATGCGCCACCTGCTGACCGACAGTCACGAGGACAAGCCCGCGCAGCGCAAGCACATCAGCCGGGCCATCGCCATCTACCGTGCCCTGCTGGCAGGCGGGGTGGTCGAGCGCCTCGCCGAGCCCGACGCGGAGGGCCGCTCGGTCCGGCTGACCGTGGATCTGCAAGACGACTTCGCGCTCAACCAGCCGCTGTCGCCGCTGGCTCTGGCGGCGATCGAGTTGCTGGACCGGGAATCGCCGGTGTACGCGCTGGACGTGCTGTCGGTCATCGAGGCGACCCTGGACAACCCGCGGCAGGTGCTGTCGGCCCAGCTGTTCCGGGCGCGCGGCGAGGCCGTGGCCACGATGAAGGCCGAGGGCATCGAGTACGAGGAGCGCCTGGAACTGCTGGACGCGGTCACCTACCCGCGCCCGCAGGCCGATCTCCTGGAGGCGGCCTACAACATCTACCGGCAGGGTCATCCGTGGATCGCCGACTATGCGGTGGCCCCCAAGTCCGTCGCCCGGGACATGTTCGAGCGGGCGATGACCTTCACCGAGTACGTCAGCTTTTACAACCTGTCCCGCTCGGAGGGGCTGGTGCTGCGCTACCTGGCCGACGCCTACCGGGCCCTGCGCCAGACCGTACCCGAGGAGGCCAGGACCGAGGAACTGACCGACCTCATCGAGTGGCTGGGCGAACTGGTCCGCCAAGTCGACTCCAGCCTGATCGACGAGTGGGAGCGGCTGCGCAATCCGGCGGCGGAGCCGGTCGCCCCGGTCGACGAGCGACCGCCGGCCGTCACCACTAACCGGCGCGCGTTCCGCGTCCTGGTCCGTAACGCCCTGTTCCGCCGGGTGGAACTGGCCGCCATGCGGCACTGGGCGGAGCTCGGCGACCTGGACGCCGAGTCGGGCTGGGACGCGGCCGCCTGGGCGCGGGCGCTGGAGCCGTACTTCGGGGAGCATGAGGAGATCGGCACCGGTCCGGACGCGCGCGGGCCCGGCCTGCTGATCCTCGAGGAGGGCGCGCGAGAGTGGGCCGTGCGGCAGATCCTCGACGACCCGGCCGGTGACCACGACTGGGGCTTTAGCGCCACCATCGACCTGGCCGCCTGCGACGAGGCCGGAATCGCCGTCGTCACCGTGACCAGCGTCGGCCAGCTCTAGCCGCCTGACGGCATGGCTTAGCGCCAGCTCTCGGCCCGGGCCGGGATGATCTCGACGCCGAGCGGCATCAGCGAGATCGGGATGATCTTGAAATTGGCCAGGCCGAGCGGGATGCCGATGATCGTCACGCACAGCGCCACCCCGGTGACCAGATGCCCCAGCGCCAGCCACCACCCGAACAGCACAATCCAGATGACGTTTCCGATCATGGCCCCCGTGCCGGCGTCGGTCCGCGGCGCGATCTGCCGCCCGAACGGCCAGAGCACGTACCCCGCGATCCGGAAGCAGGCGATCCCGAACGGAATGGTGATGATGAGGATGCAGGCGACCAGGCCGGCAAGCAGATAGGCGATCGACATCCACACCCCGCACAGCACCAGCCAGATCACGTTAAGGATGGTCCTCATCACGCATTCCCCCTTGACAGCGGCCTGCCGGCCTGACCCGCTACCCGACGACGCAGCCGCC
>Ga0307374_10006461_pt1 | contig 18401 bp, 21 predicted proteins | sample OX3MG_FD_202532 | JGI IMG/M metagenome (GOLD analysis project Ga0307374, IMG submission 202532) | Soil microbial communities from Risofladan, Vaasa, Finland - OX-3 | ecosystem: Environmental > Terrestrial > Soil > Coastal area > Acid sulfate soil | place: Finland: Risofladan, Vaasa | collected...
CAGGAGCCCGCCGCGCTCCTTGACCTCGATCGCGAAGCCGGCCGCCGGGTAGACCGTCGCCGAGGTCCCACCCAAGATCACCAGGTCGGCGCGCGAGGAATGTTCGGCGCATTCGCGCAGCGCGTCGCCGGGAATCGGCTCGCCGAACGCGACCGTGTCGGCCTTCAGCAGACCGCGGCATTTCGGACAGGGCGGCGGCAGCACCTCGAGGCTTATCTCTCCGGCCTGAAAGCGCGTCTCGCACTGGAGGCAACGGATGAGCTTCCAGTTGCCATGAATCTCGGCCAGCGCCTGGTGCCCGGCCTGCCGATGGAGGTCGTCGACGTTCTGCGTGATGAGGAAGCGCAGCACGCCCATACGCTCCAACTCGACGAAGGCGTAATGGCCGGGATTGGGCCGGGCTATCTTGAGCGGCGCGAACAACTCGTCGTTCTGGCGCTTGATCCGTTCCTCCCATCCCTTCTTCGGATCGGCAAGGAAAATCTGGTAGCCGTTCATCGGCGGCTCGCCGTACTTGGTCCACAGACCGCCCGGGCCGCGAAACGGCGGGATGCCGCTCTCGACCGACATCCCCGCGCCGGTCAGCGCGATCGGATAGCGCGCCGCGAGCAGCATCTCGGCCGCCCGTCCTATCTGCTCATCGGTCGCACGTTGGGGTTCTTTCGCCATCGCCATCGCGCCCCTCCACGCGGCGCCTGAGCGGCGCGCCGTCGCGTGCCGCCGCGTTGCGAGCGTAGCACAATGCCGATACCGGCTCTCAAGCGCATTCGACTCGCCGGGCACGGTGTGATTTGACGATACGCGGGACGCGCGCTAGTGGAAATGCGATGGACTCCGCGGCGGCGCTCAGCGTGATCGAAGTCGGCGACGACCGCTCCCGCATGGAACAGGCGTGGGCGCTGCGCCGACGCGTCTTTATCGAAGAGCAACAGGTGCCCGAGGAGATCGAGCGCGACGCCGACGACACGCGCGCCCTCCATGCGCTGGCGCTCGAGGGCGGGCGGCCGGTGGGATGCGGCCGGATGCTCGCGCATGGCGATTACGTCAAGATCGGGCGGATGGCGGTGGCGGCCGAACGCCGCGGCGCGGGCATCGGGCGGCGCGTGCTCGAGTTCCTGATCGAAAATGCCCGCCGACGCGGCTTTCGACGCGCCGTGCTCGACGCGCAACTGCACGCCGAGGGCTTCTACTTCAAGCAGGGCTTCACCCCCGTCGGCGAGGTGTTCGAGGAAGCCGGCATCATGCATCGCAGGATGGAACGGGCGCTCTGAATTCGGAAAATCGACGGGCCGATCGAAAACCAAGGACTCTTATGCTCCGTCGCACACTACTACTATTGTCGGCAGTGCTGTTCGCGATGCTTTGCATACCGGCACACCCTATGGCCGCCGGTATGGACGGCGTCATCATGCGGGACGGCAAAATGATGATGATGAAGGCCGGCAAGGCGATGGACCCGATGACCGCCGGCATCACCATGTCCAATGGCGCGGTCGTGACGCCTGACGGGGTGGTCAAGCTGCCCGGCGGCTCGCAACTACATATGAAAGACGGTCAGATGATGATGATGGACGGCACGCTGATGGATGGCGGCAAGCCCAAGCCGATGATGAAGCCCCAGGGCATGGATACCGGCGAGTAAGGCGACCTCGTCCGGCGTCCCGCCAGGGCAACCCCATGCAACCCCGTGCAATTCCATGAACGACGCAGTCACCGACCCACGCTTCAAGGGACGGCGCGTCCAGCCGCTCACCATCCGACTCAACCACTGGCTGAACGTGCTGTTCATCGTCCTGATGGCGGGCAGCGGGCTGGAAATTTTCGCCGCCTATCCGTCGCTGGGGCCGCAGGGCGCGCAATACGGATGGTATCCGTGGCAGGGAGTCGCGCCGCCGGCCTGGCTGACGATCGGTGGATGGCTGGCGGGCGCACGCCACTGGCACTTCGCGATCGCCTGGCTGCTGGTCTTGAATGGCGTCATCTATCTCGCGTATTTTTTCGCGCGCGGCGAATGGCGGCGGCGCCTTTTCCTGCCGGTCCGCGACGCGCGCAACGCGCTCCGGATGTTCGGCTACTACCTGCGCGTGCTAAAGACGCCGCCGCCGCCCGACTTCTACAATGGCCTGCAACGCTTCGCCTACAGCTCCCTGGTAATGGTTGTAATCCTGCAAGTGCTGTCGGGACTGGCTATTTATAAGCCGGTGCAACTGCACTGGCTATTGAGACTGTTCGGCGGCTACGACGCGGCCCGCGTCGTCCATCTGCTGGGGCTGGTCTTTATCGCGATATTCGTCGTGACCCACGTCGTGCTGGCGCTGTCGCATCCGCGCGAGCTGCTGGCGATGATCACGGGAGGCAAGCGTGGCTAGGATAATCACGCGGCGAAACCTGCTCGCCGGGTTCGCGGCGGCTTCGTTGCTGGCGGGATGCGACGCGGGTCATCCCGTGGCCGGCTTTCTAAAGACTATGCTGCGCTTCAACGAACGCTTCGAGGGCCTGATCTTCTCGCCCTCGCGTCTCGCTCCCGAGGCGCCCGCGAGCGCGCTCACGCCCGAGCGCGCGTTTCCGAGCTACTTCATCGCGGACACGATGCCGTTTCCGCCCACCGGATGGTCGCTCAAGGTGGGCGGGATGGTTGCGCGTCCGGGCGTGTTCACGCTCGAGCAGTTGCAGGCGATGCCCCGTACCGACATGCGCGTGCGTCATCATTGCGTGGAGGGCTGGTCGGCGGTCGCGGCGTGGTACGGCCTGCGGCTGAGCGAACTCGCGCGCGCGGTCGAAATCGACCCCCGGGTGCGCTACGTCGAGTTCCGCTCGTTCGACGCGAACTACTGGTCGTCGTGGGACCTCGGTAGCGCGCTTCATCCGCAGACGCTGCTCGCCTACGGAATGAACGGTCACGAGCTGCGTCCCGACCATGGCGCGCCAGTGAGAGTTTACTCGGCAATCAAGCTCGGCTACAAAAACGTCAAGTATTTGACCGAGGTCAATTTTCTACCCACTCGCACCGGTGGCTACTGGGAAGACCAGGGCTACGACTGGTTCGCCGGGGTATAAAGCACCGCACGGGTAAATCGACCGGACCTGAAGCGGGCGAGCGGGCATTTCGTCCGACCCTGCGCGCTCAGAGGAAATCGCGAATCAGATTGCGGTATAGCCATTCCAGATGTTTCGCGCAATCCGGGCCGCCCTCGACCGAGAAGACCGCGGTCGTTATTCCGGCTTCGATGAGATGCGCCAGCTTCTCCCGACATCGCTCGGGACCGCCCGCCAGCGCGAAACCTTCCACCATCGCTTCGCTCACCATGTCGGTTCTCACCTCACCGCGCTCGCGGCTCCGGCGAATCGCGCTCACGTCCTTCGGCGTGAAGCCGAAGTCCGTGAACAGCGGCAGGGTGGGCTGATTCGCAAACCAGCCGAGGAATCTCGCGAGCCTCGGCTTGATTGATTCGCGCGCCGCCCGGTCGTCGTCCGCCACTGCCGTGAAAAGGAGCGAGGAGAAATCGAACTTGGAGAGGCTGCGGCCCGCGCGCCTGGCGCCGAATCGAATTCGCTCGATGGCCCGGCCGACCGCCTGCGGCCCAAAGCCGAACGGGAGCCATCCGTCGGCGACCGCACCCGCAAGTTCCAGCGTCTTGGGAGCGGTTGCGGCCAGGTAAATAGGCACTTCGGCGCGCAGCGGTTGCAAGTTGAAGCGCATGCCGGCATCCGCGGTAAAAGCGCGACCGCGATATTTCAGCGGCTCGCCCGCGAACAGCCCGCGGATGATCGCGACCGCCTCTGTGAGCGCCCGGAGAGGCTGGTCATAGCGAATTCCCATCTGCTCCTCGATCCAGAACCTGATGCTTGCGCCGAGGCCCAGGAGGGCGCGGCCGCCCGAGATCTGGTCGAGCGCCGCGAGTTCCATCGCAATGAGCACGGGATGGCGCGTGAAGGGATTGACGACGCCCGTGCCGATCTTGATTTTGCTTGTCGCGGCGGCGACGGCCGCACAGGAGCTAAAGGCCCCCGGAAAGGCGTAGTCCTCCGGCACCCAGAAGCTGTTGAAACCCAGCCGCTCCGCCGCCTGCGCCTGAAGTACGTAATCGCGGGCGTCCAGATTTACGACCAGGAGGCCAATCTCTTTGAGTTTAGGCATGGTTTCGACCTTTCTCTGCGACGAAGGTCATGGATGGAATACTCAGTCCAGCGGGAGGCCGACGTAGTTCTCGGCGAGCGATTGCGACGCGGCATGCGAGCCGACTACGTATTCGAGCTCGGCGAGCTGGCGGCGCTGGTCAAATGCGTTTTCGTCCTCGAAGCGATGCAGCATCGAGGTCATCCACCACGAAAACCGTTGCACTTTCCATACCCGGCGAAGAGAGGTCCCCGAGTAGCCTTCGAGCCCGGCGCGCGAGCCGCTCGTGTAGAAATCGCCGAAGGCCCGCGCGAGCACGCGCACGTCGGCGATCGCGAGATTGAGGCCCTTGGCCCCGGTTGGCGGCACGATATGGGCCGCGTCGCCGGCCAGAAAGAGGCTCTTGTAGCGCATCGGCTCGACCACGAAGCTGTGCATCGGCGTAATTCCCTTCTGCACGATCGGCCCGCGCTTGAGCTTGAAGCCGTCGTGAGTCTCGAACCGCCGCTGGAGCTCGTCCCAGATTCTCCTATCGGGCCAGGTGCCGATCTCTTCGGCGCGCGCGACTTGCAGGTAGAGCCGCGTCAGCCCGGGCGAGCGCATGCTGTGCAGCGCAAAGCCGCGCTCGTGGCGAGAGTAGATCAGTTCCTCCGACGACGGCTCGACCTCGGCCAAAATCCCCAGCCATGCGAACGGGTAGACGCGATCGAACTCCATGAGCACGCCCGCCGGTACCGAGGGCCGGCATACGCCGTGGAAACCGTCGCATCCGGCGATGAAATCGCATCGCAACTCGACCGCCTCGCCGCCGTTGCGAAAGCGGATCGAGGGCGCTGGACTGTCGAGTCCGTGCACGCTGACATCTTCGGCGGCGAAAAAAACCCGCCCGCCCGCGGCCAGCCGCGCGTCGGTCAAATCTTCAACGACCTTGTTCTGGCCGTATATGGTGATCGCTTTTCCGCCGGTCAGCGCGAACAGGTCGATACGATGGCCGCGGCGGCCGAAGCGCAGCTCGAGTCCGCGATGGACCAGGCCCTCGCGCGCGAGCCGCTCGCCGACGCCGGTTTCGTTCATCAGGTCGACAGTGCCCTGCTCGAGCACGCCGGCCCGCACGCGTTCCTGGACGTAGTGGCGGCAACGGTTTTCGACCACCACGGATTCGACGCCGGCGCGATGCAGCAGATGCGAAAGCATCAGTCCCGCCGGTCCCGCTCCCACTATTCCGATTTGGGTGCGCATGTTCGCCAGAGGCCGAATCTACACGCTCGCGATGAAATCCTCGATGGTGCGCGCGACCGCGGCCGGCCGCTCCAGAATCACGTGATGATGCGCTTTCGGGATCGTCACCAGCATGGCCAGCGGATTGCAAGCGATGGCGCGCGCCGCCGCCTCGGCGGTCATAATATGGCTGTGCTCGGCGCGAATCAGCAGCAGCCGGTCGCGAATCCGCGCGACCGCGGAGAGCACGTCGATTCCGTCGCTGCCGAGGAAGCTTTCGCGGTCGAACTTCATCGTCCAGCGACCCTCGGAGGTTTGCCCGAGGCTCTTCTCGGCGATCGTCCTGAGCGTGGCGGGCGCAATCTCGCCCTCTTTGGGCATCAGGCGAAAGCGCGCAAGCGCGGTTTCGCGGTCGGGATAAGCGATGACCGGCAATCCCTTGAGCCGGCGCAGGTAATGGTTGCGCCGATCGTTGGAGGTAACCGCGGCGTCGATCGCGACGATCGCGCGCGCGGCGCCCGGATACTCGGCCGCGAAAGTCAACGCGCTTATCCCGCCCATGCTGTGCCCGACCACGAACGGCCGCGGTGGCGCGCATTCCGCGATGAAGCGCGCGAGGTCGTGCGCATACTCCAACGGGCCGTAAGCCGGCGGCCGCACCCATTCGCTGTCGCCGTGGCCGCGCTGATCGAGCGCGAGCAGACGGAAGTCCGCCGCGCGCATCGCTTCGGCGAGCGGTTGCCACCACCATGCATTGGCCGAATTGCCATGAAGCAGCACGATCGTGCGCGGCGCGCCGGGATTCCACTCCAGGTAATGCAGGCGCGGGGCGGAGCCGGTGAAGTGGCTCAGCGGCTCGCTCATTTAAGCGGGGCCCCGTCCACGACTTCGGCGAGAAACGGGCTCATTGCGGCGACCAGCCCCGAGGGATTGTCGATCGGCACGTGATGATTGGAGTTCTCGAGCTGGATCATCCGCCCGTGCGCCATCCGCGCCGCCATCGCGCGCGCCAACGAGGCCGCGAGCACCGGGCTCAGCGCCGCCTTGATGAGCAGCGCCGGGCATCGGATGCGTTCGAGCACGCCGTCGAGCTGGACCGGCTCGCGCCGCAAAATGAGACGATCCATCTTATGCACCCATTTGCCGTCGGCGCGCTGGCGAAAGCTCAGTTCCGCCACGTGGCGGAGAATCTCGGGCGGTGCGAGGGTCTCGGCGGGCAGCAGGCGGAACGAGGCGACCGCGTCGTGGAGCGATTCGTATACCGAAGCGGGGCGATCGGCGATCGCGCTCAGCGCCGCGACCGCGTGCTCGGGGTAGGTGGGTATCGAATCGATCGCGACCATCGCACGCAGCCGGTCGCTGTGCTCGACCGCACAAGCCATCACGCTATGGCCACCCATCGAGTGACCCACCAGCACCGGCGCGCCCAGGCCCCATCCGTCGATTACGGCCTCGAGGTCGGCGGCGTAGTGGCGCGAGCCGTAAGCCCATGGTCCGGTCCAGGGGCTGTCGCCGTGGCCGCGCTGGTCAAGCGCCAGCACGTGGAAGCGACCGGTCAGCGCGGGCGCCACGAAATCCCACCATCGCGCGTGCGCCGCGCCGCCATGCACCAGCAGTATCGGCGGCCCGCCCTCGCCTCCGTAGTCGACGCAATTAAGCTCGATTCCGGCACCCTTGAGTTTTCTGACCTTTCGATGCTCCATCCGGAAGTGTCGGACCTTTTCCTTCAGCCGCGATACCGCACGGCGCCGGGTCCGCGGCTTTGCAACATGCAACTCCGCGTGCCACGATTCTATCAGTGGTGGGTACGACTAATTCAATGCGAATCGGGACGAAGCTGGCCGTGCTGGGCCTTGCCGCGATGCTCGCGATGGGGATGCCGGCGATAGCGCGCGCGGACGACGCCAACGCGGCCAAGGCGCGCTCATTGGTCGAGGCGGCGATCAACATGACCGACAGCCAGCAGGCGGTAAAACTGCTGTGGCAGGCGAGCGATATCGATCCGACGCTGGAGGACCCGTACGTCTACCTGGGCCTGTATTACAACTCGCGCTCGCAATTCGACCAGGTCGTCTCGGTCTACAAGAAGCTAATCAAGTACCAGCCCAACTCGCTCAGCGCCTATCTCAATATCGGCGAAGCCTACATGTCCTTCACGCCGCCCAAGGCGGCTGACGCGCTCCCCTACTACCAGAAGGCTTACGAGATAGACTCAAGCTCGGCGTTCGCCGCGCTCAGGCTGGGCGAGGTTTACGGGCAGATGGGCAATCGCGCGCAGGCGGCGCACTATCTCAATGCCGCCATAACCAACAGTGCCAGGAACCCGGCTGTGGCAGCCGAGGCGCGCAAGGTATTGGGCGATCTGGGCGCGATGTAGTAGCGGCGCGGAAAAACATTACGGATGGGGACTGTCGCCGTCGTGAGGTCCGCCGTCGTGAGATCCGCCCTCGCCGCCGTGCGTTCCGGGTCCGCCTTCGCGATACCGCGGCTTGAATTCGCGATCGAATTTCTCCTGCTGCTCGGGCGTCAACAGGGCGCGCACTCGCGCGCGGGCCTGACGAATCTGTTCGCGGCGCTGATGCTGGAACTCCTCGCGCAGGGCCATCACCTTGGAGTGCGTCTCGTCCACAATCTGAACAATCTGGTCACGCTGCGTGGGCGTCAGATTCAGCTCATGCTGCATCCGATCGATGAACGACCCGTGCGACACCGCAAGCCATCCCTCGCGGTAGGCTAAACTGCTCGCGGCGAACCCGATCGCGAGGCTCACTACCGCGACAGCCGCAAAGAGCCAACCTTTGCCCTTATCCGGCAAGGTCGCCGCTCACCGCAGGCATCGAAGGCATCTGCTGCCCGAGAAAATCCGTGTCCGGCTGTGCGGCCGTCACGGAGATCGAATCCGGGCTGGCCAGGGCCTCGTCGAAGGACTGGACCGGCGCGGCCACCGAGAAGTAGGCGAGCAGCACTGCCGCCGCCACCGCCGACAATCCCGCCGCGGCGTCGCGCCACGGCCGCAAGGGGCGGCGCTCGGCGAGCCGATAGACCGACGCGCGCCGCACAATCTCCGCCGCACGCCGGGCGTCGGCACGCCGAACTCCGTTGAACTCGATAGGCGTGCCGGGCTCAGCGCTTTGTGCAACCTGCGCAACGTCCCGCGGCGCGGCATGCGGCGTCGCCCTGGTGTCGGCCTCGGCCGTCGTCGCCGCCGCACCCCTGGGATGGAGCATCGGCGCAGTCAATGCAAAGGCCCGAAATGCCCGGTCGCACTTCAAGCATCCCTTCAAATGGGCGAGCAGCTCGCGGCGACGTTCGCCGTCGAGCGCGCTCTGCCAAAAGCCCACGAAATCCTGACGTGTCTCGAAACAGTTCATCATTTACTCTCCGCCTTGCGCGGCCGCACCAGGTGCGCCGCCTGACGGCGCAACGTCTGTCGCGCTCGAAAGGCGCGGATCTTAACCTTAGCTTCGCTCCAGCCGACGATCGCGGCAATTTCGCTGACGCTCAGCTCCTCACCGTTCTGCAGCGTCAGTACCAATCTATCCTCGGGCCGCAGCGTTGCCAGCAGCTTGTCCGCCAGCGTCTTGGCCTCGCGCCGTTCCTCGGCCGCTTCGACCAACTCCTCCGGTGTGGCCGTATTGACCAGCCCCAGCCAATTCGCCTCGGGCGCGCTGAAGTCGGCCACCAGTTCTTCGGGGCGACGCCGGCGCCGGCGCAATTCGTCATAGCACAGGTTGGTCGCGATAGCGCGCAACCAGGCGCCGAACGGAATTTCGGCGCGGTAGCCCTTGAGGCCGCCGTAGGCGTGGATAAAGGTTTCCTGGGCCAGGTCGCGGACCTGCTCGGCGTCGGAAAAGAAGCGCTGGCAGATGCGCTCGACGCGCGAGCGATGGCGCGTCGCCAGCTCCGCGAAGGCCGCGGGCTCGCCACCCAGCGCCCCCGCTACCAAGTCCTGGTCCGACGGCTCAGACACGCTACGCGCGAATCGCTTGAATGCAAGGACGCCACGCATACATAAAAGTACGACGGCTCTGGTCCATGGTTACACCGAAAAATGCCCGATTTACGGCCAAATCCACCCTCATCGAACGCTATGTCTGCCGGGGAGGACGCGCGATACCGGCACGGTCCAGGTCCTCGGGCGTATCGAGGTCGGTCAGCACGCCAGGGTCATCGACGTCGACGTAAACGACGCGCGCCGGGTCCGCAGCCACGACCACGCGGGCTCCCTGGTCTTCAGGGGCGGCCGCGAGCTCGCCAAACAGCTCGCGCGCAAACAGCACGGGATGGCCGCGGCGCCCCTGGTAGCGCGCAATCGCTATCGGCCTTTGCAGGCGCCGATACCGGTCGATAACCGCGGCGAAAGTCTCCGCGCGAACCATCGGATGATCCACCAGGTGAATCAGCGCGCCGCCCGCCTCGGGACCCACATGAGGGAGCGCGGCCTTTATCGAGGAAAGTTGGCCGCGACGATAGTCGGGGTTTTCGACTACGGCGATTCGCGGGTCGGCCGAGATAGCTTCGCGTACTGCGCCGGCATGCGCGCCGACCACCACGATCAGCCGCGCGACGCTCTGGAGCATCGCGGCCGCAAGCATCTCGATAAAGGTGCGCGAACCCAGCCGCAACAGCGGCTTGGGATAGCCCATCCGGCGCGACTCGCCCGCCGCCAGCAGGATCGCCTCGACCGGCACGCCGGCGGCGCCCGACGATCGGCGCGCGGCTTGGCCGGCCGCCACTGTGGGATCGCCCGGCACCGGCCGCTCCTAGCCCGGGCGCCGCAACCGCCCGAGCTTGACCCCAAGGTTGAACGGGTCGCGCACGCCCGTGCGACGCTCGCGAATTATCTCGCCGATTATCGAAACGGCGATCTCGGCCGGCGTCTCGGCCCCGAGATCGACGCCGAGCGGCGCGTGGACCTGGTCGAGCTCGGCGTCCGAGACGCCGCCGTCCTCGGCGATACGTTCGAGCGTCGCGCGCACGCGGCGGCGCGAACCGATCATGCCGATGAAAGCGCCGTTGCGCCGCTTAAGCGCCGTACGCAGGACCTCTTCGTCGAAAGCGTGGCCGCGGGTGACCGAAAGCAGGTAGCAATGGCGATCGAGATCCAGCGCCTCGATCGCCGCGGCGAACGGCCGCACGATTATCTGGTCGGCGTGGGGAAAGCGCTCGCGGTTGGCGAAGGCCGCACGGTCGTCGATCACCGTGACGTGAAATCCCAGCATCGAGCCGAGTTGCGCAAGCGGCTGCGCGATATGACCCGCACCGACGATTATCAGCCGTTGCGCGCCAGTAATCGGATCGAGAAAAACTCGCGGCGCGCCGCTCGGCTCTACGCGCGTGGCCGGACGCACGGCGCCGTCGGCGCCGACCTCGAACAGCGCCGCCACCGCGTCGGCAGTGCGCTCGCCAAGCTGCTGCACGGCCGCCGCGCCCAGGCCCGCGAAACCGTCGAGCGGCGCCGCACGACGCGATATATCGACCACCGTGCGTTCGCCGACCTTCGCCGACGGCGCGGTCGCTTTGGAGCTTCCCGGATCGACCACCGTGAGCAGCGCGGCGGGCCGGTTATGATCCGCCGCCTCGGCCAGGCGCCGCGCAATTTCGAGGTCCGTACGCGGCCGCCACAGGTCGATGAAAACGTCCATGACACCGCCGCAGGTGCCGATCTGCTGCTGGTCGAAATCGCCCGTAAGGTCGACCTCGGCCAGCCGGGCCTCGCCATTATTTTCAAGTAACACTCGAGCTTTTCGAAAGACCTCGGCTTCGCCGCAGCCGCCGCCGATCGTGCCGAACTGCCCGTCGTCGCGCACGATCATCTTGGCTCCGACCTCGCGCGGCGTCGAGCCGCGCACGTTAACCACCGTGGCCAGCGCGAACGACTTGTCACGTTCCAGCGTTCGTACCGCTTCGGCCCAAATCTCTTCCGGCCCGATCATATTCAACCTGCTCCCGACGGTTCCGTCGATGCCGTTTGCGCGAACAGGGCTCGGCTTGAGAGCGCGCGACTCAGCTCGATACCTCCGCCGTTTGGCTGAAGCATCCGACGATCTCGTGCTCTTATTGTGGATCGAAAGCCCACGCCGTTTCTACCGGGGGCAAACGGTCTGGCTACGAGGCAGCGCGCCTGAGGAGCGGCGCTTTGGGAGCGCTACGACGGCAACACGGACGAATCGACGCGGGGCTTGAGCGACGTGGCGCCGCGGCCGACATGGTCGATACCATAGCGCGCGAGCATCCGGTACAGCGTCGAGCGCGAGATTCCAAGCAGGCTCGCCGTGCGGCGGCGATTGCCCGCGGTCTCACGCAGCAAGCGCACCAGGGTTCTCTTGATTATCTCGTCAAGCGTGAGCGGCCACGGCTCTTCCATCCGCCTCTGCGCCACGACCACCGCGACGTTAGCCGATGCTTCGCCGGGCGCCCCGGGGTTCGCTGCGCTCGGGTTTACAATCGCTCTGGCGTGTTCGGAATCCGATGCGAGATGGTCGGTCGTGAAACACTCATCTGGCTCATCCCGATGCGGCGCGAACCGCGCCGGCGAAGACTCGGCGTGCGCCACAGCCTTGTTCGAAGATGCTCCCGCTTGATTGGCGTTGGTTTCCGGCCCGACAGTGCCTGATTCCTTGGAAACGGCGATGACACGATGCGCATTCATGCCCGAACTAGTGAGCAAGGAACACGCCATCGCCACGGCTGTCTCATTGGCGGCGAAACGGAGCGTCGGCTATTCGCCGAGGACGCCGGCGAGCACCTGCGCGGCATGGTCGCGCGGATCGACCCGGTCGTAAACGCGTTCGATTCGCCCGCTGGCGTCGATTAGGAAGCTGATGCGCTCGGGATGCCTTGCCTTGAGGCTGTCGCAGGCGCCATAGGCCAGGGCTACCGCGTGCGTGATATCGCTCAGCAGCCTGAAGCCGAAATTGTATTTGCGCGCGAAGGCGGCATTGTCGGCGACGCTGTCGAAACTGATGCCGATCACCTCGATTGCGCTCTGGTCGAAATACTCGCGATGATCGCGCAGGCCGCGCCCCTCCAGACTGCAACCGGGTGTGTCGGCCTCGGGAAAAAACCACAAAAAAATCCTGCGGCCGCGCAGGCTCGACAGCTCCACCTGCGCGCCGTCATCGCCCGGCAGGATAAAGTCCGGCGCCGCGTCACCGGCTTTCAGCATCGCTCTTTCTCCCCGCGCGCCTCATCGAGCCGCGCGCGCCGGACCGGCGGCGCTCAGTTGAGCGTCGCACGCAGGCGGGCCAGGAAGGCTTCGCAGGTGGGCTCGCCCGGCTGAAGTTCGAGCGCGCGCTCGAATTCGCGAATCGCCTGTTGCAGCATCCCCTTGGTCGCGTACAGGCGGCCCAAGTTCATGAAGGGGAAATGGCGCGGCTCGTAGCGGGGCGCCTGCTTGGCCCGCTCCAGCCACGGCACGGCCTCGTCGAGTTCGCCCTTGGCCATCAGGTAGGCGCCGATGTCGTTATAGGGGTTGCCGAAGCCGGGGTCGACCTCGATGGCTTTCTTGCACTCGCCGATCGCGTCGTCGACGCGGCCGAGAAAATTGTAGGCCCAACCGCGAAAGGTGTAGGCCTCGGCGGTCGGACAGACTTCGATCGATTTCGTGTACAGCACGATCGCGCCGCCGAAGTCGCTGTGCATGTGATGCCGAACGCCCTCGTTCCACAATTCGAGCGCGCGCTGTCTGAGCGGGGAGTCTTCCATTGGCTTGGTCATTGTCGAACGCTTCGCCACCGCCTTCGATTATTGCCGCGGCCCGCGCGCGTCGAGAGCGCTCCTTCGGCGTCAGGCTCGGTGCCGCCTTCCGCGCAGCTCAGCGCAGGCGCGCATAAGAGATCGTATCGCCGACACCGCCGGAGATCGAGAGACTGCCATACGCCGGCGTGCATCTGATCGGATTCGCCGCGGTGGTGTCGGTACACATCACGATATTATCCGTGCCGGTGAAACATGCGTCGCTGACCGAAGCGGTGCCGTCGCTCAGCGTCGCCCTGCCGCTGCAGGGCACCCCCGAAGACATCGAAAAGCCGCCCATCGGCCCCCATGAGTTCATCGTCGTCGGCGGCACGGGAGGCTGCGACGCCACCTGCAAACATCCGCTTGCCATCAATCCCGCGACAGCCAGTGCCGTGACCGTAAATCTGGGAAGCGCCTTAAAGAGCGCATCTCCCGCAACCATCCCGCGCATCCGCCCACCTCCCTCGGCCCGCATGACGATGAACCGTTCGGCCCGGCCTCGATATCGCCATTGTATCCGCCCTCGGTGATCATGTCGCGCCTGTTGGAGGGCGTCCCGCCGGCGCCGAGGCGACTGGCGCCGAAGGGCGCAAGGCGGCGCAGGAACGGGGCCGGATTGTCGGCCAGGCCCACGCAGCGGGGGAACCGGTCAGAAGCTCAGCGTGCGAACCGTTTGTACGATCGCCGGGCCGATGATGATGAGCAGCATCGCGGGCAGGATCATCAGCACCAGCGGGAACAGAATCTTGATGGTGGTTTTCTGAGCGGACTCCTCGGCATACAGGCGGCGGCGGGTGCGGATGGAATCCGAGATCGCGCGCAGCGCGGGCCCGATAGCCGCGCCGAGCTGTTCGCTCTGAATCAGGGTCGCGGCGAGCGGCTTGATATCCGCGACCCCGCTGCGCTCGGCCAGCGCGCGCAAGGCCTGTCCCAGCGTAGATCCCGCGTTGACCTCGCCCGCCACTTGCGAAAGCTCCTGTCCGATGACAAGTTGCTGCGCCTTGGTCTCGTTGCCAACGACTTTGATGGCTTCCAGCAAGCCGAGTCCCGCCTCGACGCACACTACCAGCAGATCGAGCACGTCGGAAAGTTGGCGTCCGATATCGATCTGGCGGTTCTTGGCGCGCTTGTTGAGATAGTACCCCGGAAAAAACGCGCCTACGCTGCCGCCCACAACCGTCAGCATTATCAGGTGGCTTCCACTCAAGTGAAACATGAGGCTCGGAAGAAGGCCCAGCAAAAGTCCGCACACCACCGCGACGAGCTTGCAGAGTTGGAAAACGGCGGCGCTGGAGGCTTTGAAGCCCGCCTGCACCAGCAACTCACCGCGTCTTTCGTCACGCGGCGTGACCGTCTTGGGCTTGGGCATCCGTCCGACTGCCCACTTGAGCAGCGCACGGGTCGCGTGCCCATCGCTAGCGGCCTCCGGCATGCCCGCGGCGGCCATGTTAGCCCGCGCTCGATATCCCACCTGGCTCATCCGCGCCTGCATCAGGTGCTGGCCGTTGGTGACCGAAACGTAGACGGCGGTCGCGGCGCCGGCAAGCACCACGAATACGATGGAACTGATTAGCAAAGGGCTCATGATGCCGCCTCGATCAAAATTTGACCTTCAGGATGTGCCGAATCAGCAGAAAGGCGCCGAGGTCGAGACCGGTGGCCGTCTTCAAAATAATCTGGCCAGTGTGATCGAAGAACAGCATTTGCGCATAGCTGGGCTGGACGATGCTGAACATCGCGAGCACCACCACCGGCAGCAATCCCACCACCATCCCACTCATCCGGGATTGCGCGGTGAGCGCGCGAATCTGCGAGAACAGGCGCTGGCGGGTGCGCACGATGTCGGAAAGCCGCGCGATGATCTGCGCCAGCGAACTGCCCACTTCGGACTGCACCTTGACCGCGACCACGAATAGCCGCAGGTCGTCCTCGGGTACTCGCGCCAGCATGTCGGCGAGCGCATGGGTGATCGGCAGCCCGAGCCGCGTCTGTTCGACCACGGTGCGGAACTCGCCGCCCAGCGGGTCGGCGAACTCCTGCTCCACCACCTGCATCCCGCGCTGCAGCGTGTGACCGGCCTCGAGCGACGACTTGATCAGATCGAGCGCGTAGGGAAGCTGGACCAGGAAGGCCTTGAGCCTGTGGGTCCGTTTGAACCTGATGTAGATCAACGGTATCGCGCAGAGCCCCAGCCCCGCGGCAATCGAGATGATCGTGTCCTTGGAAATCAGGGCCCCGCCACCGATGCCGGCCACGAGCAACGCGCCCATCAACAGCAGCGTTCGGTAGGCGCTTTGATACATCCCGGCCTGCCACATGTATTGTTCGAGCCGGCGCATCAGGTCGAGTCTGGGCAGGAGGCCGTTGAACAGGCCGCTGGCCGAGCGCGAGCGGGGGCCGATACGCGCGAGCGGGTCGACGACATCGCTTGAGTGGGTGATTTCGTCGAGGCGGTGCGAAACCGCCACATGGTCGAGCGAGCGATGAACCAGCAGCGCGCCGACGCCGGCGAACAGCAGAAACACCGCAAGTGCGATCAGCAGGTCCATCAGTCCGTCCCCGTCCGCAGGACGTTCCCGAGCTTGTAGCCGGCGCGCTCGATACGTTGCGCGTAGGCCGAGCGGATACCGGTGGGGCGGTAGTGGCCGCGCACCTTACCGCTCGCGTCGGTCTCGGTGTGCACGAACTCGGACAGGTCCTGCATCATGATGGCCTCGCCTTCCATGCCCGTGACTTCGGAAATTTTCATCATTCTGCGCGAGCCGTCGGACAGGCGCGCAACATGGACGATGATGTTGATGGCGGAAGCGATCTGCTGGCGCATCGCGCGCTGCGGAATCGAAAAGCCCGACAGCAGCATCATCATTTCCAGACGTCCCAGGCACTCGCGCGAGCTGTTGGCGTGGATGGTCGCGATCGAGCCGTCGTGGCCGGTCGACATCGCCTGCAGCATGTCGAAGACCTCGGCCCCGCGCACCTCGCCGACGATAATCCGATCGGGCCGCATCCGCAGCGTGTTGCGCACCAGTTCGCGCGCCGTGACCTCGCCCTTGCCTTCGAGGTTGGGCGGACGGGTCTCCAGCCGCACCACGTGCGTTTGCTGAAGCGACAGCTCGGCCGAGTCCTCGATGGTGACGATGCGCTCGTCGGTCGGCACGAAGCTCGAAAGACAGTTGAGCATCGTGGTCTTGCCCGAGCCGGTGCCTCCGCAGACCAGCAGGTTGAGCCGCGCCTTGACCACCGCCTCGAGCAGCGCCACCATCTCCGGCGAGATGCTCTCCTTGGCCACCAGGTCGGCAATCGAGTAGCGCTTTTTGCCGAAGCGCCGAATCGAGAGCGCAGGGCCGTCGATCGCCAGCGGCGGAATGATCGCGTTAATGCGCGATCCGTCGCGCAGGCGCGCGTCGACCATCGGCGACGACTCATCGACCCGCCGCCCGACCTGCGAGACGATGCGGTCGATAATCAGCATCAGGTGCTGGTCGTCGTGGAAGTGGATGCCGGTCTCGTACAGCTTGCCATGCTTCTCGACGTAGACGTGATCGCGTCCGTTGACCATGATGTCGGTTACGTCGTCGTCGCGCAGCAGCGGCTCCAGCGGCCCAAGCCCGAGCAGCTCGTTCTTGACTTCCTCGACCAGCCGCGCGCGATCGCCATCGGTCAGCAGGCGCCCGTCTTCGTCAAGGGTTTCACCGATCGCGGTTGTGACCTTGGCCGAGATCAGCGCCGGATCGAGCATCTCCATGCGCGAGACGTCCATCGACTCGAACAGCCGGTTGTGCACTTTGATCTTTAGCTCGCGCGTGGAGTCCGCGATCTCGTCCCTGGCCCGCCATATGCCGCCGCCGAGAAAGGCTCCCGGCTGCTCGACCGGCACGTGCCGAGTGGCCTGTGATATCCTGTCGGTTAGTCTCATTACGCATTCCCCTCAGGCACGCGCGCCTAGCGAGCCCAGCAGCCGGATGACAAAGCCCGGGCCCTGGCGCGATACGGTCCCGGCCGTGACTTTGTCGCCAGCGCCGAGCCGGTTCGCAAGCCCCGCATAGGCGCGCACCAACGCGGAGTTGGGCGCCACCTGCGATGGCATTTGTGCGGTCGCCACTGATTTTTCCATCACCCGTTCGTCGCGCGGGATGTGCGCGTAGATCGGGCACTTGAGTGTCGAGACAATCTGCGCCTCGGCGATCGGATGACCCGGCTGATGACGGTTGAGCACCAGCCGTGGCTCGGTCCCATCGATCCCGAGGCGCCGAAAAAATTCCAGGAAGCGCCCGGCCCGGTGCGCCGCGGCCACCGAATGCTCGAGCACGTAGAGCACCTCCTGCGAGCGCTCCCACGCGGCGACCGAGTTTTCGTCGACGTGGTCGCCGCAGTCGACCACTATGTAGTCGAACAGTTGGCGCAGCAGATCGAGCAGGTTACCGACCGTGGTGTCGGACACTTCCTCGCTGTCCTCGATCCGCACCGGGGCGCCTAACACATAGAGCCCCGAACTATGCCTGGTCAGCGCGGCTTCCAGACTTATGGAATCCGGCTTGCGGTCGAGCCGCGCCAGGGCGAGGATCCCGCGCTCGGCTTCAGCGCCGAACAGATTGCTTAGGCAGCCCTCTTGCAGATCGAGGTCCACCAGCACCACCCGCACCCCACCCGCATCCATTAGCGCCAGGCCCAGGTTGGCGCACAGCGTGGTGACCCCGGCTCCGCCGCCCAGACTCGCCACCGAAAAAATCTTCCCGCCCGTACGGCGCTCGTTGCGCCGCCGTGCCTCGCTGATCTTGAGCAACGGGCGCATAAGATCGCTCTGCCCCAGCGGCAGATACAGCACTTCATCCGCGCCGGCGCGCAGCACCCGGCGCGTCAGCGCCTGCGACTGCTCGCTCAGCAGTGCGAACAAGGCCGGCCGCGGCGTCCGCTCGAACGCGCTCTGCAAAAAATCCAAAGCCTCCTCTTCGTCGGTCCCAACCAGGATCATCGCAACGTCCGCCTCCGCGCTCAGCGCCGCGGCCTCAGCCGGTTGCGCCTCCGCGACCACCAAAGGTGGCTCTGTCAGCCCGTGCAATACGCTTCGCGCCTGGGCCAACTGAGCCTCTTCGCGACCCACCAGCAGCACTGACAAACCGCCCTTAGGCGCGCCCTTCCCATTGCTCGAACGTTCCACCCAATCTCCCTTGCGACCCGTGTTCTCTCCGACTCGCTGGAATTCACTCGCGAAACCCGCGAGGCTTCCAGTCCGCCCGCTGCGCTTGCGCCGACCAGCCGCCGCGGCCTCCTCAATCGAAACACCCGCCCCTCCCATCACTCCCAGGCCCCGGCGGCTCCCTCGCCG
>Ga0307374_10006465_pt1 | contig 18391 bp, 21 predicted proteins | sample OX3MG_FD_202532 | JGI IMG/M metagenome (GOLD analysis project Ga0307374, IMG submission 202532) | Soil microbial communities from Risofladan, Vaasa, Finland - OX-3 | ecosystem: Environmental > Terrestrial > Soil > Coastal area > Acid sulfate soil | place: Finland: Risofladan, Vaasa | collected...
GGCACCTGGGAGATCGTCACCTCCTACGACGACATCACCGAACGCCTCAACAATTCCATGCCGCTCCGGCTGCTGATCCTCCCGCCACTCATGCACGGCGCGGCGCAGTGGGCCGCCTTCATGCTGATGGCCCAGGGGGCGACGCTCGTCTTCCCGGACGACCCGCGCCGGATGGACCCCGACGACGTGTGGCGCACCGTCGAGCGCGAGAAGGTCAACAGCATGACCATTGTGGGTGATGCCATGTTGCGACCGCTGGTCATGCAACTCGACCACGCCACCTACGACCTCGGGTCGTTCTTCGCAGTGGGCAACGGTGGCGCGCCGCTGACTCCGGCCGTGCGCGAGCTGGCGATGGCCCGCCTCCCGAAGCTGATGATCACCGACTCGGCGGGCTCCTCGGAGACCGGTGCGCAGATGTACGTGGTGGCCGGGAAGGACGCGGAGGCGGGCAAGTTCCTCCCTGGACCGGGGACCGTCGTGGTCGACGAGGCGTTCAGCACGGTGCTCGACCCGGGCCACGAGGGCATCGGGTGGCTGGCGCAGACCGGCAGCGTGCCGTTGGGGTATCTCGGTGATGCGGACAAGACGGCGCGCACCTTCCCGGTGATCGGCGGCGTCCGCTACTCCATCCCCGGCGACCGGGCCCGCCACCTCGCCAGCGGCGAAATTGAGCTGCTCGGCCGCGACTCGGTGACGGTCAACTCGGGCGGCGAGAAGATCTTCGTCGAAGAGGTGGAGCGGGCCATCGCCGGTCACCCCGATGTGGCCGATGTGGTGGTGACCGGACGGCCGAGCGAGCGCTGGGGCCAGGAGGTCGTGGCCGTCGTGCAGCTCGCCGAGGGGTCAGAACCCGACGCCGACTCCATCGTCACGCACGCCTCGGAACACATCGCCCGCTACAAGCTGCCCAAGGAAGTCGTGTTCGTGGACCGGGTGCAGCGCTCACCGTCGGGCAAGGCCGACTACCGCTGGGCCGCGGAGCAGGCACAGAAGGGCTGAGCGACGCCGCCGATCACTTTGCGCACCGGCCGCCTGCTGTTGCGGCCGTTCGAGGAGGCCGACCTCGTCCCTTTCGCCGCGCTCAACATCCACCCCAGCGTCGTCGAATTCCTCGGCTCCTCCCCCACCCGGGCGGAGAGCGACGCCATGGTCGAGCGGTTCTCGGCCGAACTCGAAGGGGAAGGGTGGGGGCTGTGGGCCATTGAGGTCGCGGGCGGCCCCGCCTTCGTCGGGATGTGCGGGTTGCACGCGGCCCCACGGGCTCTGGCGTGCGCGCCGGCGGTCGAGGTCGGGTGGCGCCTCCATCCGGACCACTGGGGGAACGGCTACGCCACCGAGGCGGGCGCCGCCTCCATCCGTCACGGTTTCGACACCGCTGCGCTCCCTGAAATCGTGTCCTTCACGGCCGTGGCCAACCTGCGCTCGCAGGCCGTGATGGCGCGCCTCGGACTCCGGCGGGATCCGGACGCCGACTTCGACCACCCGAACCTGCCCGAAGGGAGCCCGCTACGGGCGCACGTCCTCTACCGCATCAGCCGGGACGAGTGGGTCACCCAGCGCCAGCACGGAAGTGGGGATTGAAGATCAGGCCGAGAATGTCCCCGGTCGGGGTCCTGACTGAGGCCGTCACGATGCCGTCACCGACCTCCGACGCCGCTACGTGAATGGTGGCGCCCATGTCGAGCGCAGCGGCCACCGCGGCGTCCACGTCACCGACTCCCCAGTAGACAAGGGCGCCGTCCGCCGGGTCGGCGTCGGGAAGGAGTCCGAGCTCATAGCCGCCGACCTCGTAGCCGACGTAGAAGGGCTCGTCGAAGTACGGCTCGAGGCCAAGCAGGCCCGTCCACCACGCTTTGGCGGCCGGGAGGTCGGGTGCGGGGTAGATGACGGTACGCAGCCCGTCGAGTGAGGTGGTCATGGCGGCCAGCGTGCCACGAGCCTGTGACACGCTCGGCCTACCCTCGTGGGGTGACTCCACCTTCTCGTTCTGACTCCGCCGATCACGCCGTCGACGACCGCGGCCGCTGCGAGTGGGCCAACGGGCCGTGGCTGACGCCGTACCACGACACCGAGTGGGGGGTGCCGGTCCATGACGACCCCACCCATTTCGAGTTTCTGGTGCTGGAGGGGGCGCAGGCCGGTTTGAGCTGGCTGACGATCCTGAAGCGGCGCGACGGCTACCGCAGGGCGTTCGCCGACTTCGACGCGCACAAGGTCGCTCGGTTCACGCCGAAGCGGGTCGAGAAGCTGCTCTTGGACCCGGGCATCATCCGCAACCGAGCCAAGGTGGAGGCCACCGTGCGCAACGCCCGCGCCTTCCTAGCCGTGCAGGAGGAGTTCGGCTCGTTCGACGCCTACCTCTGGAGGTTCGTCGACGGCCGTCCCAAAGTGAACGCATGGAAGCGGACCGGGCAGATCCCGTCCACGACCCCGCTCTCCGAGAAGGTCAGCGCCGACCTGAAGCAGCGCGGGTTCGGCTTCGTCGGTCCGACCGTCTGCTACTCGCACCTGCAGGCGACCGGCGTGGTCAACGACCACCTCGTTCGCTGCTTCCGCTCTGCCGAGCTCACAGGGCGCGCACCATGACCACCCGGGTCCCGAACGCCGCCATCTCGGGCTCTTCGGGTTCGAACCCGCGCGCGGAGTACCACTCGTCGGCAATACCCGCCTCGGTGAAACCTTCCGACGCATAGAAGGGACCGTTCCACGCGACGTCGCGGAAGGTTGTGAGGGTGATGTCGCGGTACCCCTGCCGGCAGGCCCAATCGCACGCGGCGCGTAGCAGCGAGCGGCCGATCCCCCGCCTGACATGGTCCGGGTGGACGGAGAGCTGCTCCAGATGGGCTCCCTCCCCCAGCCGATCGATCCTGGCGAATCCCTTCGGCGGGTCATCGGCCACCAGCACCACGAGGGCGTGAGCCAACTCCAGAGCCGTGCCCGGCGCCGGCAGCGGCGCGATCCCGATCGGGGCGAAGAGCGTGTCCGATGCGGCTTCGAGCACGGGAAGCCCGGCGAGCTCTTCGGGCCGAGCGGGACGAACGGTCACGGGCTGCACGAGTGTTGACGGTACCGGTTGCCGCTAGCGTGACCGGCCGTGCGCGCCGTCGTCTGTAGTGAACTCGGGCCGCCGTCACTCCTTCGCATTGAGGAACGGCCGGACCTAGTCCCGTTCCCCGCCCAGGTGGTAGTGGACGTGGAGGCGGCCGGGGTGAACTTCGTCGACGGGCTCTTCATCGCCGGGCAGTACCAGATCAAGCCGCCCCTTCCGTTCACTCCGGGAAGTGAGGTGGCGGGTCGCATTGCTGCCGTCGGCGATGAGGTCACGGGCCATGCGGTCGGTGAGCGTGTGATGGCCACGACCGGTCTCGGGGGGTTCGCCAGCCAGGTGGCCCTCGCCCCCAATTCGCTCATCACCCTCCCCGACAACCTCGACGCGCCGCGTGCGGCCACCTTCACGCAGAGCTTCTGCACCTGCCTGTTCGCCTTGCGTGACCGGGCCCACGCCGAAGCCGGCGAATCGGTCCTCGTCCTGGGTGCGGGTGGTGGAATCGGGCTGGCGGCCATCGCCGTGGCACGCGCCCTCGGCTGTCGCGTGCTGGCCGCGGCCAGCTCCGAGGAGAAGCGTCAGGCGGCGCTGGCGGCCGGCGCGGAAGCCGTCATCGACACCGGCCCGAGCACCGGGACTGGGACGGGGATGGAGACGGGGACGATCAAGGACCAGGCGCGCGAGTGGGCTGGTGGCACCGGCGTCGACATCGTGGTCGACCCCATCGGCGGCTCGGCGACTGACTCCTCGCTGCGCGCCCTCGGTGACGGCGGCCGTTACCTCGTCATCGGTTTCGCATCGGGCAGCATCCCCAGTATCCCGGTCAATCAGGTGCTGCTGCGCAACCGCACGGTCCTCGGCATCGACTGGGGCATTTGGGCCATGCAGCACTCGGCCGAGCAGCACGCCCTCCTGCGCGAACTGGTCGACATGGTCGCCGCCGGCTCGCTCCACCCCGTGGAACCCTCCAGCTACCCGCTCACCGAGGTGACCCGGGCGTTGGAGGACCTCCTGGCGCGCCGGATCGTCGGGAAGGTGGCCCTCATCCCCTGAGAGAGGCCGGTCGCGCTCAGGTGAGAAGATGGGACTGCTGCCATGTCCGACACCCTCGACCCCCTGATCCTGGATCTCTTGGAGTGGATCGGCTCCAACCCCCGGCCGTACGCCGAGGTCATGGAGGCCTGGCGGACGTCGTGCCCTCGCCTACCGGTGTGGGAGGACGCCAACGACCGCGGCTTCATCAGCCGACATCATGAGCCCGGTCGTGGCCGGTTCGTCACGGTTTCGGTCACCGGAGCGGCGTTCTTGCGGGAGGCCGGCCGCGACGCCATGGTGCGCAGCTGACCCCGGCTGCGCTGCTACTCGGCCGCAGCGTCTGACACGAAGAACTCGGCGGCCACGCTCTTCGGAACCACCATGCTCCAGGCGTCAAGCACGAGTTCGCGCATCTCGTCCTCCTGGATCGCCTCGAGCCTCACGGCGACCCAGTTGTAGCGAAGACTGGCCTTGTCGGGCAGCAGGAACTTGTCGGGATCCGAACCTACGAGCAGGTCGCGCTCTTCCTTCGGGAAGGCAAACCCCATCAGGCGCTCATCCTGCGAGAACCCGAGGTACACGATGCGCCCGACGCGGAATCTCACCTGCTCCCGAACGAGGGCCTCATAGGAACGGGGTAGCCGCGCTGCCAGTACCCGCACGTCCTCGATCGTGACCATGCGGCCATTCTCTCAAGTCGTCGCGTCGGTGGAAAAGGCGCCTTGAACGCGCCCGGATGGGAGTGAGCGCCCGCACACGAGGAGTGCGAGATCCCCGGCAGTGCCACTGACGGGTGACCCGGACCCGAAGCTCCAATCCAAGTCGGTCGCCCTGAGGCTGAGCCCACTCAGATCGAATCCGAAATGGGCATGCGCCCCTCCGCTCGTCAATTGGTCCAGCACGAGGTCCGCGATGTCGATGTGCACCCGGTTCTTGGCCGTCTTGGGCTCCGGTACTCGCTGGAAGAACAGGCGGGGTCGATTCCCCTCGGGGTCCTCAATGGCGAAGACGTCGTGGAGATCGCGCTCGGCGCGCCCGGCTTGTCGGAGATGGGCGTGCCAGGCGTCGACGTCCGGCTCGGGGTAGCCCAGCGCCGCCGGCCAGAACCTCCCGAGGGAGGTGGGGTCGTGGCAGTCGAACGTGATCTGGAGGCGCCCCTGCTTCACGGGCGGATCGCCTACTCCCCGTCGTTCCTCAACATGCGACCACCGATCAGGTACGCCACGGCGCCGACCGCCAGGCACCCGACGATGGTCCAGCGAACCACGGCGGTTTCCAGCGCAGTCGGGGCGCTCGTCGAGCTCATGTTGGCGAAGCCCGCTCCGATGAGCAGCACGAGAACCGCGGCCAGCCCGGCGAAGAGCGCCACCTTCCGGGGCGCGTTGCAGAAGAACCGACCCCGTGCAGGGTCCCCAGAGCGAGCGACCATCGGAGGAAGGCTACAGCGGGTTCAAGACCTGCCTCAGTGCGCCTCGAGCTTGAGAGGGAATGAGAAGTGGCCACCGACCACGAGCGTGTAGGAGCCAGCTGGCATCCGCGTGGTACCGGTGGGATGCGACTGGTCCCAGGATCCGGTACCCACGACGGCGGCGCCCGGCTGCAGCTGCGCAAAGCCGAGGGCGGGGCAGTTGAACGTCACCACTCCGGGCCAGACGTCCTTGTGGCGGGCATTGAGAATCTCAAAGCCCATGGAGCCGCACGGACCGACCTGCAGTGATGCCGTCGTCGGTCCGGGCGCAGCGCCTGCGTAGGGCGCCACGTAGTTGCATGCCGTCGGTCCGTTGTTCTTCACGACGAAGTTGACGTTGAGTACCTGCCTGGGGTGAAGGTCCAGCTGATTCACCGCCACCAGGATGGATGTGGTCCTAGCCGGGCATTCCCAGAAGACACCCTTCCCCACGATCGCGAGCTTCGGGGGTTTGGCTGTGTGGTGCGCGGCAGAGCTCTTGGCCAGTGCCGGCGTGGATCCGGCCACTAACGCGACCGCGGCCAGCAGCACTGTTCCCGCCAGCGAGGCACCTCTACGTCTCCTCGGTACGATGGCCATGTCCCACAGCCTGCCTGACGATGGACCGGTCCGGCGAACAGGGGTGCTCAGGACCGGAACTGGGGGATGACCTCGGTGCCCATCAGCTCAATGGTCTGCATGACGGTTTCGTGCCTGATGTTGTAAGGATTGACCAGGCACAACAACAGGTCCACCCCGGCCGCCTCGTACTGCCGGCATGCTTCGATGCACTCCTCGGGGGTGCCGAGGACGCAGGCGTTGGAATCCACCAGGTACTCCAGGCTGAGCAAATCCAGCATGCCCGAATCGTCCGTCTTCTTCATATCGGCGGCGTAGGCGTACGAGCCCAGCTCCTGCTTTCGTTCGGCCATCCAGTCGGTCAGCGTCGCGATCTGTCGGGCTCCCGTCTTGGGATACCACTCGAAGGATTCGCGCGCATCGGCCAGAGCCTGCTCCCGCTCGGGGGCGCAGATGGCCATGGTGAACGTCGCGGCCTGGTTGTGCACGAACGCACCGATCGGTTCGGTGCAGCCCGCCACCGCGGCACGGTAGACGTCTATTTTGCGCTTGACCTCGGCGGGCGGCAGGCCCACGGCGAAGGAGCAGAGCCCGAGTCCGAGATCCCCGACCTGGGCATGGCCCTCGTCGCTCGTCGTCGCACCCCACAGCGGGGGGTGAGGCTTCTGCAGGGGCTTCGGTTGCACGCGGCGCAACGGCATCTGCCAGTGGGTGCCGGCGAACGAGTACTCCTCGTTGGTCCAGCAGCCGACCACATGACGGATAGCTTCCTCCCACATGCCGCGGCTCTCGCTCGGGTCGATGCCGAAGCCCTCGAGTTCGGCTCGCGTGGCCGAGCGTCCGGTGCCCATGTCGACCCGCCCGTTGGAGAGGAGGTCGAGCACGGCCACCGATTCGGCGGTGCGAACCGGGTGGTTGTAGGGCTTGGGCATGAGTCGCACGCCGTAGCCGAGGCGGATGCGCTCGGTCCGGGCGGCGATCGCCCCATAAAGGACTTCGGGATTCGAACAGTGCGAGTACTCCTGCAGGAAATGGTGCTCCACCGTCCAGAAGGCGTCCCACCCGAAACGATCGCCGGCGACCGCCTGCTCGAGTGTGTTCTGGTACGCAAGGAGCTCACTGTCGGGCTCCCACGGGCGGGGCACGGGGATCTCGTAGAAGAGGGCGAACTTCATGCTCGTGATCCTTTCTCGGCGGGGATGGGCCCCAGCCCATTGACGATGAAGGCCCGCACGAACGCGCGCACCTGCTCGGGCCGGTCGCCGTCGAACGAGACAGCCGGCATGACCGCGAAGGACAGCATCATCCGGACGATCCACTCGGCCGCCTGGCGGTGATCGACTCCCGCACGTAGCTCACCGCGTTTCTCTGCTTCCGCCAGGAACGGCAACCAGAACTCGACCCATTCCCCGAGGAGCCCCTCCAACCTCGTCGTGAGCAGCGTGGCAAAGAGTGACTCCTCGTCGGCTGGGAGGCGCAGGGTCAGCACACTGTCGCCGAGATGCGCCCGGATGAAGGCGGCCGCCTCGGCGACTTGGGCTTCCAGTGTGTGCCGGCGCCGAACGGAGTCCGCGCTGCCGGCGACGAACCGGGCGGCGGCCCGGCTGAGTACCGCATCAACGAGCGCCCGCCGGTCGGCGAAGTGGAGGTACACCGCGCCACGGGACACCCCGGCCTGCGAGGCCACGTCGGTCATGGAGAGCCGGGAGAGGCCGAGCCTCGCCGCACATTGCTCGGCCGCAACCAGGATGCGCTCTGGCACGCTGGTCGGCCTGGGCCGGACGACGGTGCCGGCCCCGGCTCGACTAGACATCTGAACACTATCTATCATTCTGTTCAGTTGGGTCAACCACGATTGGGAGGTGCCTCATGCGGGGACTGCGCGGACGCCTGTTCATCGTCACCGGCGCGTCGTCGGGCATCGGGCGAGCCACGGCGGCCCGGCTGCTGGAAGAGGGCGCGCGGGTGATGGGATCCGACATTGCCGACGCACCCTCCCCGCCGCCGGCCGACTCGTCGGACTCCACGTGGGCGTTCACCCGGTGCGATGTCAGCGACGACGCGTCCGTGCGGCACCTGGTGGAGGCAACGGTGGCCTTTGGGGGCGACGTGGCCGGGGTGGTCAACGCGGCGGGTGTGGCCGGGGGTGGTGCGGTCCACATGCTGCCGATGGAGGAGTGGCAGAAAGTGATTTCGGTCAATCTGACCGGGACGTTCCTGGTGGCCAAGCATGTCCTGGCCCAAATGCTGACCCAGCCGAAGGTCGACGGGCGGCGGGGGTCGATTGTGACAGTGGCCAGCATTGAAGGGCTCGAAGGCACCGCCGGCGGGAGCGCCTACAGCGCGTCCAAGGGTGGCGTCGTCATCCTGACCAAGAACATGGCCATCGACTACGCGCGCCGCGGCATACGGGTGAACGCGATCTGCCCGGGCTTCATTGAGACGCCGATGACCGACGGGATCTTCAAAATGCCGGGGGTCGAGAGCACCCTGGCGGACATTGTGCACGAGCACAAGCTGGGAAGAATGGGGCGGCCCGACGAGATCGCCGCCACTGCCGCCTTCCTGCTCTCCGACGATTCCTCCTTCATTACCGGCCACGCGCTGGCCGTCGACGGCGGCTACACGGCCGGCCGCGACCACGGTGTGACGGACATGCTGGGTCTGGCCGGTCCCGACTAGCCCAGGATCAGTCGCCCGCCCGAATAGTCGAGGATGACCCAGCCGAATTGCTTGAGCACGTCGGAACCGATGAGGCCGACGGTGCCGTTGCTGCTGATCGGGCCCAGATCCACCGAACCGATCAACTGGGGACGCAGGGCGACACCAGGGAGCGACCACGAACCGCTGTGCACGAGGGGCACCGTCACGATGGAGCACACGGTCGTCTGACGCTGCGCCAGATCGGTCGTCACAAGATGTTCGGCGGCGGCCACCGAGGAGGCCGTGACCGACTGCGACGACCCGGTGTCGATCACGAAGTTGTGCGAGGAGGGACCCTTGATGCGCACGCGGACCGTCATGGAGAACGCACCGGTCGAGAGGTTGACCTTCAGGGGCACCGTCGTCCCCGCTCCACCCGTGGTCAGCACGGCGGGAGGCGGCGTCCCCGTCGGGCCGTCGACCTCGGACGAACTGGTCACAGCCAGCGCCTCAGGGCCACCGAGGGTGAGGGTTTGGGCGCCGAAGTCGATGCGCACCGCTCCGAAACGGCTGAGCACGTCCGAACCCAGCAAGCCGTCCGGTTGACCCTTGATACCGAAATCGGGCAGATGGGCCGCGGTCATCGTCTGTGGCGCGAGCGACGCGCCGGCCGCCGACCACGAGTTCACCATGACCGAATGGGCGTCCGCCGTGCAGCCCACCCCCTCAATGGCGGTGGCGGGACCCGTGGAGGCGAGATGCAATTGGTTGGCCAGCTTTGCGTCAATGACGGTCTCACCGGCACCCGAGTCGATGACGAACGGGTAGGGGCCCTGGCCCGCGAGGCAGACGTTGATCATTTCGCCGGTTTGCCCATCCACCGTGCTCACCGTGATGGGCAGGCGCTGTGCGCCGTCGGCCAGCGGCACGGCGCCACCGCAGCCGGCGGTCGTCGGCGGCAGGGCGAAATTCACAATCGGCTCGACGCGCAACGCGCTGCCTGCGTGAGTGCACGCGGCAAGAAGCAGGCCGGCCGCGGCCGCGGCAAGAGCTGCGGGGGCGGTGCCGCGCCCCGGCCGGCCCGTCAACGCTGGAGGGCCAGGCGGGCGCTGGCCAGGAGCATACGGAGCCCGAGGACCACGACGGCGAGCGGCAGTGCGGCGCGGCGCCAGCCCTTCGTCGTCCGAACGGTGAAGCGCAGCGCGGACCGGTGGTGGGCCCACAGCATCTGGTAGGGATGCCGGGCGGTGCTGACGCCCTGAATGTGGGTCACCGCCGCCGCCCCGCAGAAGCCGATACCCCACCCGGCCTGATGCGCCCGCCAGCACAGGTCCATTTCCTCGGCGTACATGAAGTAGGACTCGTCAAAGCCCCCCAGTTCCTCAAGGGCGGTGCGGCGCGCCAGGAAGCAGGAGCCCGAAATCCAGCCTGCCTCGGTCACCCCCTCCCCCTCGGGTGGGCCGGGTTTGTAACGCCGGGTGAACGGGTTCTCCGGCTTGAACGGCGCAATGAGGGCGTGACCGGCAGCGTCCACGAAGGAGGGGAAGGGCCGGGTTGAGGGGTAGACCTCGCCCTCGCCGGTGTAGATGCGCGGGCCCACCATGGCCCAGGCCGGACGCTCCTCCAAGGCACTGCGGAGTGCCTGCAGGGCTCCGGGGTGCACGTGCAGGTCTGCATTGGAGACGAGCACCCATTCGGGCGGGTTCGCCTCACCCGCCAGGAGGGCGAGACCGCGGTTGACGCCGGCCCCGTAGCCGATGTTCTTCTGTGGCCGCAGCACGACGACGCGATCCGACGACAGGTCGTCCAGTACGAGCTCTGCGCTGCTCGGTTCGCCGTTCTCCACGACGACGACGGAGCTGGCCCCGTCGTCGAGCAGAGAGCGAACGCATCCTTTCAGCAGTGGCCCCGCGTCATGGTCCACGACGACGGCGGCCAGGTGGCCGGGCACTCGGGGCTCAGTACTCCTTGGTGAAGCGGAAACGGATCAGTGCGACAAGCGCGCTGAATCCGTCGCGCCAGGTGATCTTCTTCCCCTCGTCCGCCTCACGCCCGGCGTACGAAATGGGAACCTCGTAAATGCGGTGACCGCGGCGCAGGACCTTCGCCGTGATCTCCGGCTCGAAGTCGAAGCGATCGGAGACGATCGTCATACCCTCAATGGCCTGCGCGTCGAACAACTTGTAACACGTCTCCATGTCCGAGAGGGTGGAGCTGTAAAGCAGGTTGGTGACCAAGGAGAGGAGTCGGTTGCCGAACCAGTGCAGCGGCATCATGTTCTTGCGCTCGCCCGTGAAGCGGCTGCCGTAGACCACGCGGGCCTTGCCCTTGATGATCGGATCGAGCAGCCGGGGCCAGTCGTCGGGGTCGTACTCGAGGTCGGCATCCTGAATCAGCAGCAGGTCTCCGGTGGCAACCTCCATTCCGGTGCGGATCGCCGCCCCCTTGCCCCGGTTCTGGTTGTGGCTGATGACCCGCACCGTGGAGTCCTCGACGGCGCGCAGGACCTTGTCCGAGCCGTCGCTCGACCCGTCGTCGACGACAATGACCTGGAGCGTCACAGGGAGCTCCACGGCGCGCATGCGGCGGATGATCTCCGCCACGGTCGAGCGTTCGTTGAAGACGGGCATGATGACCGAAAGCGTCGAATACGTCTTGAGCGGAGGAAGTTCCTGGGCGCCGTCGGCGGTCGTCATTGGCGTCCGATCGCGTCGTAGGTGAAGCCGATACGCCGGACCGCCGCTGGGTCGAGCAGGTTGCGCGCATCGACGATGGAGGGTGTCGGCATGAGGGTCAGCACGCGGCGAAGGTCGAGCCAGCGGAATTCGTCCCACTCGGTCAACACGACGACGACCGATGCGCCGGTGGCCGCCTCGTACGCATCAGGACACAGCGTCAGTCCCCGCAGGTCGGGTGGGACAGCGTCGGTGTCGTCTCCCGGAACGGGGAAGACGGTCGGATCGAAGGCGCGCACGATGGCGCCATGCCCGACCAGGCGGTGAACGATCTCAAGGGCCGGGGAATCCCGCCGGTCGTCGGTGTTGGCCTTGAAGGTCAGGCCCCAGGCGGCGACCACCTTCCCCTTGACCGATCCACCGCAGGCTGTCTCGACCTTGCCCACCACCCGGGCCAGTTGCTCGTCGTTGCTGGCGATGGCCCCGGCCAGCAGGGAGAAGTCGTACCCCGCCTGCCGGGCAATGTGCAGCAGGGCGCGGGTGTCCTTGGGGAGGCACGACCCACCCCACCCCGGTCCGGGATGCAGGAACTCGAAGCCGATCCGCTTGTCGTAGCCGAGGCCGAGCATGACGTCGCGTACGTCGGCTCCCACTTCCTCGCACAAGCCGGCCAGCGCGTTGACGTAACTCAGCTTGGTGGCGAGGAACGCGTTGGACGCGTACTTGATCGTCTCCGATGTGGTGGCGTCCGTCACAATGAGGGGCGCGCCCGTCTGGGCGAACAGCGAGCCGACCTTGGCGGCGGACTGGGCGTTGTCGGCCCCGACGACGAGGCGGTCGGGGTTGAGGCTGTCGTGCACCGCCGAACCTTCCCGCAGGAATTCCGGGTTGGAGACGACGCTGATGTCGGGGCGTCCGATCACCTGCTCGACCAACGTGGCCGAGCCCACCGGCACGGTCGACTTGTTGACGACGATCGCGCCCGGCGCCAGGTGGGACCCCACCTCCTTGGCGGCCTCCTCCACATACGACAGGTCGGCCGATCCGTCGTCGCCCTGGGGCGTCGGCACGCACAGGAAGACGAACTCCGCGCCCTGCACCGCCTCAACGGCGGAGGCGACGAAGCGGAGTCGCTGGCCGCGGACACCCTCGGCGACCAACTCGTCCAACCCGCTCTCCACAATGGGCATGCGACCGCTGCGCAACGCGGTCAGTCGGTTCGTGTCCCGCTCGGCCAGTACGACCCGGTGACCGAAGTGCGCCAGGGTCGCCGCCGTCGGGAGACCCACGTAGCCCGCGCCGATGACCGCCACCGCGTGTGACGGGGGCGGCCGTTGCGATGTGGATGCGCGTGAACTCATGCCAAGGCCCTTTCGGCTTGCAGCGCGGTGACCAGTCTGACCAGACCATCCTGCCAGTCCGGGAGGGGTGGGAGGCCCGCGAGGCGCAGGGCCATGTTGTCGAGGACCGAGTTGGCCGGGCGTGGTGCGGGGCGAGGTGGGTCGAGGTCCTCGGTGTGGATCGGTTCCACCCTGGACGGATCGCCGCCTGACGCCTCGAGCACGGCCCGCACGAAGCCCCACCACGTCGTCGCCCCACTGTTGGTCACGTGGAAGATGCCCGGCCGCTTGCCGGTACCAAGGGTGACGATGGCCGCCGCCAGGTCGGCCGTGAAGGTGGGTGATCCGTGCTGGTCGTCGACGAAACGGAGCGGCCCGTCGCCTTCGGCCAGCCGCAGCGCGGTCTTCACCATGTTGGCGCCGTGCGCGCCGCACACCCATGACGTCCGCACGATGGTCGATCCCGGTGCGCACTCACGCTCGCCGGCCAGCTTGCTCGCGCCGTAGACCGATCGGGGGCTGGGCGCGTCCCACTCGCGGTAGGGCACGGGCGAGGTGCCGTCGAAGACGTAGTCGGTGGAGACGTAAAGCATGTGGGCGCCGGCGGTCACGGCTGCCTCGGCCACGTTGCGTGTGCCCAGCGCGTTGACCGCGAAGGCGAGATCGACCTCGGTCTCGCACGCGTCGACAGCGGTGATGGCGCCGCCGTGCAGGACCAGCTCGGGTTTGAACGAGTGGAACACGTGCTGCACGGCGTCACGATCGTCGACCCGCATGTTGCCGATATCAGTGGCCAGCACCTCGTAGTCGAGACCAGGTTGGGGGCCCTCCGGAGCGAAAAGGCTGCAACGGCGACCCCCGACGGGGACGCGTCCGGACAGCGCGTCCAGAACGTCTCTACCGAGCTGACCGTCGGCTCCGGTCACGAGGACGCGCATGCGTGCCAGCTCCTCTCAGCCGGCGTTGCCCCAGCCGCCCTCGGCGACAGGGGCTCGGGCCACGAGGGGCTCCCACCAGGCTCGGTTGTCGGCGTACCAGCGCACGGTCTCGGCCAGCCCGTCCTCCCAGCTGATCTGAGGGGACCAGCCGAGCTGCGTCCGGAGCTTGGTCGAGTCGAGCAGGTAACGGCGGTCGTGGCCGGGGCGGTCGGGCACTATTTGCTTGAGCGAGTCCGGCTTGCCCAGGGCGGCGAGCACCAGGTCGGCGATCTCCATGATGGAGGCCTCCCGCCCACTGCCGACGTGGTAGGTCTCGCCGATCTTGCCCATCATGAGCACGGCTTCAATGGCGGTGCAGTGGTCGCGCACGTGCAGCCACTCGCGCCGGTTCTCGGTCGTGGCGTACAGGGTCAGGTGCTTGTCGTCGAGCGCCGAGGTGGTGAAGACCGGGATGACCTTCTCGGGAAACTGGTACGGCCCGTAGTTGTTGGAGCAGTTGGTGATCGTGACCGGTAGCTCGTAGGTCTCGCCGTAGGCGCGCACGGCATGGTCGGCTCCGGCCTTGCTGGCGTTGTACGGGGTGCGCGGCCGGTAGGGCGAGTCCTCGGTGAAGACCTCGTCCGTATCGAGCGCGAGGTCGCCGTACACCTCGCAGGTGCTGATGTGGTGGAACCGCTCGAGGCCGACCTGGCGGGCGGCCTCGAGCATGGTCTGGGTCCCCAGCACGTTGGTGCGAAAGAAGAGGCCGGGGTTGAGCACGGCCAGGCTGTTGTGCGACTCCGCTGCGAAATGGACGACCGTGTCGATGTCCTCCTCGCGCAAGGTCTTCTCGGCCTGAGCCCCGTCGCAAATATCTCCTTGGACGAAGACGATCCGATCCTCAATGTCGGCCAGGTTGGGGCGGTTGCCGGCGTAGGTGAGCACGTCGTAGGCGACGACATGGTCCTCGGGGTGCTGTTCGACCCAGTAGCGGACGAAGTTCGACCCGATGAAACCGGCACCTCCCGTGACGAGAAGGCGCATAACGGCGAGAGTTTAGCCCGGTTCGAAAGGCGTGAAATCTGGGGGTTGACCGGGGCCTGGAGCCCCAAATGCGCTGGCTGGGGGCCAATCGGAGCCGGGGGTGGATCGAATTCGGTGGTGAGAGCTTGGGCGGATAGGACCCGCTCGCAGGCACCGTGTTTTGTGGCTCCGGCATCCATCGGCTGGTCTTCAATTCTCCAAAAGGTTCGGTGTTCGGTCCGCCGGCAAGCTGGTCCGCCTCAGGGATGGGACCGAACACCGAACCTTTTTTGAGAACATGCATGGCTTGGCCGGGGCACAGGGCAATCGCCCGAGATCGCACTCGTCCACGGAGCTGCACCTATCCGCTCACGCCCTGAAAACGGTGCCGGACCGACTACCGAAATTCACTGGGCCCAGGCAGCCCGGGGGGTGATGGATCGAAGTTCCCCTTTGGGAAGGTCAGCTCGGCCGCAGGTGCACCACGTCGCCGGCCAGCACGGTGACGAGGCCAGAGTCGGTATGGACGACCAGGTGCCCGGCTTCGTCAACGTCGGTGGCGACGCCTTCGACGCTCCGGTTGGCCAGTTCCACGTGCACGCGCTGGCCCAGCGTGGTGCAGCGTGACCGGAGGTCGGCGGCAATGGAGCGCCGGCCGTCCGCGGTGTCCAAACGCGCGCGGAGCGGGGCGAGAGCCGCCAGGAGGGCGTGGAGCAGGGTGTCGCGGTCGTTCTCCCGGCCGCTCTCCTGATTGAGGCAAGTGCCGCCGACGTCGGGGGGGCCGGGCCACGCGACGTTGATGCCGATCCCCACCACGACCGTGCACGCTCCCCCCTCGAAGTCGGCCTCGGCCAGCACACCGGCCAGCTTCCGTTCGCCGACCAGGAGATCGTTGGGCCACTTGAGTGCGGGCTCGACCTGGGCCACGTCCCGGCAGGCGTCGACCGCCGCCAGCGCCACGGTCGCGGTGCAGAGATGCAGATCCTCAAGGCGAAGGTCTGGTCGGAAGAGGATCGAGACCAGGAGCGACGCCCCTGGTGGGGACTCCCATCGGCGCCCCAGGCGTCCCCGGCCGGACGTCTGATGGTCGGCCACGACGACGGTGCCCTCCGGTGCGCCCTGGCGGGCCTCCTCCTGGAGGTAGGAGTTGGTCGAATTCAGCTCGTCGAACCGCTGCACGTGCCAGTGCCCATCCCACATGGCACACACCCTACGGTCCATGCAATTGTGATGCCCCCTATCGTGAAGGCCCCCTAGGAGTCGAAAGGCGCCGCGTGCTCAAGAAGATCCTGATCGCCAACCGCGGCGAGATCGCCGTGCGGGTCATCCGGACCTGCCGCGAAATGGGCATCGCCACGGTGGCCGTCTACTCCAACCTGGACCGGGACGCGCTCCATGTCCGCATGGCCGACGAGGCGTACTCGCTCGGCGGCGAGACCGCCGCGGAGAGCTACCTGAACACCGAGGCGATCCTCGGAGCCATTGAGCAGAGCGGGGCCGACGGCGTGCACCCCGGGTACGGCTTCTTCTCGGAGAACACGGACTTCGCCCGGGCCATCACCGAACGGGGCGTGACGTTCATTGGGCCGCCGCCCGAGGCCATTGAGGTCATGGGCGACAAGATCAGCTCGCGCCTGGCGGCCGAGAAGGTCGGTGTGGAGGGTGTGCCCGGCCGATCCGAGCCGCTGACGTCGGCCGACGAGGTGGTCGCCTTCGGTGAGGAGTTCGGCTGGCCCGTGGCCATCAAGGCCGCATACGGCGGCGGTGGTCGTGGCATGAAGGTGGTGCAGTCCGCCGTGGAAGCTCCCGAGGCGATGGAGTCGGCGGCGCGCGAGGCGCAGGCCTATTTCGGGCGTCCCGAGATCTACGTCGAGCGGTATCTCAGCTGGCCCCGCCACGTGGAGATGCAGGTGCTGGCCGACACGCACGGCAACACACTTTGGCTCGGCGAGCGTGACTGCTCGGCGCAACGTCGCCACCAGAAGCTCATTGAGGAGAGCCCGGCCCCTGCCTTCCCTGATGAGGTGCGCCAAGCGATGGGCGAGGCAGCGGTGAAGGTGTCCGAGGCCTGCGGCTACTACAACGCGGGCACCGTCGAGTTCCTCTTCGCCGACGGCGAGTTCTACTTCCTGGAGATGAACACGCGGCTCCAGGTGGAACACCCGGTGACCGAGCTCGTCACGGGCCTGGACCTGGTGGAGTGGCAGATCCGCATCGCCTCGGGCGAGGCGCTCGACTTCACCCAGGACGAGATCGCGCGCCGGGGCCACGCCATTGAGGTCCGCATCAACGCCGAGGACCCGAGCGGCGGTCGCTTCTCCCCTTCACCGGGCACCATCACGAAGTTCCACGCACCCTCCGGACCGGGCGTGCGTCTCGATGCCGGCTACGAAGCCAACGACACCGTGAGCCAGTACTACGACAACCTCGTCGCCAAGCTGATCGTTTGGGGCCACGACCGGGAGGCGGCACGCCGGCGCATGCTGCGAGCGTTGTCGGAAACCCAGATCGCCGGCGTCGCCACCACCATCCCGGCCCACGTGGCCATCCTCACGCACCCCGACTTCGCCAACGCCACGCATTCGACGAAGTGGGTGGAGGAGGTGCTCGACCTGAGCGCGATCACGGCCGCGCCGGTCGACCTGACCCCGCCCCCGGCGGACGAGGACGAGGTTCCCACCGTGCAACGCGAGGTCACGGCCGAGGTCGACGGTCGACGGTTCTCCGTGCGGCTGTGGGTGCCGGACCTGGGCACCGTTTCGGTCCCTCGTGGCCCGGCACGCCAGAAGCGGGCCGCGTCAACCGCCGCGGCCGGCACCGGTTCGGGCGACGTGACCGTGCCGATGCAGGGAACGATCGTCAAGGTGCTGGTCGCCGTCGGCGACAAGGTCGAGGTCGGGCAGACCATCTGCCTCCTGGAGGCGATGAAGATGGAGAACGCCGTGGCGGCGGAGAAGGATGGCGTGATCAAGGAGGTCCGGGTGAGTGCCGGGGACTCGGTCGGTGCGGGCGACATCGTGGCGGTGATTGAGTAGTGACGTGAGCGGGAGCGCGAGCGCGGTCGGCGTCGCCCGGGAGGCCAAGGACGCCGCGGCGGCCGTCGTGGAGCGGCACCTGCCCGAGCTCGTCGCCCTCAGCCACTCGGTCCACGCCACCCCTGAGCTCTGCTTCAACGAGACGCGCTCCGCTGCGGCGGTGGCGGGGGTCCTGCGGGACGGCGGCCTCACCGTCACCGACGGCGTCTATGACCTGGCCACCGCGTTCGAGTCCCGAGCCGGTGCGGGGGATCTCGTGATCGCCGTCTGTGCCGAGTACGACGCGCTGCCCGAGGTGGGCCACGCCTGCGGTCACAACATCATTGCGGCGACCGCGGTGGGGGCCGGCTTGGCGCTGGCCCACGTCGCCGACCAGGTCGGCGTGGAAGTGAGGGTGCTGGGCACACCGGCCGAGGAGGGCGGCGGCGGCAAGGTCCTGATGCTCGAGCGCGGCGCCTTCAAAGGCGTCCACGCGGCCATGATGGTGCACCCCTGGCCTACCGATCGGCTCACGGGGACCTGCCTGGCGGTGTCGCACTTCGACGTGCGGTTCACCGGGCGGGAGGCGCACGCGTCCGCTTCCCCCTGGGAGGGCGTCAACGCGCTTGATGCGATGACGATCTCCCAGGTGGCGCTCGGCCTGCTCCG
>Ga0307374_10006467_pt1 | contig 18386 bp, 16 predicted proteins | sample OX3MG_FD_202532 | JGI IMG/M metagenome (GOLD analysis project Ga0307374, IMG submission 202532) | Soil microbial communities from Risofladan, Vaasa, Finland - OX-3 | ecosystem: Environmental > Terrestrial > Soil > Coastal area > Acid sulfate soil | place: Finland: Risofladan, Vaasa | collected...
CTGACCGTCGTCGACCACAGGGACGTGACGGATGCGTCGCTCCGTCATCGTCCGCATGAGCGACTCCGTGTCATCCTCCGGGGCGCAGGTGGTCACGGTGGCGGACATGATGGAGGAGACGGGTTCGGCGAGGATGGCCTCTCGGTGTTCGCTCAGCTGGCGGACTACGTCGCGCTCAGAGATGATCCCGTCGATCTTCCGCCCGTCGGAGGAGACCACGAGCGCTCCCACGTGGTGCCGATTGAGTTCGTCCACGGCCTCGGCCACGGTTGCGTCGCCCCGGATGGTGGCGACGACGGCACCTTTGTTGGCAAGCAGTGTGGAGATGAGCACAGGTCAGGTCCTCCTCGTGAGATCTATTGTTCTTGTCTTGCGGTCCCCTGTTCGGATGGTTCGCCTTGGTCGTAGGCGCACGAAGGCACTCTCCCCACTGTACGGCGTCAAGGAAGCAAATGAGCAGGCGACGGAGGGGTGCGCTTCGTGACGCAGTTCACAACTCCGTAGGCGCCCGGCGGCCCGGAGGAGAGGCCTGGGGGAGAGGCCTGATGCCGACCAGGCGTCAGGAGCGGTCGCGTCGGGCCCGGCTGTGCTGGCGTCCGCGGATCGCCTGATCGAGGATGACTTTGCGCAGACGAACGGATTTGGGCGTGACCTCGACGCACTCATCTTCAGCGATGAATTCGAGGGCCTGCTCCAGTGAGAGCTGGAGATGCGGGGTCAGTCGCTCTAGCTCGTCAGCCGTCGACGACCGGACGTTGGTCAGCTTCTTCTCCTTCGTCGGGTTGACGTCCATCTCGTCGGCTCGGGAGTTCTCGCCCACGATCATGCCCTCGTAGACCTCGGTTCCGGGCCCGAGGAGCATGGTCCCGCGCTCCTGGAGCGCCATCAGGGCATAGGTGGTGGTGGGACCTCGGCGGTCGGCCACCATCGAGCCGTTGCGGCGGGTGCGGAGATCCCCGTGCCAGGGCTCCCAGCCGTCGAAGACGTGGTGCAGGACCCCGGTTCCCCGGGTCTCGATGAGGAACTCTGTGCGGAATCCCACCAGACCCCGGGCCGGGACCCGGTAGTCCATGCGCACCCAGCCGGTCCCGTGGTTGACCACTTCCAGGAGCCGTCCGTGGCGCAGGGCGAGGAGCTGTGTGACCACGCCGAGGTAGTCGTCAGGAACATCGATGGCCACCCGCTCCATGGGCTCGTGGACCTTGCCGTCGACGAGTCGGGTCACCACCTGGGGCTTGCCCACCGTCAGTTCGAAACCCTCGCGGCGCATGGTTTCGACGAGGACGGCCAGCTGGAGCTCGCCCCGGCCCTGGACCTCCCAGGTGTCGGGGCGCTCGGTGGGAGACACCCGAAGCGAGACGTTCCCGACCAATTCGGAGTCGAGCCGTCCTTTCACCAGCCGGGCCGTGAGCTTGGAGCCGTCGAGGCCCGACAGCGGCGACGAATTGATGCCGATGGTCATGGCCAGACTGGGTTCGTCGACCAAGATGGCCGGGAGCGGGCGGGGATCCTCGGCGTCGGCCAAGGTCTCACCGATGGTGACGTCGGGAAAGCCGGCTACGGCCACGATCTCGCCCGGACCGGCTTCTTCGACGTCGACCCGTTCGAGCGCCCGGGAGGCGTAGAGCTCGGTCACCTTGCCCTTGTCGACGGTTCCGTCCACCCGGCACCAGGCCACCGTGTCGCCGCGGCGCAGCGTCCCGTGGTGGACCCGGCAGATGGCCAGTCGGCCCACGTAGGGCGAGGCGTCCAGGTTGGTGACCAATGCCTGGAGGGGGTGGTCCGGGTCGTAGAGGGGAGCGGGAACATTGGTCACGATGGTGTCGAAGAGCGGCACCAGGTCGGTCCCTACGGTGTTGGCCTCGGTACAGGCCCAGCCGGCACGGGCGTTGGCGTAGAGCACCGGAAATCCCACCTGGTCCTCGTCGGCGTCCAGGTCGAGGAAGAGGTCCTCCACTTCGTGGACCACCTCTTCGATGCGGGCGTCGGCCCGGTCGACCTTGTTGATGACGAGCACGACCGGCAGACGGGCCTCGAGCGTCTTGCGCAGGACGAAGCGAGTCTGGGGCAAGGGGCCTTCCGAGGCGTCGACGAGGAGAAGGACGCCGTCGACCATGGACAGACCCCGCTCCACCTCGCCCCCGAAGTCGGCGTGGCCCGGGGTGTCCACAATGGTGATCTTGGTGGGTCCGTACTGGACGGCCGTGTGCTTGGCCAGGATGGTGATGCCCTTTTCGCGCTCGAGGTCGCCGGAGTCGAGGACGCGGTCGGTGAGCTCCTTGTCCGCTCGGAAGGCTCCCGTCTGACGGAGCATGCCGTCGACCAACGTGGTCTTGCCGTGGTCAACGTGGGCCACGATCGCCACGTTGCGTAAGTCATCGCGGGAGCGCATGGACACACCTCAGGGTACTCGCCGTTTGCGAAACCCCGATCACGGCCAGCGTCGTGGCCTCGGGAGCAGACCCCCCGTGCGCCGCCGTGCCTGACAGCCGGTGGGATCAGCCGGTGGGATCAAGCCGGTGGGATCAGCCGGTGGGATCAGCCGGTGGGATCAGCCGGTGGGACCCGGCCCGGACACGACGTCCGGGCAGCCGCCGGACGCGGTGGAAGACGGCGTCGACCATGAGAAGGCCGCCGGCGCCGAGGAAGACTCCACCCAGGGCATCGCTCAGGTAGTGCCACCGGAAGGCCACCAGGGCGATGGTTTCGAAGATGACCACCGCGGTACCGATGACGAGAGCCGCCGCCCGGCCTTTGCCGCGGGTGACGAGGACGACGGCGGTCACCACCGCAGTGACGGCGGCCGACGTCCCCGAGGGCCAGCACAGGGCGCCGTGGAACGTCCGGCCCACAACGTGCTTGAGAAGCTCGGCCAGACCCACGGCCAGACCCGGTCCCGCCAGACAGCCCAGAGCCCGGCGACGATCGCGTCTCCAGATCGACCCGGCGGCCACCAGAGCGACAGCGGCCGCCACCGGGGCCAGGCCGAGGTCCGTCATGGCCCGGAGCAAGACCGATTGGAGGCCGCCGGGGAAGACCGAGAAGCCCCAGCTGTCGAGGGCGTTCTGACCCGGCTCGAAGCCGAGAACGACGGCGCCGAGCATCACAGTGCCGAGGACGAGACACGCCGCCAGGAGCGACGCGCCCCGACTCGGTGGGGCCGGGGTCGGCGTCACCTGGTCGACGGTCGTCGACGCCTCGGCCGATGGGTGCAGTGCGGTCGTCACGTCGTGCATCAGGGTGTCGTGCACGCTCTTCCGAGCACGATCACTCCACGGTACCGCCCTTGGTGTCCGAGGGTGGGGCGGCCGGGGATCCCGAGGCGGTCCACGACCTGGCAGCGTCCCCTCTCGGTAGTCTCATGCGGTGCCCGGCCGGCCTCTGCCCGAGGTCCATCCGATGCCCCCCGGCGCTGGGGGGCGCCCGAGCCGGGTCCACGGGGTCTGGGGGCTCCTGCACGATCCGACGGCCTATCTCGGACGGCTGCGCCGGAGATGGGGGGAGACCTTCGTCGTCGACGCCGCCGGCCACCGTCTGCTCTGGGTCTTCTCTCCCGACGGGGTCCGGTCCCTCGACGGTTTCGCCGAGAAAGAGGCCAGCTTCGGGCTGGCCACCTTCGAGCTGATTCGCCGCAAAGTGCCCGACGAGCTCTCCCCCGGTCGCCGCACCACCCCGCACGACCTCTTCGGCCGGCAGGAGACCGAGCGCTATCTCGGAAATCTCGAAGAGGCGATGATCATGGAGATCGACGAGCTCGGATCGACAGGTCAATTCGAGGTCTTCGGCGAGGCCCGGCGGCTCGGCCATCGGCTGGGCCTCGGATCCTGGGCCGGCGTCGAGGCCGCCTCGCCCCGGTACCTCAGGCGGCTGGTCCCGCTCTTCGACCGGCTCGACGGATCAGAGGCCTTCGTCCGTCCGGGCCGGACCTTCCTGACCGCCGCCACGGGCAAGAGGCTCGAACGACGGGCCATGCACGGGATCGAGCGGGTGGTGGCCGAGATCTGGGCCGGCCGGCAGAGCCGGGGGGGTGGAGCTCGACGATTTCCTGACCCAGCTGTACCGGTCGTTCGACGACCTGGCCCCCGCCGAACGCGACATCCAGGTCGCGCGGGACCTGATCTTGATCCACATGGGTTCCCAGTCGGATCTCTACGCCCGCACTGGCCTGGACTCTGGTCAATCTTCTCCTGCACCCCGGCCTGTTGGCCCGGGTGCGCGCCGGGGAGGACGGGCTGCTCGAGCGTTGCGCCTACGAATCGATTCGGATGGCCCAACGGTCCATAACGTTGCGCCAGGTCCTGCGGCCGGTGGAGATCGACGACGGGATCCGGACCTACCGGGTGAGTCCGGGAGTGATGATCACCACCATGCTGTCGGTCACCAACACCACCGCCGCCGACGGTCTCGACCACTTCGATCCCGCCCATTATCAGGGCCGTCGGTTGGCGCCCTCGGTGGTACTTCGCACCAAGGAGGAGGTGAGCACCTTCGGCCACGGTATCCACACCTGTCCGGCGCAGCGCTTCTCAATCTCGGCCATCGTGATCGGCGTAGGCCGGCTCCTGGAACGGTTCGACTTCGAGCCCCGGTTCTCCGAGGTCCGGCCCCGGCGCCGGCAGATCGGGGGCGTGGCGCGTGCCGATCGACCGTGTCTGGTGCGTTACCGGACGAGGTCGTGAGCCTGGAGGAGGACCCGGCCACGGCGCCGCTCCGGTCGCGCTAAGTGAAGCGGAAGTCGAGGGTCCGGAGATAGGTGTGGAGTCCTGCATCCTGGACGGGCAGGAGCCGGGCCGGCGCCCCCGACTCGTTGTGGTGGCTGTGCCAGTGGCCCGGTGGCGTGACGAAGGCCCCTCCGGGCTCCCAGTCGACCCGTTCGGGCCGGGCGATGGCACCCTCGTCGTCGAGGGTGTCTCCGACCAGGCTGTAGCAGCCGGGTCGGCAGTCGACGATGAGATCCAGAGCGACGCTCTGGTGGCGATGGGGCCGTTGGAGAGCGCCATCGGGCAGGACCCCGAGCATGGCCCAGAGGGTGTGGGTGGCAGTGAGCGTCTGGTCGTTGGCGGCGTTGCCCAGGAGGACGGCCACCCGGCTGCGCCGGCCTGCTTCGGGCTCGGCGGCCACGGCATCGAGCCGGGCCCGGGCCCGCCGGCCGTCGAAGAGCGTGGGTCGGAACCTCGGCCTGCTGGGCTCCACCCCGAGGTAGGCCAGCAGCGGAGAATCGTCTACGTGGTAGAGCACGGCGGCGTCGTCGTTCGCCGTATACCGGGCGGGGCACCGCGCCGGCAGGGTGATCACGTCGCCGGCCCGCCAGTCGATCCCGCCTTTTCCCTCGATCTCGAGCCGCCCCTCTCCCTGCAGGCAGTAGACGAGTTCGCTGGTGGCCACCGTGACCGTGGTGAGCGACTCGCCCGGTTCGATGCGGAGGAAGGAGGCGAGGAGCGAGGGAGCGGTGGCGGGGACGTCGACACCGAGGAGATCGGACAGATCGAGGACGATGGTCCGGGTCGGGCCGGCGGCGTGCAGAGCGGCGGGGAAGCGGTGCAGCGCAACGGGCGAGATGGCACCGACGCGCTGCGGATCGACGGCGGCGCTGTACTCGTGGAAGACGGCGTCTCCGGTCCAGTCCTCGACGGCCAGTCCCGAGGGGAGCGGATCGTCGGTCACGGAGATCCCTTCGACAGATCCGCGCCTCATGATCCCAGTATCGGTCACCGGCGGACGTTGTGCCGACCGGGTGTTTGGGGAGGACCTGGGGATGACGGGGCAGAAGTCTGGGGATATCACCGCTCGCTCTGGGGAAAGAGTGACGAATTCTCTGGACAACATAGGGATTTCCCTCAAGCGTCTTGACCTTTGCGGGGGTCGGGCGCAGAGTGTCAGAAGTCGGGTGAATGACGACCGTGTGGCTGCCGGAGATTTCGCTGCAAGGCGAATCGCCGAGTGGACACAAGGAGACGGGTTCCCCGGTCAGGCAGGGCGGTGCTGCGCCAGGAGGTTCCCTGGGACCGAGCGGTGCAACGCTCGCACCGGGGTCGTCCGGCCCCGACGTGAGCAGCCACCTTCGCCGAGGGCGTGGGCCCCGAGGAGTGCGGGCGGCTTCGGCCGAACCGGCTACTCGGGGCCTCGCCGCGTCCGGGCCGCCACACTGGCGGTGGGATCCGTCGGTCGATGCGCCGGGTCCGGGGGAGAGTCGCTCCATGAAGATCCTGTCGCTGTTGCCGTCGGCCACGGAGATCGTCTTCGCCCTGGGACTCGAGGATTCTCTGGTCGGGGTCACCGCCGAGTGCGACTTCCCGGCCGCCGCCCGTGACAAGAGTGCCGTGTCGTTCCCGGCCGTCGGTGCCGGTCCGGAGGGCCCGACGCCGACGGCGGCCGAGATCGACGGGGCCGTCGCCGGCATGGTGGCATCGGGGTCGCCGCTGTACCGGCTCGACGAGGAGCGGATCCGGACGCTCTCTCCCGATCTGATCCTGGCTCAGGATCTCTGTCGGGTCTGCGCCGTGCCGTCGGGAGACGTGACCGCGGCGCTCGACCGACTCGGCTGCCGGGCCCGGGTGCTCTCGCTCGATCCGACCACCCTCGACGACGTCCTGGCCGCGGTGAGGGCCGTGGCCGAGGTCGCCGGGGTGGTCGAGCAGGGCCGGACCTACGTCGAGAGCCTCAGGGCCCGCCTCGAGAGGATTCGACGACTGACGGCCGACGCCGGTCGGCGGCGGGTCCTCGAGATGGAGTGGTCCGACCCGGTCTACGTCGGCGGGCACTGGGTGCCGGAGATGGTGGAGGCCGCCGGGGGTCGGATCCTGTTCTCTCGAACCGGTGTCCCCTCAACCCGGCTGTCCTGGGCCGAGATCGGCTCGGCTCAGGCCGACGTGGTGGTTTTCGCCCCCTGCGGGTACGGCCTGGCCGAGGCGGTGGCCGAAGGGGAGGATCTGCTCCGGCGGCCCGAGTTGGCCGGCGTGCCCGAGGTCTGGGCTCTCGACGGCAGCGCCTACTTCTCCCGTCCCGGTCCCCGGCTGGTGGACGGGGTGGAGCTGTTGGCCTCGGTGCTTCACCCCGGGCGGGTACCGGTCCCGGCCGCCGGTGGCGCCCGGCGGCTGCGCTGAACGGACCGGCCGCCCCGCTGGTGCTGAACGGACCGGCCGGCCGGCTGGTGCTGAACGGACCGACCGGCCGGCGCTGAGCGGGGACTTGGCCGACGACGGAGCGACGACGGGGGGGTCACCGGATGAGGAAGGCGCCGGCGCCCTCGAGCGGCTCCTCGGTCACGTCGACCCGGGTGACCCGGGCCATGGGAGGTCCCGTCCGGCACCAGGCCACGAGATCGTCCACGGCCCCGGCCGGGCCCTCGAAGGCCGCCTCCACCCGGCCGTCGGCCAGATTGCGGACTGAGCCCGCCAGTCCGGCCCGGACGGCCCGGGCGTGGCAGGAGGCCCGGAAGCCCACGGCCTGGACCCGACCGGTCACGAGGACGCGTCGGCGGACATCGGTCACCGCGGCGGCGTGGAGGCCTGCGCCGCGAGGGAGTCCATGAGACAGGGATCGGATGCGTCGTCGGTGCACCGTTCGCATTCGAGCTCGAGGGTGGAATGGGCGATCGTGAACGGCCCGGCCACCGCCCCCTTCACCCGGTCGCCGATGGCCTGCGCCTCTTCGAGCGACGGGTGGCCGACCACCACCACGTGGGCCGAGAGGGCCCGGACCTCGCTGGAGAGGCTCCAGACGTGGAGGTCGTGGACCTCGGCCACGCCGGGGACGGTGACCATGGCTCCGGTCAGGGCATCGAGATCGAGGTCGCTCGGGGCCGACTCGAGCAGAACGCCGAGGCTGGCGGCGAGGAGCCGGTAGGCCTGGACGATGATCAGGGCTCCGACGGCCAGGGAGGCGGCCGGGTCGGCGAAACGCAGGTGGGCGTCGACCACGATGAGCACACCGGCGGCGGCCACCACCAGGGAGGCTGCCGCGTCGGCGGTCATGTGGAGCGCCGCGCTCCGCATGTTCAGATCCGGTCCCCGCTCCCGCAGGACCCAGGCGGCCAGGGCGTTGACGGCGAAGGCCCCGAGGGCCACCCCCACCATGATGGCGCCCTCGACCGGCCTCGGGTGAAGCAGCCGCTGGACACTCACCACCACGATGGCGGCGGTGACGGCGGCGATGATGGCGGCGTTGGCCAGGGCGGCGAGGATGGTGCCGCGGTGGTAGCCGAAGGAGTGCTCGGGGCTGCGGGGCCGCAGGGCGAAGCGGACGGCCACCAGGGACATGGTCAGGCCGGCGACGTCGGTGATGTTGTGGCCGGCATCGGCCAGAAGGCCCGACGAATGGGCCACCAGACCGGCCAGAAGTTGGCCCGCCGCCAGGGCGAGGTTGACCCCGAGGATGACGACCAGGCGCCGTGTTCGGCTGCTCCCTCGGCCCATGATCCGGCCCCGCTCCTCGTGTTGGTCCTGGTCACAGACTACCGGGGGCACCGGCCGGGGACCCCGACTTCAGGCCGAGGGACCGAACCAGTCCCCGTCGGCCTCACCCGTCCGGTAGCAGGCGGCCAGATGGTCGAACCAGGCCACGCTGTCCTCCAGGCCGCCCGGACGGAAGGCCTCGGTCCATAGCCGCCGGTGCTCGGCCACCACCGCCTCCAGCTCGGAGCCGAGGACTCGGCGGTCGGCGGCCCCCACCGACCGGAGGCTCCCGTCCCCGGCCAGCCGCCGGCGGGCGTCGCCGCTGGCCAGCCGTAACAGCGCCACCGTGGCCCTGGTCTCGTCGAGCAGCCGGGTGCCGTCGGGCCGCCGGGGCCGGGCCCGGGCCACGCCGGCCAGGGCGTCGTCGAGGGTGCCGTCCACCCGATCGAGGTCGTCGGCGGTGAGGCCCCGGGTGGCCCCGCGGCCCACCCGCCATTGGGGCAGGAGGATGGTGAAGACGAGGGCCGACATGTTCGGCACCTGGGGGGTGAGCATCCGGGGGATCCGGCCGAGCCCGACCACCGCCCGGCCCAGAGCGCCGGCAGGATCGTCGAAGCCATGGACGTCGAGCAGGGAGGCGAGCCCCCCGGGGTCGAGTCCGTGGTGGGATTCGGCACACCAGCTGAAGGCGGCGGCGGCCGCGAATCCGGGCTCGCTGACCACCGGTTGCTGGTGGTGGCCCATATCGCCCCAGTCGGTGGTGAGCATGCCCGTGGCCCCGTGGCTGAGGCCCGCCCGGGCGGCGGAGGCGATGTTGCCGAGCATGTTCTCCACCCGGCCCGAGATCGACAACCAGCTGGAGGTGCCCGGACTCATCCAGAAGGGCAGGCCGGCGGCGGCCAGGGCCGCCGCCCGCTCGGCGAAGGGATGGTTGTCCTCGTAGCCCCACTCACAGACGGTGACCCCCTCAGGGACGCTCGAGAGAAGGTCGGGGTCAGCGGCCAGGACATCACCCCAGACCAGGGGTTGCCGCCCGGCCATGACGGGCAACTCGACCAGCCGGCGCAGCCAGTCGGCCCACTCCGGATGGCGTTCGGGCGCCAGTTCCCAGGGCTCGTCCAGGCCGATGTGGATCCGGCCGCTCCCCACCACCGGGGCCAGCTGAGCCAGAAGATCGCTGACCAGGGCGAAGGCCCCCGGCTTGGCCGGATCGAGGGTCATCGGCGAGCGGTGCACCCCGAAGACCCAGTCGAAGCCGTCGGGGGCGATGGCCAGCGGCCGGTAGCGGTCGTGGCGGAGCCAACGTTCGAAGTGGCCCAGGGTGTTCTGATTGGCCACCAACTCGATGCCGCGCGACCGGCAGTGGTCGTCGATGGCCCGAAGGTCCTCCGCCGTGTAGGGGTCGGCCAGACGCCAGACCTCCTCGTGGCCGGCATAGGCGAAGGTGTGCTCCATGTAGAGCTGCAGCTGGTTCAGCTTCCAGCCGGCCAGGCGGTCCACCAGGGCGAAGAGGCTCTCGAGGGTGGGCACCCGGTTGCGGGCCACGTCGAGCATGACCCCCCGGACAGAGAAGTCGGGCCAGTCGAGGATCCGGCAGGCCGGCAGGGTGGTCGGATCGCCGCGCCCGCCGGGGTCGGCGAAAGCGGCCCCCTGGCGGAGCTGGGCCAGGGTGGCCCGTCCGTGCCGGGCCCCGGCGTCGTCGGCCGCCGCCAGGGAGATGCCCCCGGGGCCGATCTCGAGCCGGTAGCCCTCGGCCGCCAGGGTGTGATCGCGGCTCTCGGTGACCGCTCCGTCGGGGACAGCGCCGCCGCCGGGGGCGGGCGTGAAGGAACGGGGTCGGGGGAGCAGGACCGGTTCGGTCAGCTGCCCGCCCCCCAGGGGCTCTCGGCCCGCAGGCCCCGGCCCACCATCTCGGCCAACTCTGTCCGGACGACCGGAAGGTCGCCGGCGTGGGTGACGCCGATGCAACGTCCGCTTCCGGCGATCACCCGGACCCGGCGGCCGGCTGGGCCCTCACCGGCGCCCGGGCCGGAGCCGGCCACCATCGCCCCCACGATCTCGGGCAGAAGGACCTCGGTGTCCGACGCCGGCGTCGGCCCCACCACGGTGCCGTCGGGGTCCACGTCGGGGTGGGCCTTGCGGACGGCCTCCTCCAGAACGGGCCAGATGGCGGGGCTGAATCCCCAGAGGTTCATCGACACCCCGGTGTCACCGGGCAGCTCCTTCGGCTCGAGGCCGTCGTCGGCCAGGAAGCGGCCGTCGCTCTGGAGCGTCACCTTGCGCCTCTCCACCAGGGCGCGCAGCCATCCCCCGGCGTCGGCCTGACAGGTCCCCCGGGTGAGCGGATCGGTGGAGACGACGGTGTCGCGCAGTTGATACGAGACCAGAGCGTGATCGGTCTCCGACGTCAGGTGCTCGACCAGCCGGGCCAGGGCGGGCACGCCGTAGATGTCGTCGGCGTTGATCACAGCGAAAGGCTTCTCTCCCACGAAGCTCCGGGTCCCGAGCACGGCATGGGCCGTCCCCAGGGGGAAGGCCTGCCGGGCCAGGGAGACGGGCACCGAGGCCGGCCAGACCCGGTCGACGTGGTACGTGATGGCCGGTCCCGAGGCGGGGCCGAGGACGAGGACGATCCGACCGAAACCGGCGCGCCGGGCGTCGCCGGCGTTCAGGTCGATGACCGCTTCGCCGTGCAGGCCGACGGGGGCCAGGGGCTTGCAGCCCCCGTAACGCTTGGCCATGCCGGCGGCCAACATCACGAGGACGGGCCGACCCGAGGCGCCGTCGTCGCCGGCCGTCAGCCCCCCCATCGTAAGACGGCGCTGGCCCAGGTCATGCCCCCGCCGAAGCCCGACATGAGCACCGTCGCCCCCGGTTGGAGAAGACCCGTCTCGAGGGCGTCGGCCAGGGCCAGGGGGACCGAGGCCGACGAGGTGTTGCCGTACCGGTCGATGGTCACGACACAACGGTCGCCGGCGATGCCCAGTCGTTCACGCGCCGCGGAGATGATCCGGGCGTTGGCCTGGTGGGGGACGAAGACGTCCACGTCCGCCGGCGTCAGCCCGGCCCGGCCGAGGGCGGCCAGAGAGGAGTCGACGACGGCCCGGACGGCGTGGCGGAAGATCTCCTTGCCGTTCATGAAGAGGTAGCCACCGATGTCGCATTTGAGCAGGTGCCGCAGGGATCCGTCGGCGCCCAGATCCCAGGCGAGCAGTTCCCCGGGCCCGTCGGTCGCCTCGAGCACGACGGCTCCGGCCCCGTCGCCGACGATGACGGCCAGGCTCCGGTCGTCCCAGTCGGTGATCCGCGACAGGGTGTCGCTGCCGATGACCAGGATCCGCCGGGCTCCGGCCAGGGCCATTGCGTGGGCCGTCACCAGGCCGTAGACGAACCCGGAGCACGCCGCGTTCAGGTCGAAGGCGCCCCCGGCGGTGCCGAGCTGTTGTTGGACGGTGGCCGAGGTGCCGGGGACGACGGCGTCGGGCGTGGTGGTGGCGAGTACCAGCAGATCGATCTCCTCGGGCCGGCGGCCGGCGCGCTCGAGGGCCTGCCGACCGGCGATGACGGCGAGCTCGGATGTGGTTCCGCCGATGTGCCGTTGCTTGATCCCCGTCCGTTCGGTGATCCAGGCGTCACTCGTGTCGAGGGTGGCCGAGAGGTCTTCGTTGGTGACGATCTTGTCGGGGACGGCGATGCCCCAACCGCGGATGACTGCTCCGGGCACCGGGCTAGGCCCCCTGGAGGACATGGATGCCGACGGCGGCGGCGTCACCGGAGATGATCCCCCCGGTGTTGACCGCCATGGCGATCCGGGCCCCCAGGCGCTGGCGGCCGATGGCCCGGCCGAGCAGTTGGTGGACGAGCTCGGCGATCTGACACAGACCCGTCGCGCCCAGCGGATGGCCCCGGGCCACGAGGCCTCCGCTCGGGTTCACGAAGACGGCCCGCCCGCCGATGTCGGTGTCACCGGCCGCCGTGGCCGCCCCGGCGGTGCCCGCCGGGAAGAAACCCAGGGATTCGAGGGCAAAGAGCTCCTCGGCGCTGGTGGCGTCGTGCAACTCGATCACGTCCACGTCGGTCGGACCGACGCCGGCTTCCTTCCAGGCGACGGCCACCGTGTCCTCGAGCCGCTTGTGGTAATCGAGTTCCCCGTTGCCCGAGCGCAGGATGCTGGCCCGGACGCGCGGCGCACCGCGTACGGGACCGGTCACCAGGACCGCGGCGGCGGCGCCGTCGGTGAACGACGAACACATCAGCCGGGTCAGGGAACCGGCCACGACGGGGGCGGCGAGCACCTCCTCGACGGTGACGGGCGTCCGGAATTGGGCCAAAGGATTGCGCGCCGCGCAGCGGCGGGCCTTGGCGGCGGCGGCGGCGATCTGATGGACCGTCGTCCCGAGGACGTCGATCTGGTGGCGGACCCAGCGGGCGTTCAGTCCCATAAGCACGCTACCGGCCTCGTTTTCGATGGTGGCCCGGAGATCGGCCCGCTCGTCGGCCGGCAGTCCGTCTTCGATACCGGCGATCGTCTGCGCCCGGTTGCCCGTCCACATCTTCTCGACGCCCACCACCAGGACCGGTGACTGCCCGGCGCGAGCCCCCATGACGGCGACGTGCATGGCCGAGGACCCGCCGGCACACGAATTGTCGACATTGACGATGCCGGCGTTGCCGAGGCCCGCGTCGCGCAGCCAGGACTGGCCGCGGATACACCCCTGATCGCTCAGCCGGCCGCCCAAGGCGTTGGCCATGACGACCAGGCCGACGTCGGCCGGTGACAGGCCGGCGTCGGCCAGAGCCTCTTGCACGGCCTGGCGGGCCAGTGCCTCGGGCGTGAGGTCCCGCCGGTCCATGGCCGTCATCCCGACCCCGACGATGCTCACCTCTGGCGTCACAGCGACCTCATTTCGCGGGGCTGGGGGTGGCGGAACCTACCGTCAGGCGGGGAAAGCGGTGGGCCTGTCGGCCTGGCCTGAAAACCGTGCCCGGGCACGCGCCTCATGGTACCCGGAAGCCCAAGTCGGGCCTGAGACGTGCCTGGGACCGTGGCACCGGGACCTGCCGGGACCGTGGGCCGCACGGGAGCGGGACCGGTCACGGCAGAATGGAGGCATGGCCCAGCTGACCGAAGAGGAACGTGACCAACGCTCACACGATCTGAACGAACTGATCGAGCTCATGCGGCCGGCTGTCCAAAGCGACGGAGGTGACCTGGCCCTGCTCGCTTTCGACGTCGAGGCCGGCACGGTGGAGGTCCAGCTCCAGGGGGCCTGCAGCTCGTGCGCCATCTCGTCCGCCACCCTCCAGGGAGGGGTCGAACGGATCCTGCGCAGCCGGCTCGACTGGGTGACCGAGGTCCACGGCGGGGTCGACGAGTCGGCCGACCCCTTCGAGAGCGCGGCGCGCGGCCAGGGTGGCTACGTCCCCAAGTGGTGAGACGGGCCTGATCCGGCGGCCGCCTGTTCAGGCGGCGAGGTCGGATTCCTCGATGGCGCCGTAACGGACGAGGGGCTCGAAGAGATCGAGGACCATCCGGTCGGGGTCGGTGATACCGCGGGCCACGGGGGTGGAGAGCCGGCGGGAGGCGAACCGGCGGGCCACGGCTGCCTTGCGGGCATCGCCGTCGCGTCCGAGGGCCCAGGCCGCCTGTTCCACCAACAGCGCTCCCTCCGCCGCGTCGGCCAGCAGCTCGGCGAACCGACGGCTGTGGAGCAGGGCCATGTCGTCGGACGCGCTCTCGAGATAGCTGGCCGCGCCCCGGGCGTCGGCCAGGGCCGAGGCCACCGTATCGATCGTGGTGCTGAGGACCTTGTGGCCGATGGCGGCGTCGAGCGCCTCCTCCATCCGGCTGAAGAGCGCCAGGTGGGCTCGTTCGCCGCGCATGGCCCGGCGGACGTCGATGCAGAGGATGTTCTCCGTTCCCTCCCAGATGGTGTGACACTGGGCGTCGCGCAGCTGACGGGCCATCGGCCAGTCCGCCATGTAGCCGTTGCCTCCGAAGACCTCCAGGGCGGTGGACGCCGCCCCCACGGCCAGCCTGGTGCAACGCATCTTGGCCAGCGGGACCAGGATCCGGCGGACCAGCCGGCCGGTCTCGGCGTCGCTGGCCCGGCGTTCGGCCGCCGCGCACTCATAGGTGGCGGCCATGCCCGCTTCCAGGTCGACGAGCAGGTCGACCAGCGTCTCGCGGACGAGCGGATAGGCGTCGATGCGGTTCCCGAACTGGCTGCGTTGTGCCGCATAGATGGCGGCTTCGAGGAACGACCGCCGGTGGATGCCGAGGCCCATGATGGCCACCCCGAAACGTGAGCCGTTCACCATCTCCATCATCCGGTTGATGCCGCGGCCGTCGCGTGCCGCGTCGGCCGACTGAGCCGCCGCCGGGGCGCCGGCGCCGGCCAACCAGGCGCGCGCCCCGTCGAGGGTGACTTCACCGGTGGGGACGCCCACCGTCCCGAGCTTCGACTTGAGGCGCTTGATGCTGAAGCCGTTGGGTGAGCCGTCGGGGAGATGACGCGGCACGATGAAGGTGCCGAGGCCGCGGCTGCCGCCGGGGGCCCCGTCGGGACGGGCCAGGATGACGAAGACGTCGGCGTCGACGTTGGAGCAGAAATGCTTGTCACCGAAGACCCGCCATTCGTCGCCGTCCTGCTCGGCCCGGGTCGTGTTGGCCCCGACGTCGCTGCCGCCCTGGCGTTCGGTCAGGAACATCCCGCCTTCCCAGGCGTCGGCCGGGTCGATGCTGCGCAGCCGGCGGACCATCTCGTCGCCCACCGCCGGGTCCACGTGCCGTTCGATGATGTCGGCGGCGCCGGCCGTCATGCCCAGACCGCACAGAATGGCCGTTTCCGCCTGGGACACCAGATAGTTGAGCGACGCCGTCACCACGGCCGGGGCCGGCCGGCCGGCGTAGCTCTCGAGACTCACGAATCCATTGCGGACGAGGTCCGCCTTGCTGTCGGTCCAGGTGGAGTTGTGCTCGATCTGGTCGACGTCGTCGCCCCAGCGGTCGTAGCGCCGCAGGACGGGCCCGTGCCGGTCCGTCTCCTCGGCCCGGGGGGCGATGACCTCTCCCACCAGGCTTCCGAAGCGGCTGACGTGGTCCTCGGCGAAAGCCCGGTCGGCGGCATCGGGGACGTAGTGGTCGAGCAGGAACGACAGGTTGGGGTCCATTCGGTACCAGTCGAGGCCCATGGCCTGTTCGAACTCGGCGTAGTCGGGAAGCATGCCCGCCATCGTACGCCCGGCCCCCCTCCGGCCCTCCGGCCGGACCTTCTCCCGGCCCGCGACCTCGTCCGCCCGGGCCCTGCACATTCGTTAGCAAACCTAATTAGAATAGTGAACGATGACGACGAGCTCCGAGGAGAACATCGCCCCCGACCCCGTCCCCGCCTCCGGGGTCGTGGGCGAGCTTGATTCCGACTTGGAGTTGGCCGCCCGTTTGCGGCTGGCCGTCTTGCGGCTGTCGAGGCGCCTGCGTCAGCAGATCGCCGGTGGGGTGACCTCGGCCCAGTTGTCGGCCCTGGCCACGGTGGAGCGACTCGGGAGCCCGACCTTCGGTGAGCTGGCCGCCTCGGAGCGGGTCCGACCCCCGAGCATGACCAGAATCGTGGTCGGGCTCGAGGGGGCCGGCCTGGTCCGACGTCAGGTCGACCCCCTCGACCGGCGGGTGGCGCGGGTGACGCTGACGGCCGGTGGCCGGCGCCTCGTCCAGCGCAGCCGGTCACTACGGACGGCGTACCTGGCACGCCGACTGCGCCGACTGTCGGCGTCGGAGCGGGCGTCGCTGGCGGAGCTCGTGCCGCTGCTCGAGCTGCTGCTGGAGGAACCGTGACCCGGATACGCCGGGCGGTGAAAGGGACCTTCCGGTCGCTGCATGTCCGGAATTACCGGATCTACTTCACCGCCCAGCTGGTGTCGGTGAGCGGGACCTGGATGCAGACCGTGGCCCAGGCCTTCCTCGTCCTGCACCTGGCACCCCACGGCCGCTCCGGGGTTTATCTGGGCCTGGTCACCGCTTTGCAGTTCCTCCCGATGTTGCTGTTCGGGACCTGGGGCGGCCTGATCGCCGACCGGGTCGACAAACGCCGGCTGCTCTACGCCACCCAGTCGGTGGCCGGTGTCCTGGCCCTGGTTCTCGGCCTCCTGACCGCCGTGGGTGCCGTGCGGTTATGGCAGGTCTTCATGCTGGCCACCTTTCTCGGTTTCGTGAACCTGGTCGACAACCCGGCCCGCCAGACCTTCGTCCTCGAGCTGGTGGGCCGTGAGGACCTCCCGAACGCCGTGAGCCTGAACAGCGTGGTGATGAACTCGGCCCGGGTCATCGGCCCCGCCATCGGTGGCGCCCTGATCGCCTTCGTGGGCCTGGCCGTCTGCTTCGAGGTGAATGCCGCCTCCTACCTGGCGGTGATCGTCGGGCTGTCACTCATGCGCCGGGCGGATCTGCACCGCACCGTGCCCGTGCTGCGCGGTAAGGGCCAACTCCGCGAGGGCCTGCGTTACGTGTGGCGGACCCCGGGACTCCGCCAGCCCCTGCTGCTGGTGGCCGTGGTGGGGACGCTGGCCTACAACTTCCAGGTCGTCCTGGCCCTCTTCGCCCGGTTCACCTTCCACGGCGGGGCCGGCGTCTACTCGGCGTTGACCTCGCTGATGGGCGGGGGAGCCGTCGTGGGGGGGCTCTTGATCGCCACCCGCAACCGACCGAACATCCACCGGCTGACGGCCATCGGGATCATCTTCGGCGCCCTGATCCTGGCCGTGGCGGCGTCACCTGATCTGGTGACGGCCCTGGTTCTGATCGTGCCCATGGGCGCCGCCTCGATCGCTTTCATCGCCACGGCCAACGCCACCTTGCAACTGCGGGCCGAACCGTCCATGCGGGGCCGGGTGATGGCCCTCTACGCCATCGCCTTCCTGGGGACGACCCCCATCGGCAGCCCCCTGGTGGGATGGATCTCACAGGCGGCGAGCCCGCGCGTGGCCCTGGCCGTGGGGGGAACGGCCACGGTGGTGGCCTCGATCATCACCCGGCGCCACCACCGGCGCGAGCACGAACGGGTGGCCGACATTATTCCCGTGATCGACGAAGCCGAACCGGGAACCGAGCTCGGCGTGGCCTAATTCCCGGACGTCGTCACTTGGCGGTGGGCTTCGGCTCCTTCGGCAGACCGAGGACGCGCTCGCCGACGATGTTGCGTTGGATCTCTGCCGTCCCGCCCCAGATGGTCTCCGAGCGGGAGAAGAAGAAAGAGGCCTGCATCTCGCTGACCGGGTAGTTGGGATTGCCGCGTCGGGCCAGGGGGCCGTCGACCGGGTCCCCGTCGCCGCCGGTGCCGGTGAGGATCTGGCCTTCGAGACCGAGAATGTCGACGGCCAGGTTCATGGTCTCGCGGTGGTATTCGGACCAGAACATCTTGTTCGTGGCTCCGAGGGCCGCCGCGTGATGACTGCCGTGCAGAGCGTCGGTCAGGGTGCGGAACCCGTTGATCTGCATGATCTTCACCTTGGACCAGGCGTGGGCCAGGCCCTGGCGGATCTGGGGATCGGTGTTGCGGCCCCGGAGCTTGGCCGAGGCGATGATGGTGTCGAGTTCCTTCTGGAAACGGCGGTGGCCGGTGGTGGAGGAGGATCCCCGTTCGAAGCCCAGGGTGGTCATGGCCACCTTCCACCCGTTGTTGTCTCCGCCGACCACGTTGCCTCGGGGGCAGCGGGCCTCTGTGAAGTAGACCTCGTTGAACTCGGCCGAGCCGTCAATCTGTTTGATCGGGCGGACATCGACGCCGGGCTGCTTCATCGGCAGCAGCAGGTAGGAGATGCCCTGATGCTTGTCGACGTCGGGGTCGGTGCGGGCCAGCAGGAAGATGTAGTCGGCGAACTGCGCCTGGGTGGTCCAGACCTTCTGGCCGCTGACCACCCATTCGTCGCCGTCCGCCACGGCACGGGTCTTGAGCGAGGCCAGGTCGCTGCCGGCGTCCGGCTCGGAGAATCCCTGGC
>Ga0307374_10006470_pt1 | contig 18382 bp, 11 predicted proteins | sample OX3MG_FD_202532 | JGI IMG/M metagenome (GOLD analysis project Ga0307374, IMG submission 202532) | Soil microbial communities from Risofladan, Vaasa, Finland - OX-3 | ecosystem: Environmental > Terrestrial > Soil > Coastal area > Acid sulfate soil | place: Finland: Risofladan, Vaasa | collected...
GCGCGCTTCCTTCACCGAAAGCTCGCGGCGGCTGGTGTGCTTGGGCATGATCTTCTCGAACATCCCCTGCAAGTCGAGATCGACCTGCTCCATGCCGACGCCACCAAGCATCATCGGCACCGCCTTCTGCTCGATCGTCAATTCGACCTTCCGCTCGTCGAGGTCGCCTGCGACCAGCATGACCCGCATTTTTGCGCGCGTCCGCTCGTGCCGCACGCTGCGCTCGTCGTTCTCGGAGTTGGGTTCGTCGTCATCATCATCATCATCATCATCATCATTCTTGTTGTCATCGCCGTCGCGACGCGCGGGGGGCGGCGCCAGGAGGTCCAAGAGCCGATCCTCGGCGCGGCGGCGGGCCTCGGCCTCGACCTTGGCACGCTCGCTCTCGCGCACCAGGCCGATCGCGTTCTCGACCAGCTCGCGGATCATGCTCTCGACATCGCGGCCATAGTAGCCCACCTCCGTGTACTTGGTGGCCTCGACCTTGATGAACGGCGCGCCGGTAAGCTTGGCCAGGCGGCGGGCGATCTCGGTCTTTCCCACGCCCGTCGGACCGATCATCAGGATGTTCTTGGGGGCGACCTCGGCCCGCATTTCCTCAGCCAGTTGTTGCCGCCGCCAACGGTTGCGAATGGCGATCGCAACCGATCGTTTGGCGTCCTGCTGGCCGACGATGTGCCGGTCGAGCTCGGCCACGATTTCGCGAGGCGTCAAGTCCCGCACGCCAGTTCCTCCACGATGATGTTGGCATTGGTGTAGATGTCGATACCCGCGGCGATCTCGAGCGAATGCCGCACGATTTCGGCCGCGGTGAGCGTCGAATGAGCCAGTAAGGCCCGCGCGGCGGCCACCGCGTAATTTCCGCCCGAGCCGAGCCCCAGAACGCCGTCGGTGGGCTGAATCACGTCGCCGTTACCCGTGACCAGCAGCGTGTGTTTGCCGTCGACGACGGCCAGCAGGGCTTCGAGCCGCCGCAAAAGCCGGTCGGTGCGCCAGTCCTTGGCCAACTCGGTGGCGGCCCGAGGCACGTTGCTGGGGTAATCCTTGAGCTTGGCCTCGAACCGTTCCAAGAGCGCGAAGGCGTCGGCGCTGGAGCCGGCGAAGCCGGTGATCACCTTGCCGTCGAGCAGCCGGCGGATCTTGTTGGCGTCGCCCTTCATGATCGACGTGCCAAGCGTCACCTGGCCGTCGCCGCCGATCGCGACGACTCCCTTGTGACGGACGGTCAGGATCGTGGTCGAGCGGGTTTTCATCGGGCTCAAGGGCGATGGATCACATGGGTAGTTCGGTCCGTCGCCATTCTGGCCGAAAACGGCGACGGATGAAAGGGCCAAAGGATTGCGGATCGCGGATTGCGGATTTCGGATTGGCGGCTCGCTCGAAGGCTAAGCCATCCAGGTGCCTCGGAGCGATCGACGACGCTCGCTATAATCCACCAGCCGAGAAACGCCCCACTTTTTCCCGCACCAAAGGCGCCTCCCTGGATTCCACCCTCGCCACGTTCCACGTTCCCGCGCTCGACTGCCCCGAGGAACTGCTCTTGATCGAGAAGGGCCTGGGGCGGCTGCATGGCATCGCCGATTTGACACCCAATTACCTGAATCGCCGTCTGCGGGTCGAGTTCGATCCGGCGCAGGTCGACGTGGACCAAATTGCCGGCCGATTGCGGGAGATTGGCTTTCCCGGTGAGTTGGTTTCAACAACCGGCTCCGGCGGCACTGCTTCTGAACCGCGTGCCACGGCCGATCGAGCTGCGCCCGCCGCCGGCGCCGTAGCTGGTCGCAGCCACGGCGGCGCCATTCGCCGTATCCGCGCCACCACGCAGGTCGGCGGGCTGCTCCTGGTGGCCGCGGCGGTCGTTCGTTTCACGATGGGCCATGCTTCGGCCGCCTCCGACGCAATGGCCATCGTCGCCACGCTTGTCGCCGGCGTGTCGGTCGCCCGTGCCGCCTGGCGGGCCGTGAAACTGCGAGCGCTTGATATGAATGCGCTGATGACACTGGCCGCCGGCGGAGCGCTGGCGACCGGCGATTATTTCGAGGCCGCGACGGCAATGTTCCTGTTCGGCGTCTCGCTCTGGCTGGAAGGCGCCAGCCTCGACCACACGCGCCGGGCCGTTCGCTCGCTGGTGGAAATGGTCCCACTGCTGGCCCACCAGATCGAAACCGGAAGTGTCCGCGATGTGCCGGCGGCCAATTTGCGGCCGGGCGACCGCCTGCTCGTCAAGCCCGGCGAGCGCATCCCCTGCGATGGCACGGTCCAGCGCGGCGAGTCGAGCGTCAACCAGGCGCCGATCACCGGCGAAAGCCTCCCCTGCGACAAGCAACCGGGCGATGCAGTCTATGCGGGCACACTCAACGGCGAAGGCTCGCTCGAAGTGAAGGCCGATCGGACCGCCGACGAAAGTACCTTGGCACACGTCGCGCGCCTCGTCGAACAGGCCCAACAGTCGCGCTCACCCACCGAGCGATTCGTCGATCGTTTCGCCCGGCGCTATACGCCCGCCGTGATCGCCCTGGCGTTGACGGTCGCCGCGCTGCCGCCTTTGCTGGCAACTTGGGGCGTTGCCTGGACGTTGACCCACCAGTCCGACGAGTGGCTGCACCGCGGGCTGGTGCTCTTGGTGATCGCCTGTCCGTGCGCGTTGGTCATCTCGACGCCTGTCACGATCGTTTGCGGGCTGCACGCGGCGGCGCGGCGCGGAATACTGATCAAAGGAGGACAGTTCCTGGAGCAGGCGGGCCGAATCGATTGCATTGCCTTCGACAAGACGGGCACGCTCACCACCGGCCGTCCCGAAGTGGTCGACGTCGTACCCGTCGCCGGCCGGACCGAACTCGACGTTCTCGGCGCGGCCGCCGCCCTGGAAAGCCATAGCGAGCACCCGTTGGCCCAGGCGATCGTCGCGGCCGCCCGCCAACGTGGATTAACCTGGGACGAGCCTACCGGCTTCGCGGCCGTCCGCGGTTTCGGCGTCGAGGGGGAATTGAATGGCGCGACCTGGCACGTCGGCAGTCCGCGGTTCTTCATCGACCGCCGGTTGGCCGATGGCGATGCGGTGCGGACTTTCGTCCGTGACGCGACGGCGGCCACCCCCGCGACGGTGGCTCTGGTTGGCAGCTCGGGAGTCCTGGTCGGCGCCTTGTTATTGGCCGACCCAGCGCGCGCCGATGCCGCCGCGGCAATCGCCGAATTACGACGGCTGGGGGTGCGGCGCATCGTATTGTTGACGGGAGACGCGGAGGCGGTCGCCGCCAACCTGTCGAAGGCGGTAGGGATCGACGATTGGCGAGCCGACTTGTTGCCGGAAGACAAGGTCAGCCAAGTACGACGGCTGGCGACGGAACACCCGCGCTTGGCGATGGTCGGCGACGGCGTGAACGACGCTCCGGCGATGGCCGCCGCCTCGATGGGGATTTCATTGGGCACACGCGCCAGCGACGCGGCGCTGGAAACTGCCGATGTCGCAGTCCTTTCGCCGCACGTCGGCCGTCTGGTCGACCTGGTTCGTCTGGGCCGGCGCACGCGCCGCCTGCTGGCCCAGAACATCGGCCTTGCATTGACCCTCAAGCTCGGCGTACTGGTGCTGGCGGTCCTGGGTCCCGCCGAACTGGCCCGGCTCTGGCTCGCCGTCGCCGCCGACGTGGGCGCCAGCTTGCTGGTCATCGGCAATGGGATGCGGTTGCTGCGGAGGGCGTAGATTGCAACGTCCTACCGTGTTCTCCGTGACGTTTGAACGCGAGCCGACGACGGGGAGATGCCTGATCGCCGTCGTGGCCTCGGAGCGGGCGCTGGCGGCCTCCCGGGCAACCATGCCAAGCTATGACGTGGTCCCGATCCGACAAACCGGCACGCAGGGAACGCCAGTCCCACGCCTGATGCAGAATCGGAACGATCGGCGGCATGTTCGAAGTTCCCCGATTCGGATTGACAATGGTGCGGAAAAAACGGGCCCGATCGCTCTATTCCGGTATCCAGATCCAAAGGAATAGGCTCACGAAAAGGCGCCAGGGAATTACTCGTTAATTTCCGACACTATCACCGATCGCGTACAGCCACTCTTGCCGCTTTTCACCATCTCGTCTCGCGACGCGCAGGTAGATCCGGTCGCCGCAAACGACGGGAGTCGCATAGACGTCGTCACCTAGTTGGTTCTCGGCGATCAACTGGAATTTCGCGGGGCTGGCCTTGAAAATGAACGTGCGCCCCTCTTGATTGGTCGCGAAGACCTGGTCACCCACCAGCACCAACGACGCGTTGAACGTGCCGCCGAGCCGCGATTTCCAAGCTTCGTTACCCGTGGCGGCTTCCCAACACATGGCGATACCGCCATCCGTGACGGTGTAGAGGTGTCCCTTGCTCACCAACATCGAGGGGACGTAGGTCTGCACGTCGTTCTGCCAGACCATCTTGCCCGATCCGTCGGCCAGGACGGCCAACGTGAGCTTCTTCGGGTAGCCGCCGCTGGCGAAAACCAGCTTGCCGTCGCTGACGACCGAGCCGACGCACTCGGTGGTCGAGCCTTCGATCTCCCAGAGCTTTTCGCCGCTCGCAGGATCGAGGCTCGTCATGCGGTCGCAGCCGGCCAGCAGCAATTGGTCGCGGCCGTTTACCCGCAGGATGGCGGGCGATGTGTAGTTCGGCTGCTTGGGCCGATCGTAGCTCCACACGATCGTACCGTCGCGGCGGTCGAGCGCCGCCACGACGCCGCCCGCCTTACTGTCGGCCGAGACGATCACCAGCGACTCGTAGACCGCCGGCGACGAGCCGAACCCCTGGTGCGTGGCGAACTCGCAGACCCTGGTCTGCCAGAGCTTATCGCCGTCGAGACCAACGGCCGTGGTGACCATGTTTCCGTTATCCAGGAAGTTGGCGAAGACGCGCTCGCCGTCACAGGCGATCGTGGCCGAGGCCTGGGAGCTCTTCGCGTGGCCACGCTGTTCGAAGCCGCCGGTGTGAACGTCGAGATTCCAGAGCTCGCGACCGGTCTCGCGGTCGTAACACAATACCGACCGCGTTTCGCGCGCTTTGTCAGCCGTCGCCAGAAAGATCCGGTCGCCGACGATGGTGGGCGACGAGTGGCCGCGGCCCGGCACCGCGGCCTTCCAGACGATATTTTCCGTATCGCTCCAGCGAAGCGGGGGCTTTTGCCCCGCGTCGGCCACGCCGTCGCGAGTGCGACCGCGCCACCAGGGCCAATCGGTCGCTTTGACGGCCAGAAGATGGGCGTCGCGTTCGGCGGCCAGTGCACCGGCGACCGGGCCGAGGAGTTGCCAGGCGGCAACCAAAACAAAAGAGGCGGCAATGAGCAGGGGAATGCGTTGGTTCATTAGGTTGATTCCTTGTGGGTCCCACCAATTAGGGATGGAGATTCTAACTAACATCCGTCAGGATCGAAGGAGGGAAGATTGCCGAAAGCTGCCGTCGAGGATGACCTCGCAGGCTGGCAGCGCCTTTTGGATTTCAGCCACGCCCTTTGCGGTCACTCGTGTATTGTCGAGAAACAAGTGCTTTAGATTCGCAGATTCGTGTAAGTGCTGCAATCCCGCGTCGGTCACGCGTGTGTCGTGAAGGTCGAGGCAATCCAACTTCGAAAGGCCGCGAAGATGAACGAGGCCCGCGTCCGGCACTCCGGTCTCACCCAGGTTCAGCCTGTGGAGGGCTGGTTTTCTGCATCGCGTCGAGATCCCAAAGCGTGATATTGCCGCCGTCCAGTGTGGCGAGCAACTTAGCATCGCGTGAAAGAGCGAATGTCTCCGACGGCGTGAGGGCCCTAAGGAGAAACTCATGCCGTGTCGTGGCGGGCGAATTCGAAATGCGATTGTCCGAAACATAGGACTTCATTTTCACGTGGGAATCGCAGCCGTTATACATGCTTGCCGCCAAGTACTTGCCGTCGGGTGAGAAAACCACCGTTTCCACGACATGAAACGGTTTGCCCGAGCCGCCTAAGTCCGAAAGCGACGTGTAGAGTGCCAAGAGGATCGACGCCAAAGCCACAGCCATCAGAAGTTGAGCGAGCGTGAATCGCCGAGGCATTTTCGTGAGCAGGAGCATGCGACCGGTGTCGTCAAGAAATCATCTTGCATCCGTTCATTTCCCGGTGGGCGTCGGCAATGGGGCGACACGAAGCTGTTGCCTCGTGCGTTATACGTGGTATTGCCACGCCATCCGTGGGCATTGACGTAACCTTCGGCCAATTGACGTCCACAGGCGGAAAGCGGCGGCACACGGAGTGTGCCTGCTACTATGGGCTCTGGAGCCAATTCGTCTCATTTCTTGCTACAGGATACCATCCCGGCGGCGCGAAGGGGAGTGCGTCTGTTCGGCGGCAGGTCGGCGGTTAAAATGCAGGGGATGCTTTGGCCCTCGTTCCCGCCGGGGATGCTTTGGCCCTCGTTCCCGCCGACGACGCAAAGGAGTAGAATACAAGCGATGAGCCATTGGTCTTGGTTTCCTGACAGGGTCTTTGTGTTTTTCACCGCGGCGTGTCTGACGGGGTGCGGAAAAGAAGGAGCTTCGCCGATGACGATCCGACTCACGAGCGGCGCCTTCGAAGCCGGCGCCCCGATCCCAACGAAGTTTACCGAAGACGGCGACGACGTCTCGCCGCCATTGAATTGGGACAACCTTCCGCCAGGCACGAAGGAGTTGGCGCTGGTTTGCGACGACCCCGACGCCCCTTCGAAAGAGCCCTGGGTCCACTGGGTGCTTTACAAGATTCCCGCCGACGTCCGCGAGTTGGCCGAAGGCGTCGCGACGAGCGAGCGGCTCGAATCGCCCCCGGGCGCCTTGCAGGGACTCAATTCGTGGCCCTCCGGCCGCACGGTTGGTTATCGCGGGCCGGCGCCGCCGAGCGGCACACATCATTATCACTTTCGATTGTACGCGTTGGACGCCCCACTCACGTTGGACGCGAAGGCGACCAAAACGGCCCTGCTCAAAGCGATGAAGGGGCATGTGCTCGCCGAGGGCGAGTTGGTGGGAACCTACAAGCGGTAGACGCCGACTACTGCTTGTCGCCGTCGTGATGGGGCAATCGCCGCAGTCACATCGGCTTCTCGGCCGGCGAGAATGAGACATTCACGGTGGGTGGGACATAGCCGATGCCCCGGTCGCTATCTGCCGGGGCATCGCTGACGCTCTGCCGCCAGCCATCACGTCCTCGGTGTCCTCAGTGCTCTCTGTGGCTAAACTTGCGTCGCAGCTCGCGCCGCGCGGCGGTCCGCGTAGATCTCGATCAGGTTGGTCGCCGGCCCGATGACGAACAAGGCGTGGTACAACGAATGGATGTCCTTGAACGCCAGCCTGCAAAACGTCTCCATCGCCGCGACGAGTACCGCCACAAGCACTTGCCGGCGCCAGGTGCGCGTCGTCGTCTTGGGGTCGGTGATCATGAAGAAGATGTAAAGCTGAAACATCGGGCTGGTGATCGGCGCGATTTCCGTCTGCCAGGCGTGGCCGGTCATGTAGCTCCGCAGGAAGGCCAGCGGGATGAACGCCGCAGTGAAGGCCAGCGGGATATGAAAGCGGCCCAGCCGGTACATGATCAGCCCGCCCAAAAGCCAGATGATCACCACCGCCCAGCCGTTGTTGCCGGCCTGCACACTGAGGCTAGCCACGTGCGCCGGCGCCAAGAGGAGCATCATCGTCACGCCGAAATTGCTCGGGTTCCAAAGGTGCCGGTTGCCGATGCGCAGCACGTATTTCGACGCGATCGAGATCAGCCCGCACAGCACGAACGGCCAGAGCTGCGATGACTTGATCAGGATGCCGACGCTGATACCTGAGACATAGGCGCTTGCCAGGTGCGGCCACTTGCCCCAGAAGAAACGGCCGAGCACGATTTCGGCGAACATGGTGACGACGATCGCCACGAAGGTCGGCGAGTATTCCAACACAACTCCACCCGTCGCCGCCACCAGCCAAGGCGGTGCGGGGTGGTTCTCCAGGATGTTGAACGCCGCGTCGCCGACCGCCAGGATCGTCGTGACCAGAAGCGGGGCGTGGAACCGCGGGTCGCGCAACACGACCCTACGCCAAACGGCCACCAGCACGGCCAGAAGCAAGACCACGCTGACGATCCGCGGCGTGGCCGCATCGAGCGTAACGCCGGTGGCACGCGAATACCAGCCGCCGACGGAACGGCCCAGCGGTTCCCTGACCCAATAGTAGCCGCCCACGAGCAGGGCCGTCGCGGCCGAGCGCAGGGTAAAGCCGAGCCAGCCTTCTTGATCGGAGGCGCGTGGACACGGGTTCGAGACGGCGGGCGAATTGGAGCTCATGGCGAGGGCACCTCGGAATCGGCCTCCTCGACATGATGCACGACGCCGGGCTCGCAGTCCACCAGCGTCCGCGTCCGGCCCGAGGGCCACTTGATGGTTGCCCGTTCGATCACGGCGTTCTCCCCCAGGCCGAAGTGCAGGCGAAACATGCTTTGCGAGGCATACCCGTCGCCGGCCGAAACGACTTGCACTTGCTCCCGGATTGGGCCATCCGGCCCTTGTCGCCATGACAGCAACACCTCGGCGCCGACGGCGCCGCGGTTGCTCCAAGTTGCCTCGCTACCCGGCCTGGCACCGCCTACCAGCTCGAATTGCACCCAGTCGCGGCCCGGCAGCACCGTGTTGCGGTAGAGCAAGAGCGGGCCTTTCTGGTTGGCCACCACGACGTCCAGCACGCCGCGATTGAACAAATCGCCCAGTGCCACGGCGCGGCCGTCGTAAACGTCGGCGGCACCGACGGCGACGGCGACATCGATGAAATCGCCCCCCTTGTTCAACCAGACGCATTTGGGCTGGTAACCGGCCAGACTTTGGTCGCCGATCGGCGGCCAATACACGGCGTCGCCGATCAGGCCCTTGAGGCCGCCGGCGATCTTGCCGTAGTCGTACCAGTAGCTTTTCGCCTGGTTCGCCGAGACGTAGCCGTTGGTCAGGTACAGGTCGAGCCGGCCGTCGTTGTTCAGGTCGCCGAACTTCGCCCCCCAGCTCCAGCCGCCGCGCTCGATGTTCAGAGCGCCGGCCTGGTTGAGATAACGGGGTACGCCGCCGGCGGTTTCGCCCGCCGGCACCCAGAGATTGTTTCCCTGGACCAGGTTGGCGGGTTCAGTGATGTTCGAGACGTACAGCGCCAACTTTCCCTCGTTGAGCACGTCGCCAAAGCTGACGCTCATGCCGCTCTTTGGCGCGACGCCGATTCCTGTCTCGTAGCCCACTTCCTCGAAGCGCTCGCCGCCCCGATTGGCGTAGAACTCCGAAACGCCGTAATCGTTGGCCAGCACGAGGTCGGGAAAACCCGTGCCGCACAGGTCGGCCGCCGCCACGCCCAGAGTCCAGCGGGTGCTTGTGATGCCCATTTTTTCAGTGACGTCCTCGAAAGCGCCGTCGCCCAGGTTGCGCAGCAGGTACTTGCGACCGCCGTTTTTGGCGTACTCGAATGACTCGGGCATCATCCGCGTGCTGTCGAGCGTCCAGAGATTAACGTCGTCGGCCCAATATCCTGCAATGAACAGATCGAGCCTGCCGTCGCGGTCGTAGTCGAGCCAGCACGCGGCGTTGGCATTGGTCTGTTCCGGAAGCCCTGCGCGGTCGGTCACACGCTCGAAGTTCTTCCCCTCGTGGTTTCGGAACATTTCGGGCCGGCCCCACTTGTAGACGAACAGATCGGGATCGCCGTCGTTGTCGTAGTCGGCCCAGATGGACCCCATACAGGCGCCGGTGCCGGGCAGGTTGACGTCAGCCACACCAACCTCGCGGGCGACGTCCTCGAACGTACCGTCGTGGCGGTTGCGGTACAATCCGTTCGCTCCCCCCTCGTTGCTGGTGACGACATACATATCGAGCCAGCCGTCGCCGTCGAAGTCGACAATCGCCGCGGCGGCGCCCATCGGGTTGACCAAGGGCATGATGTGCACCAACTTAGCATCGAGCGTCGCCGCCTCATGGCGGAACTCGATCCCACAATCGCGTGCCGTCTCGTTCAAGCGGAATCCATAGCGCCGTAATACTTCGGCGTCGTCGAGTGCCGCGGGCGCCCGCGACTCTGCTTGTCCGCTGACGCGTCGCCAGACATCGGCCAGCCTGCCCGTGGAACCCCGTATCGCCGCCACGCCGAGCAATCCGACGAACACGACGGCGATGGTCGCCTGTTTGAGCGATCGGCTCATGGCTTGCTCCCGGCCCCGTTGATTGGGGTGCTGTCGTTTAGGATACTGCCTCGTAGAGACCCATTGGGTTCGGCCGTCTCGCGTGGGGGAGCGTGGAAGCCCCTTAGCCCGCGCTCGAACGCATGGGTGGTGACGTAGCGTGTGTGGAATACCTCCCAGTCACGCGGATGGCGGCGATAAACCGGGTCGTCCTCGAGACGGCCCGGCGGCGCGGTGTTTCCGGCGGCGTGCGGCGCGTCGTAGCTCGTCAGATCGTGGGCGGGCAGCGGCAGTACGGTCTTGCCGAAGCGCGTGTTGTAGTCGCCGTCCTTGACCCAGCCATCGGAGACCCAGACGAAATCGCGCCGCCAACCGTCCGGCGGACCCGCCGGGACGGCGTACCGCAGTACGATTTCGTCGCCGCCGCACAGAATCGCGTAACGATCGTCGATCTCTCGCAGAAGTTCGCCGACGTCACCGTAACGAGTGTGGAAGCCAATCAGGTCGCGCCAAAATTGGCCGCAAAATGCGAGCTGGTCGTAGTCGGGCAATTCCGGCGAGCTGGAATTCTCTTGCGTCATCGCCACGATTCCGCGAAAACGCAAGTCGGCACGATCGGCCAGTAGACGCTGCTCGGCCATTGGGGCGTCGTCCCGGCCGCGGGCGTACTGCAAAGCGTCCCAATAGATCTCCATGTTCGTGCGGAGTCGAAAATGGCGCGCGACCCCAAGACCATCGAGCTCGTCGAGGCGGACCATGATCGTCTTGTTCTTGCCGGCCGGAAACCCGAGCTTGTCGCGAGCCACCTTCCAGCCGCCGTGACCATCGGGCACTTCCAGCACCAGCCCGCGCGGCGCGTCGTGCTTTCCTTGCTCCAGAGCGTAGTTGATCGAGCTGTCGGTCGGATGGACCCAGCCACGGGCCAAGAGCCACAACGGCCCGTCACCCACGACCGCGTCGTCACCCAGGTCGACTTCGACCCAATGGTCCTGTGTCACTCCCTGGTAAACGCCGCGCCCGCAGCGGTCGAGGTACACGCCGTCGACCGACCGCACGTCGTCGGTCGCATCGCGGCCCTCGTGGTCCCAGGCGCGGGCCACGCTTCGCGGCGGCCCGGTCAGGCGCATCGTCGGTTCCGTAGGCTCCAGGAAGAACCGCTCGTCGACGAACAGTTCCGTGTCGGCCGGGTGATCGACGGCGACCAGTGCAAGTTGGTCGAAAAAGTGCGTCTCCCAAAGGTTCGCGTTGACGCGTAGTTCGTAGGTCCCGTCACGCGCGACGAGCCGCTCGCCGGGGATTTTGACCCAATCGGTCGTTTGTAGCAGGCCGCCCTTGTCGGCGGCATTGATGTACATGCCCAGCGGCGTGCTCCACATGAAGTCGGTGACGAAGGCGAAGCGGGTACCGTCCCAGGCGAACAGGAACGGGCATGAGCCTTTGAGACGTTGAACCGCCACGACGGCCTTGTCGATGGGAGTGTTGAATTCGACCTGAAACGTGCCGTTGGGCCACACGATGCGAACGACATCGGCGCGTGACCGCTCGCCCAGTCCGAAATGGACCACCGGGGCCGCGATCAACTGCTTGACGACGTGCGTGCCCGTTCGGAGCTCGATCTCACCGCCGACACCGAACGAGTTGATGCGGTTGTCGCCCTTGACGTCCCCCGTGGCGGCCTGGGGACGGACCGTCTGCCAATGGTAATCCCCGCGGCCGGCGTTTCGCAGCCGCAATGCGCGGCCACTGTCGTCGAGTCCGACAAGGTCAAGCCGCCCTAGGCCGTCGAGGTCGGCCGTGGCGGCAACGCGCGGCGGCAGCTTGGCCGCGAGAGGCTCGAACTTGCCGCCGCCTCGCCCCAGCCAGATCGCACTGTGGTCCGGTCCCGAGACCAGCAAGTCGAGCGCGCCGTTGTTGTCGAGATCGGCGGCAGACAACAGTTTGATCTCGATGGCCTTGGCACGGCCGCTTTCCAGCACGTCCGAGCGTGCCAATTCGACGGTGTTCCAACTCGATCGCTTTTCGGCATCGGAAATGCAAACCAGCGCCCCATCGTTGCGAAGCGCGACCAGGTCGAGCACGCAGTCGTCGTTGGCGTCGGTCGCGGTGATCGCCAGGAAATCATCGTTGGGAGGGGCCGACGGCCACGGGATGAACGCGGCCGAGCGATCATTGGCAAAGACATGCAGCTTGCCGCTCGCGTCGAGCAGCGCCGCGTCGGGTGTTCCGTCGTGGTCAAAATCGGCCCAGGCAAAGGACCGTGGGCCGTGTACCTCGACGAAGATCGGCTGGGGCGTCCACTCCCCGTCGAAGTTGTTGCGCAGGAACAGCGGCGGCCCGTCGGCCGCGGCAACCACGATGTCGAGATCGCCGTCGAGGTCGACGTCGGCGGCCAGCGTGGCCCTGTAATCGCCCCGGAGCACGTCTTCTGGCAATCCGGTCGCGGTCGTAACGTCGGCGAAGCCGCCTTTTTCTTCCTGCTGGAGGAATTGTAAACCGTCAGGGCCCACCAGCAGCAGATCGGTCCGCTGGTCGTTGTTCCAATCGAGCGGAACCAATGCGGAAGGCGCGGCTGTCAAACCAGCGATCGGCAATTCATCACCGGCACGGCGGACCTCGTGGGCATCGGCCACGAACAGCGCGGGCCCCCCCTCGCTCGTGAGCCAAACAGGCAGGACGACGCTCCAGTGACCCTCAGGTACACCGGGTGCTGGCTCGGGCGTAAAGCTCAGTAGGGTGTCGGGCAAGGCGGGCGCGGATCGCACGGGAGCTAGTCGCAGCGGCGATTGCAGCGAGCGACCCTCCGAGTCGCTGAGTTTACTGACCTCGCCGGCCTGTTTTGCGTATCCGGGCTCTGCTTTCAGCACGTTGTCGAGAAGAAAAAGCGATTTTACGGCGTCCGGACCAAGGGGACCGGCCAGCAACTCGTCGAGACTCGCCAGTTGTTCTCGGGCCTGCTTGGACCAGTTGGGCGACATTCGCTTGAGGCGCTCGAAAGTATCGCGAGCAGCGGCCACGTCGGAGCGGCGAACCGCGACGCGGAGCCGTTCGTTCAGCACGCGCAGGTTCTCCGGCCGGATCGCCAGAATCTGCTCCATCAGCCGCTGGTATTCCGCATCACTTCCTTCCTGTTGTTCCTGGGCGACGATCTGGGCCAGCATAAAAAGGGCTTCGATGTCTTGCGGATCGCGCTCGACGGACCGGCGGAGATACACCACCGACTCGCCGAACCGGCCACTACGTTTCAGGTGCAGGCCGACCAGCTTAAGTACGTCAGCCTCATCGGGAGCCAGGCGATGCGCCTGCTCGATGTCGTGGGCCGCTTCGGGCAACCGGCCCGTCCGAAGATAGAGCAGGCCCCGGTCCGCCCAAGCAGCAGGCTCCTTCGGAACGAGTTCGATGGCCCGTGTCAGGTTTTCCTCGGCCACTTGCGGCACACCGGCGTCCAACGCCGCGACGCCCACCTGAAAGGCCTCGACATACTGCTCGTAGAGCGCCGAGCCGGGGACCGGTAAACCGGCGCGATCCCACACCAGGTAGCCGGCGACCGCCAGGGCTACGGCGGCCAAAAGAACGGCCGTGACGACAAGGCGTGGTGATCGGCCTGGTGGCGAAGATGACGACATTATTTCCGCTTCCCGCTGTTTCCGTGACGAAGTTGGGGAGTTAGACTAGATTAGGTATCATCCATTGGATTACATTCTATGTTGTCTAGCTTCCCGCGTCGAGAATCGTAGCGTGTTCCCAAACTGGTTTCCACATAGTTTCGCTCGCCGAGCGCAGCCAACCGTCGCGTTGGCCGCGATGGGACTCGTGTGGCTGATGCCGGGCGACGCCGGCGCTTCCTGTGGCGACTACGTCCATGTCGCCGGGCGGCAAAGCGACGGTCAGCCACATCAGACGCAGCCAGTGGTTGACGAGGGCGCGGAACCCGGGCCATTCCAGTCCGGAAGCCCGTGCCGCGGTCCGAATTGTTCCCAATCGCCTCGGCCGGTCCCTCCGCCCCCAACCACGCCTACTCGCTCGACGCAGGAGCCTTTCGCCCTGGCATTCACCGTTCCCATTGCGGCCCTTCTCCAAGACGGCGCGTCGATCGACGAGCTCGCCGTGGGGGGCGGCATCCAGCGCTCGTCGCCCCCTGATCCCCCGCCTCGGATTCCACTTCGATAGAAACGTGGGGCAGGTTTCCAAACCTGCCGTAGCGTGCCAGGTTGAAAACCTGGCCCACGGCAAGTCCATGGCGTGGCGGAATTCGTAAGAATTCCGGGCGGTTTGCCGCAGTTCGGGACTCTCACGAGTTTAGTATGTTACCGAGCAGGCCCATGGCGTAACGGAATTCGTGAGAATTCCGAACTGTGTGGTGAAATTCCCGATCGTTCGATCACCAGGAGGTCGTTGAGATGAAATCGTCATATTCGAAAGCCCGGCGTCTAGCGGTTTTGCTCGTGCCCATGCCGCTGTTGGTTTCCGTGTTGCTCGCGTTGGGTTGCGGCAAGGGACCGGACGCCCAGGCCCCCGTTGACGGGGCCAATGTCAAGAACAAGACCAAGCTGAAGGTGGCCTACCTCGGCATCACCTGCGAGGCCCCGATCTTCGTCGCTTACGAGCAGGGGTTCTTCGACGAAGAGGGGCTCGACGTCGAACTGGTCAAGACCGACTGGGACGGCCTGCGCGAGGGCCTTGGCCTGGGCCGGTTCGACGCGAACCACACGTTGATCATGTACCTCCTCAAGCCGATCGAGCAGGGGCTGGACGTCAAGATCACCGGCGGCATCCACACCGGCTGCCTCCGCGTTCAGGCCGGCGTCAAGACCGACATCAAGTCCGTTGAGGACCTCAAGGGCAAGACGATCGGCGTTCCCACCCATCTTGGCAGTCCCCCCTACCTGTTCGCCAGCCGGGTGCTGGCGGCGCACGGCATCGATCCACGCCCCGAAAGCAACGAAGTCAATTGGGAAGCGTTCCCTCCCGACGTTCTGGGCAAGGCGCTCGAAGACGGCCGGATCGACGCGATTGCCACGTCCGACCCGATCGGCACGATCCTGCTCGGGCAGAAAATCGTGCGCAACATCGCCGACCAGGCCGTAGACGCGCCCTATTGCGACGAGTATTGCTGCGCCGCGGTCGTCAGCGGCAAACTGGCCAAGGAAAACCCGAAGGCGGCCGCGAAGGTCACGCGCGCGCTGCTCAAAGCCGCGAAGTGGGTTGACGCGAACCCCATCGCGGCGGGCAATCTTTCGGTGGAAAAGAAGTACCTCGCATCGTCCGCCGAAATCAACGTTCAGGCGCTTTCCAAGCTCAAGTACATTCCCGGTGTGTCCGAGTGCCGCAAGAGCATCGATCAAGCGGCGGATGAAATGTTGAAATGCGGCCTGCTGAAACCAAGCACCGACCCAGTCGCGCTGGCCAAGCGGGCTTGGCTCGACCTGGATGGTGTGACTGACGAATGGGTCGAACACTTGACGGCTGCCAAAGTCGATCGTGTTGCGCCGACGTTGCTGGCACCCGATGCGTTCGCCGCGCTGTTCGACGGCAAGATGGGGTGCTGTTCCTGTTGTTGTCTCAATGAATGACCCAAGCGATCGGGTCGAACAGGAGTCTGGACTCGTGTCGTTGAAAGACCTCGAATCCCCGCCGATCATCACCGATCGACGTGAAAGCCGGCCCGCGCTCGATCTCGCGGCGCGGCGCGGCGGCCAGGCAATGGCGGCCGCGCTGTCGCCCGCGGTCGCGGCGCTCGCCGCGCTATCGCTTCACCAATTCCTGCCCGATCGGCAGGTCTTGCCAATGACCTGGGCCGATTCGCTTTCGGCCTGGCTGCACCCGTACCCGGTACTGTTGGCAACCCTCTTGGCGACGTCGCTGATCGCGGCGGCCGCGCAAGGCGCATGGCCGCGATTGCGTCCCTGGGGCCGCCACCACGCGCCACTTTTGGCCGGCGCCATGGTCACGCTCGGGCTCTGGGACGTGACGACCGTCAAATTCGATTGGCTGCCGCTTCCCTACTTTCCGGGTCCCGACATGGTCCTGGCGGGCATGATCGACGACCGCTCGATCCTGTTCGACAGCACCTATCGTTCGTTGAAGTTGTTACTCAGCGGGTACGCAGTCGGTGTGGCGGCGGGGCTGGTCAGCGGCGTGCTCATGGGATGGTTCCGACGCGTCCGCTACTGGGGCATGCCGGTGATGAAAGTGGTGGGGCCGATCCCCGCGACCGCTTTTGTGCCTTTGGCGATGGTGCTGTTCGCTGATTCGTTTCTGGCCGGGACCGCCCTGATCGCCTTGGCGGTCTGGTTTCCGGTCACGATGCTGACGACCTCGGGGATCGCCAACGTGCCGGTCGCGTATTTCGACGTCGCGCGGACCCTGGGCGCCGGGCGAGTGTTCTTAATCTTTCGCGTCGCGGTGCCGGCCTCGCTGCCGAACGTCTTCATCGGGCTATTCATGGGACTTGGCGCCTCGTTCCTGACGCTGATCGTGGCCGAAACCGTGGGAGTCAAGTCCGGCTTGGGATGGTACCTCAAATGGCAACAAGGATACGCCGAGTACGCCAAGGTCTACGCGGCTTTGATCATCATGGCCGTCTTCTTTTCCAGTCTGATGACGCTCTTGTTCAAGGCCCGCGACTGGGTGCTGGTATGGCAGAAGGGGACCATCCGGTGGTGAGCGACGTGGCCACTTCCGCTGACGGTGAAGCGTCGTCGTTGCTGGCGCGCGACGTTGGCAAGCGCTTTCTCGCGGCCGACGGCGCGGCGGTACAGGCCCTCGACGGCTTGTCGTTGGCGATCACGGCGGGGGAATTGGTGTCGCTGATCGGACCCAGCGGCTGCGGCAAGTCGACGCTTTTGCGCCTGATCGCCGGTCTCGACGCCCCCACGTCGGGTGAGCTGCGGATCGGCAAGGAGCCGATCGCCGGGCCCGGAGCCGAGCGCGGGCTGATGTTTCAGGACCCCAATTTGTTCCCCTGGCTGAGCGTGCGCCGCAACATCGAAGCCAGCCTGGCCGCGCGGGGCACGCTCCGCGCTCGCCGCGGGGAAGTAGACGAATTGATCAAGCTCGTCGGACTCGAAGCGTTCGCCGAGGTTTATCCGCACCAGCTTTCCGGCGGCATGGCCCAGCGCGCGGCGCTGGCCCGCGCGCTGGTAAACCACCCCAAAGTCCTGCTGCTCGACGAGCCACTCGGAGCGCTCGACCAGTTCACGAGAATGCGGATGCAGGACGAAGTGTTGCGGCTCTGGCAGGCGCGCGGCACGACCATGGTGCTGGTCACGCACGATATCGACGAGGCGATCTACATGAGCGACCGAATCGCGCTGTTGACCGCGCGGCCGGGCCGCGTCGAGCGCGTCATCACGGTCGCCGACCCGCGGCCCCGCCAGCGCAATAGTCCCGTCTTCCTCGAGCTGAGGGCTGAGATCCTGGAACGGCTGCATTTTGCGGGAAGCGCCGAAGCAGGGAGCGCTCGCGCGGAAACCGACATGAGCACCGCGGATGGAAGCCCCACCAGCCACCGCATTTCTCCTGACAAAATGTCTCATCGTCGGCCGCGTCAGGTATGAAAAGAGAAGAGGGTAGGGGGTCCAGGGTGGAGGGGCCTCGTCCCCCGGTCGCCAGCACGATGCTGGCGAAACCGTCGCATGGATGCCTGCCTACCGATCGACCTCGATCCGCCCTAACGGCTTCACGCCCACCGCGAAGCGGTTTAGTCCAATGCCTATCGCCGAACGCCTATCGCTATCGCCTAGCGCCTATTTCCGCAACTCATTTTCGCCCGAAATTGGTCCAAAACTCTCCAAAATCGTTCGATTCACCGAGTTTTCAGCAAGAACCGCTTGTCCAACTCGCCGGCGCTACCTCGAAAACGCCGGGAAATACGCATGCCCGCCGATCCTGGCAGTTGGTTTGTTGCTAACATGACCTTGCTAAAAAGGCAAAAATGCGCACCAATTGCGCCGTGTGGGGGGGCATGGCATGGGAGTAGTTAGTGGTTGCGCTCGGCCGGTCCCCGACGCCGATGTGCCAGCCGCGCTGGGCAACGTGCGTCCGAGCAGTCCTGAGCGGCGCGCATCGAGCCGAGGTTTTCTGCCGTTGACGCTCGACGAATACCTGGAACTGCTCGATTGGACCGGGCGTCAAGTTCGCGGCGAAAAGCGCGGGGCAATTCCGGCCGCCCTTTTGCCGATCTTGGAACGATTGCGGATCAACGCCGAAGCTTGGGTCGATACGATCGAACAAACC
>Ga0307374_10006472_pt1 | contig 18379 bp, 16 predicted proteins | sample OX3MG_FD_202532 | JGI IMG/M metagenome (GOLD analysis project Ga0307374, IMG submission 202532) | Soil microbial communities from Risofladan, Vaasa, Finland - OX-3 | ecosystem: Environmental > Terrestrial > Soil > Coastal area > Acid sulfate soil | place: Finland: Risofladan, Vaasa | collected...
GCTGGCAGAACACACTCTGGGATGGCTTCGGCGAAGCGGACAAGGTCTCATGACACGATTGATCATCCAAATCAATCACGCGGTTACCTAACCGCTTACGAATGTCTGACGGCCTGACGTGAGAGCACTGGGCCATCAGACGGGGCGCAGATAGCTTAGCAGACGGCTAAGATGTGCCACCAGCGCGATGAGGTGCAATAAAACGACCACCTTTAACGCACGACAGCAAAGCTGACGTTGGTGACCGGCCGATCCTGGTCAATCTGGGACCTACAATACTGAATCACCTGCAGTAGGCTGGCGGCTTTCACCCGTAACAGGTGGCGGTTTTCATCCGAAGATGCACCGGTCAGGGAGAAATTTGTTACACACTAATCTAAACGCCGCTGATACTTCTTTTCCAGTTCACGTCGCTTTGGATATTTTGTCACTCGAAATGCGCTCGCAAGAAAAAGCCTATCGCAGGTCTTTCGTCGTTCTGTGCAGATAACCAAGAAATCATCCTCCATGGCCCAATAGTACCGGCGCACCTCGCCGCTACCCTCCAAGTGGCGCCAACATACGAGTCCAGGAACATCCGCTACGGCATGCTCCACAATCGGCCGTATCCAACCCATTCGGCGGGTTCGATCGACGTCAGGTGCACGCTTGCCATCAGCATTTTCCCTCGTCGTAATGTGATGGAATCCCTCCTCAACACCCTGATCATCCCTCCTTGAATTCACAAATACTCGCAGATTTCCGTCAATAATTCCATCGACAAAAAAGTCACGGCGAAATATTTGGTATGCCGAATTGCGCAACGCCGGCCATTGGCCATTGAAGTCAAGTATCTCCGGTAGGATATCAAGAACGGGCATTACTCAGTTCGATCTCGTGCGCGCCATACGAATATGTTGAATTTTCGAGTACTTAATGGAGTTGAATTCAACAGATCATATCCGAGACATCTCTCCAACCGTTCCACGACAGCGACCTTCGTGGCGTTCGTATCTAACCCACGATGTCGGTATGAAACTGCGCCAATCAAAAAATCCGCGAGCTGCATCAATTCGTGTTCATGCGAGCGAACATGCTGAATTGTGTGAATCATCTGACTAGTAAAGTCGCGCCGGTCGTTACATAGAACTTCTCGGAGAGTCTGTAGCTTAAACTTACTACGTGTATCCTTAATGTCGATATAGATGTCATACATTTCCGTCGGACTGAGTATTTTGCTCAATAACGAGAAATACATTTTATAATAAAACGTATCGTGCGATCCCTCATTAAATATGTCATGGTCTAACTTTGCCTTATCCGGCACAACCAAGACTCTAAAGTGCAAGTCTTCCAGATTACAGAACAACTCAACCGTATCAAGAAAGAATTGTCCGCGCGATTTTGAAACTGAAGTCCATTTCAATTCACCTCTCGCCCTATGCTTTTCTTTCAATTCGCGAAACTGAAGTGACAGATCCCGCACCGAACTTGTCGGCGCATAAATACATCCAAGCAGCATTACCCGTTCCACGCTCTTCGGGAGATGGCATGACTCATCACAAAAGACACTTGTTTTTTCTATCATCATCATTCATATACCCTAAATCTTAGCCTTCAAATAGTTAATAAAAGTGACACATGAAATGAGAAAATATTTCGCGTCTGCCGGCTCCAAATTGGGTATTTCAAGCATCGCATGTCTAATGCCATCCGCATCGCTGGTATACCCATAAAGACGTGAGAAGCCTTCTCTAAGTGCTGGGTGAATTGCATTTTTATTCTCCAGTACACGCAAAGCATCTACAAGTGCCGCTTTATCATTCTTGGTAATGATCTTTACCATACTCTCGACTGCGGAAATCGATTCCTTTATTGAGTTTCTATAGTCTGGTTGTTTTCTGTCGCTAAGCAATTCCAGTGCGCGGACCAGGTGTTCGCGCACTGGGCGAAATTGATCTTCGCTGAGCGCCTCCTCAAGCGCAGCAATTTCCTGTGGGTCAGTGATATCAACAAAATGCCCATCTAGCAGCCTATATCCAGCGAGTTCTCGATTAAGAACAAAGTTCAGTTCTGCCTCTAACATCTTATTTTCAAGGATTGCAATAATCGCCTCGAGAAAGTCGTAAACCTCATTCCATGGCATTCCAAAAAACCGGTTTTGGATAATTGTAAGAATCGCATAGGGGCCAGTAGGTATCTCAACGATTGGTCGTTTGAAATATGTGAACCATAACTGACGGGAGAAACCATAGATTGCCCCAATGCCGCCCTGACTTGACCACATAAAATTGAGTGCTTCCCAGATTCTTATTTGCAACACATTCCATAACGATGCTCGTAAAGCATCATCCATGGCATCGATCTGAAGCATCTGGCGGACTGCCTTCAGTCCCTTACGTTCACTAAAATTCATATAGATTCAAGGTATATAGCGGCAGCGAGATGAATTTCACTTCGTTTGCTCATATTCGAGTTCCTGATCGTTGAGTTGCATCAATTGCGAATTCGAGACTCGTTTGCATCTATCGCTATAGTATTTATAGATTTGAATATCTGCTTAGCCAGGATCGGAAATGCGGTTGCTTGGAACTCACGATCTTCCATATACCGTGACACAAGTTTATCGTTTTCTGCCATACGCTCAACCATAAACCCCTCAATAAGTTTGCGTATACCGAGTTCAAATTTATCCAAGGGATTCACGCGAGCTGTATTGATCACTTGTTGGTCTTTACATGCCTTTTCCTTTATTTGTTCGAAGAATAACCGATCTTCCTCATTAAACTGCGTACCAAAGCGCTCATTTAGTACCTGGATGATTTCCGACAATGGCGCTCTGTCATCCTTTGATTTTCCGGTGCCAATATCTGTTGGCCCCTTCACACTCTGAGGATCACCATCCCGGAGATTTATCGCACCCGAAAATACCCTCTCCATCCGGTAGTATTGCAGCGTCACCTCATCTCCCACCTTGACGATAGTCGTGTCGCGGTCGAGCGGTAAGTGCGGGAGCAGGAAGCGCCCAAAACTATAGAGCATCTCCAGATCCGGATCGGCGTAGGGGATGACTTGACTCAAAAAGGCGTAGAACTTCACGTAGCCGGAAAGCTTCTCCCAAAATTCCTCGCGCTTGTCTCCATCGGTCATCGCCTTGAAGCGATCCACTGCCGGCTGCAAATGACGCTGCATGCGGGCGTGATCTGCCGGTTCCTGACGTTCGAGAGGTTTATAGAAAATCTGCGCGAATGCCTCTATCTCATTCCAGTGGTACACCTGAATCTGATCGAGTTCATGCTTCAGAGCCTCCAGCTTGGTGGGGTCAGATGTCCCTGCCAATTCCGTCTTGTCGTAGTAGGGTTTAAATGCTCGGAAAATATTCACCGCATCGTTAACAAAATCGAGCACGAATGGCGCGTCCTTGCCAGGAATCATCCGGTTCAGGCGCGACAGTGTTTGCACGGCCTGTACGCCGTCGAGCCGCTTGTCCACGTACATGGTGTGCAGCAATGGCTGGTCAAAACCAGTCTGGTACTTGTTGGCGACCAGCAGTACCTGGTAATCCGGCGAATCGAATCGTTCAGGGAGCGCCCCTTCACTGATAGACTTACCCGTCACCACGTCGGTGTTCATGCCAGGCTCGGTGTATTCGATGCCGGTATCAGGATCACGCACCGTGCCGCTGAAAGCGACCAGCGGGCGGATGTCAGTATAGCCATGCTCGGCAAGGTAACGTTCAAAGGCGAGCTTGTAACGCACCGCATGCAGACGCGATGACGTAACCACCATCGCCTTAGCCCGTCCGCCAATCCGATGCATCACACTGCGCCGGAAATGCTCAACGATCACCTCGGTCTTTTGTTCGATATTGTGCGGGTGCAGGCTCATAAACTTCGCCAGTGCGCGTGCAGCCTGCTTCTTCGGCAGCGTGGGGTCATCTTCCGCCGCTTTCAGTAGCCGGTAGTAGGTGGAGTAGGTCGTGTAGTTTGTAAGCACGTCGAGGATAAAGCCTTCCTCGATGGCCTGCCGCATGCTGTAGAGGTGGAATGCTTCCGGCGTGCCGTTGGCGCCGGGTCGGCCGAACAATTCCAGGGTCTTGCCCTTGGGCGTAGCGGTGAAAGCGAAAAAACTCAGATTCGGCTGCCGCCCGCGCGAGGCCATAATTTGGTTTAGCCGATCTTCCCAGTCGGCCTCCGCCTCCTCGCTCGCTCCAACTCCGGCACCAAGAATGGCCTTCAGTTCGCGCGCCGTTTCGCCCGTCTGGCTGGAGTGCGCCTCGTCTACGATCACGGCGTACTTGCGCTTTGCAATCTCCGCCTCCCAGGCTTTGGCTTGCTCCTTTTCTTCGGCCGTTGCTTTCTCCTGCGTCTCCGCTCCAGCTGCATGCAACAGCCCGCGCAGCACGAACGGAAACTTCTGGAGCGTCGTTATGACGATCTTGGTGCCATCAATCAGCGCAGCAGCAAGCTGCTTCGAATCCTGGTCAATCGCCTTGACCACGCCTTGGGCATGCTCGATCTGATAAATCGCATCCTGAAGCTGCCGGTCCAGCACGCGACGGTCGGTAATGACCACCACGCAATCAAAGACCTTACAGTCGCCGGCATCGTGCAGACTCGCTAGCCGATGCGAGAGCCACGAGATGCTGTTGGTCTTGCCGCTCCCGGCCGAATGCTGGATCAGGTAATTCCGCCCAGAACCTTCCTGCCGTGACGCTGCCACCACCTTCCGCACCGCATCAAGCTGATGATAGCGGGGAAAGATCAACGTTTCCTTGACTAGGCATCGCTGGCCGCCATTGCCGTCGTCCGTCTTTTCATCCTTCTTCTCGACAAACATGAAATGGCCGAGGATGTCGAGGAAGCTGTCACGTTGCAGCACTTCCTCCCAGAAATAACCGGTGCGGTAGCCTGACAGGTGCTGCGGGTTGCCCGCGCCACACTGTACTTCGCCTGGATGGCTGCCACGGTTGAACGGCAAAAAATGCGTCACCGCGCCGTGCAGGTGCGTGGTCATGTGCACCTCGTCCGGATCGGCGGCGAAGTGCACCAACGCGCGGGTCTTGAAACCGAACAGTGGCGCGCGCGGATCGCGGTCGTTCCGGTACTGTTTGACGGCGCTGCGCCAACTCTGACCGGTGCCGGGATTCTTCAGCTCGCAGGTGGCTACCGGCAGGCCGTTCACCGCAAACAGCAGATCAACCGTATCATGTTTGCCAGGATGGCACGGTACCTGATGCGTAACGGTCAATTGATTCTTGGCATAAAGCGCCAGCACTTCGTCGTTGAGCCCATGCGCAGGCTTGAAGTAAGCCAACCGGAAAATCTTACCGTAGAACTTGAAACCGTGGCGCTGCACGTGCAACGTGCCCTTGAGGTCAAGCTCCTTAACCAGCGCGTTGATAATCAGGTTCTCCAGCCCAGCGGCGTGTAGCGCGCGCATTCCCGCCCAGAGTTTCGGCTGGGTTGCTTGGAGAAACGCGCACACCCGCGCCGGAAACAGCGCCTGCTCCACGTCCCATTCCTCCACCGGCACAACTTCCCAGCCATGTTGGTGCAATATCGCAGCGACGTAGGATTCGAATGCCTTCTCGTTTGTCTGTGTCATCACTGTCGTCCCAGAATGAAGCGGGCCCGTTCGCGACGCAGCATCTCAAACGGTGTCATGCACTTTATGCGGATACCGATGCACGCGTCCGGGATCTTAATCTTGCGTGTTGAAGCCGCTGGCACCTCATGGGTGACGACTGTGTATCTGTATGCAAGCGCATGGGCAACAAGATAGTAATCGGCCACCTGGAGGAAAGTACTCACGGCAGCAGGCTCATACTGCTGCCCGTTCGCCCAGTTGCTGACGGTGGCGAGGGCGGGGAACACCGTGGCGTCCGGCTTGAGATAGAAGCCTTCGCCCCGCGCCTTCGCCCAGAGTGACAACTCGTCGGCCACAGCCTGAACTTCGTCGCCCACCTTCTCGATGCTGAAAACCTGTCTAGCCCTGTTCTGCTCGATTAGCCACTCCCAAAAAGCCGGGCAAAAGTCGAGGCCATAGTGCAGGTTCTTGGCGCGAATGAACACGTCCGCATCAAGGAGATAGGCCATCAGAAGCCTACTCCAAGGCTGTGTCCTACCTCATGGAAGGTCGCCATCTTCTTGAAGCCGAGTAACCGAAACGCCTCCGTGAAGGATGTTTGACCCTCGAGTGTGCTGGTCACCAGCGCTCGCGCGAACGTTTTGCTCGCACGGGCTCCCAGCGTAAGGTAGAAATCGCCGCCGCTACCCCGTGGAATAGCGCGTAGATGAGCAAGCTCCGTCTCGTAGGCATCCCATAGTTGCTGGTGCGTGAGGCCCCCCGCGTCGTGCATTCGACGCAGTATCACGAGAGTGCTCACCTTGAAGCGTCGCGCAAGACGAGCGGCCTCAGCCCACAATTCGGCGCATTGGTCGTATTCGCTGCGCAGCACCGCGAGCGGTACAAGCATTTCGGCCGCGACTTGATTGCACCAACGTTCAGCATCATTATCAGGTACTTGAACGGCCTGAGCATCCGAGACGGCAGACTGCCCGAGCCATACGTGTGCGAGCTCGTGCGCCAGCGTGAACATCTGTGCCGCCTTGGTGTCCGCACCATTGATGAATACCAGCGGAGCGAGGGTATCCGATAGGGCGAAACCACGGAACTCCTGTGGGTCGAGGCGGCGGCGGTTATTACTACCCACAACCCCGCTCACCATGACCAAGACACCGAGGGCATCCGCCTGCTCGATGAAGCGGCGCAGCGCCTCGGTCCAGGTCGGCAGTTGCCGCCGTTCTTCGAGGTCAATGCCGAGCATATGTCGCATTGCTGCAGATGTTCTGATGACGTTGTCCGTGATTCGCGCGGAGCCCACCGGCGCGAGCGGCATCTGTCCCATCGTACGTGCAAAGTTGCGATACCACTCCTGACGCTGCTGGCACAAGTAAAGGGTATCGAGCAGGTCCGGGCTTGGACGGCCGATATATGTATTGCCAATGGTGCGGAAATCTGGGATCGGTATGTGCTCGACCAGCGGCGCGTCAAGAAAGAGGAAGCCAACCGGCGTGAAGGTGGCTCGTGCGAAGTCCTCAAGCTGCTTGAACGTCGGATGCGCCGCACCCTGCTCCCAGGCCGCAAGCTTCGGAAAACGCCTGGCCAGCGTGTTAGGGCTGAACCCTGCGCGTTCGCGCGCCCAGCGCAGTAGTTCGGGCCTGACTTCGACGCGGTTCATACTTTCATTCTAACAACAGCTGGCGTGGTCTGGGCAGCAGCGCTCGGGTGCACGGTACCTCGCACGTCGATCTTGCCGGTCACAACGGCGGTAATTAGCGCCGCGCGGTATTTCTGCAGGTTCTCAATCGAGGTTTCGGTTTTGGCGGCCATGAGATTATCGCTCTGCTATCCCGCTATCGGCTATCGGCACCTCACGCCCCCGACACCGAGACGAGGCCGGAATGATGTCCTTTCGCCTTCGGGCGTATGACGATCTCCACATCGCGGTCGAGCAACGTCAGGAACCGCAGCAGCCGCTCAGAGGAAAAACGGCTCAGTTTGTAGTTCGCCAGCTCCGAAACGTGCGGCTGCGGAATCCCGAAAATCTCCGCCGCCTGCGCCTGCGTCAGACGACGCGCCTTGAGCAGCTCGTTGAGCCGCATCGCCAGTTGCACACGCAGCTTTCTCTCGCCGGCATCCGCGAAGCCGAGATCAACGAACACGTCGCCGCTGCCGGCCACGACCTTCTCATGTCTTTTTCGCATATCGCACCTCGTAATCCGCCCGCGCCGCCTTGAGGCGTTCGTGGATCAATTCGACATCGCTGCGGGCCGTCCGCACACCCGAGGGAGATTTTTTCTGAAAGCAATGCAGGACATACACGGCCTTCTCATAGCGCACCGTGTAGGCCACCCGATAGGTGTCGCCCCGGTGGTCCTCCACCAGCTCGAAAACGCCTGGCCCCTCGCCCCCTTTCCAGGGTTTGGTGGACGGAGGCTTCCCACCCTGCTGTACCACGCCGAGCGCATAACCGAAATCGTCCACCACCGTCTCCGGAAACGCCAGCAAATCTTTCTTCGCCGCGCCCACCCAGTGCAGCGGCTTCTCGCGCGGTGAGCGGGCCTGGGCCATCTAAGATTATACCCTATTCGGTATAGTCGGGCGAGCGGCCCTGGTTCGTACATCTATCTTACCGGTCATGGCGGCGGTAATGATGGCGGTGCGGTACTCCTGCAGGCGATCGATGGTGGCTTCGACCTTGGCCGCCATCTGATCGATCTTTGCGGTTTCGTGGTCGAGGAAGTCAGCGATTACGCGCTGTTCTCCGAGCGGCGGTGCCGGAATCCTTACTTGCCGAAGATCGTCCTGGCTTAGGTTTGGTTGGCCGCCTCCCGCTGAGAGGGCAATCAATGTTGGTCGCCGCATTTGGAACCAGTAGTAGACAAACTGAGTGTCTAGGTACAGTGGATCGGCAAACGCAGCGCACGCTTGATTGACAGTGGCAGGGATTCCGAGAATGCCCAATCGGCCGATGGTCGCGCCATACATCGCGAATAGAAGCGTTGCCTTCGGGTAGAGACGGAGTGTCGGGTAGTCGCGGATCGCGGCTGCGGTGACCTTCGTTGCGGTATCCATGATAACGCTTTCTCGCAACTCTGAAGTCGTCACCCAGGGAATGTCTCCATCGTAGTAGTCGGCATCGTCGCTCTTGGGCGTCGTTCCGCTTCCGATTCTGCGGAAACCATGTGTTGCCTTCCAAGTGTTCCAATGTTCCGGCACATCGCCGAGCCAGTCGATTCCGGAAGGTTTGAGCTTGGGGTACGGGTTAAGGCCCGCGGCGCGGGCAGCGTCGGGCGGCAGGCCCTTAGTGACCGTGCGCGAGATGAGCGCGGTGCGTTTCTCCTTCAGTCGCTCGACCAGTGTCCGTTTCTTCGTCACCAGCGCGTCAATCTTTGCTGTCTCGCGGTCGAGGAAATGGGCGATCATGCATTGTTCATCCGGCGGCGGTAGCGGGACCCGAACATTCTTGCAGAACTCTGGCGGTACGCGCTTCTGTCCACCAGCTCCATACATTTCACCTTCACCTGTGCTGCGGAATGGCCACGAGAGCGTGAAATAGAACAAGATCCTACGATCGAGAGCCGTAGTAGCCCTAAGAACATGCAATTCTGTTGTTCCAAACGCGGCGCCATTCACCAGACCGACGGCAAGAGCTCCTTTCCCGTTCTCGAAACAAGGAGTGATCTTCGCTACCACAACGTCGCCATCGTCAAACTCGGTATACCCCGAATCAACTTCGGAGATGGCACGTACCTGTTCCAAGTCAAGACCACCATACTCACCGACAGCGTCCATCGGTATAAATGAGACTTCAGCTTCGGGTTCAAGCGTCCAAAGCCTGTTCGAACGTGGATTCACATCCATGCAGAAGCGTCCGCGCTTTACCTCCCAATGTACAGGCACGTCACCTAGCCAGCCGACACCACTGGGCCTGTACCTCGGATACGGCTTAGCCTGCACTTGGGCCTCCTTCGTAGGCCTGCCGGATGAGAAGTTTCGCACATTCGAAGTTCGCGTCGTTGCTTATCGTCACTTCGATATCACCAGTGGCCCGGTGGCCTATGTTTCTTACGTCACGTGTGAAATCTTTAACAAGCTCGATCTTCGAGGGATCGAGGCGCAGATATAGAACAAGTTTGTCCTTATGTATTACTACAGAAACGAAGTTCCGCAACCGCTTATAGGCGACATAAAGCTTTAGGTCCTTGCGCTGGACGTCGTCGCCCAATGACATTACGAAGCCCTCAACCGATTCAAACAATTCACGGACGGATAGGGACATTTCCGCCAACGATTCGACGATAGTCTTGTCTGTACCGCGATCCTTGTCAGCTCGCGTCAATTTACCGGCATTCCTGGAGACCTTCTGATCTGTACCAACTTTGGCCGTGGTCGCATTGACGAGCTCAAAAAGCAATAAGTCAGTTCCAAAACGTCGGTAACGAATCAGCTCAATGCTGCGGTTCATCTGTTGCACCGCATGGGCGTCATATTTTGTGAAATCCGCCGCGACACATATGAGACGTGGCTCGGACCAGTCGATTCGCTCAGCCGCTTCCTTGTCATAGTGGTTCATGACAAGCAGCTTGAAGTCACCTTGGTGGTCCATAAGCCAATCAAGGTAAAACAGTCCTTGGTTGATCACATTCTCACCAAGAGAGCGTTTGTACTCCAGGATCACAGGGCAGTCGTTCTCGTCAATTCCGAGCGTGTCGATGCGCCCCGCGTGTGTCTTGCCAGTGGAGTGCTCTGTGGTAAGAAACCGGATACCGAGCAGAGGCTCGAGGTTCTGTTCGATAAGGGTCTGCAGCGGCTTCTCCAAGTCGGAAGCCGAGCCCGCCACCTCAGTAGCCTTGCCTGCAACGAGCCGAAAGAGCTTAATCTCGCTCACGCTGTCACCTCCTTAAGCAACGCCATAATTTCGCCTTCGAGAGTCTTTATGTCAGTCTCGATGACCTCCAACGGTCGCGGCGGTTCGTAAACATAGAAGTAGCGGTTGAGCGGTATTTCGTAACCAACCTTGGTCTTGCTTTCGTCTATCCAGGCATCGGGCACATGGGGTAATACCTCACGCTTGAAGTACTCCGTGATGCTCTCCTTGAGCGGCACGCTCTCGGTATCGCGCAGTTCCGAGTCCGGCTCAGGTTTGCCATTCCTGTCGCGGCATATCTCGGCCGTTTCATCGCGCTCGCCAAGGGCATTCAGTACGGCTTTAAGTTCTGTGGCAGAAAGACGAAGGGAATACACAGATGTCGCATATTGGCGCAAATCAGAAAGGAATGTTTCACGATCTTTGTATAGCTTCTTTTGTGTCGTATTGCCGAAGACCACAAGAAAGTCCAGTAGCGCCTTCTGCCGCTCCCTGCCGGCTCCGATTTCTGCGAGCCGGGCTTTCTCGTTCTTCTTTTTGCTGGTGGCGAGCGTCATGAAACCTTTCTCGGTTTCCAGTCGGGCGATGCGTTCCGGCGTGACCTGAAAATTGAGCCGCAACGGACGCTGGACGGTGATCTTGTGGAAGCCAAAATCGGCGTTATCGAATACCTTGCTGACGATGCGCTCACGTTCGACCGGCTGATGGGTGACTGGATCTTCCTCGGTGAAGATTTGCGTCTCCCCGTCGGTGAAGTTGCCGAAGATCTTCGTGATTTCGGCAATCTGGTCTGGCTCGCTTGCTCGATCGATGGGATCGCCGATCTTGTTGCGTTTGTTGCCGAGGCTCTTCGGCATCTTCACGAAGAACCGGCGGGCATCCACAAGCTGGACTTTGCCTTTGCGCCTTGGCTCCTTGCGATTAGTGAGTATCCATAGATAGGTGGAGATACCGGTGTTGTAGAAGAGCTGATCGGGTAGAGCGATCACCGCCTCCAGCCAGTCGTTCTCGATGATCCACTGGCGGATATTGCTTTCGCCACTGCTGGCATCGCCGGTGAATAATGGCGAGCCGTTGAATACGATGCAAATGCGGCTGCCTCCATCCTTAGGCGCACGCATCTTGGAAAGCATATGCTGCAGGAAAAGCAGCGAGCCGTCGTCGATGCGCGGCAACCCTGCACCGAAACGACCGTTGTAGCCAAGTAACTCGGCTTCGTGCTCAATGTACGTTTGCTGTTGCTTCCACTCCACGCCGAAAGGCGGATTCGCCAGCATGTAGTCAAACGCGTATTTGTTGCCTTTCTCGTCGCGGTCAAAGCCATCTTTTGTAAACGTGTCGTCACGCCGGATGTTGTCGGCGTCCTCACCCTTGATGAGCATGTCCGATTTACAGACCGCCCAGGCTTCATCGTTCCAGTCCTGACCAAAGAGCTTGGGCTGAGCATCAGCATTAAGGCGCTTTATGTACTGCTCAGATACCGAGAGCATACCGCCAGTACCACAGGCTGGATCGTAGATAGTCTTCACCACATGACTCTTGCGCAGATCCTTTTCCGGCGAGAGCAGCAGGTTAACCATCAGCTTGATCACCTCGCGCGGCGTAAAATGCTCACCCGCTTCCTCGTTCGATTGTTCCGCACCGATCCGGATCAGTTCCTCGAAGACATAGCCCATTTGAACATTGTCCACGCGGGCTGGGGACAGATCGATCACTGTAAATTTTTTGATGACCTCATAGAGCAGGTTCTTCTCCACCATGCGCGTAATCTGCTGATCGAACACGAATCGCTCCATGATTGCGCGGACATTGGGTGAAAAACCATTGATGTAGGCAATGAGGTTGGGCGCGAGCTGATTCGGATCGTCGAGCAGCCTGGGCAAGTCAAACCTAGAGAGGTTGTAGAACGGCCGTCTGGTTATCTTTTGTAGTTTACTGCGAACTATATTTTCACCCTTACTCTTGATCGTTGCGTATTCCTTGAGCACCTGCGCCTTGGTGGGGGCCAATAGACAATCGAAGCGGCGCAGCACCGTCAGTGGCAAGATGACCTTGCGGTATTCGTTGCGCTTGTACGGACCGCGGAGCAGATTGCAAATGCTCCAGATAAAATTGGCAAGTTGGGAATGAGTCTCTGGGCTCACTGGGCAATTCCTTATTTGTCTTGAGCTCTGCGGACAAGAGTTAGGCTGATGCAACCATGACTAAATCTGCTACGACGATTTTTATAGGCCAGCGTCAAGTAAGAGTTCAGCCAGCCGAGCCCGTGGTCATTCCGTATTGCCGCGATCAATCGCGGGAAGCGCCTTGTTGAGATCAATATCGCTTAGCCCTTTCACATGCGCATTGTACTGCCATACAACGAACTGCTCCAGAAACCGACTGTTCTCCCTCTTAAGGCGTTCATTCTCTACTATAAGACGCGCAATACGTTCGCTGGCAACCCGCATGCTCGGGGTCTTTATCTCCGGTTGATTGCTCTTCAGACGAATCTTCGCGGCCTTAAAGGCATCCGTGATCCGGATAAACCGATGAAGCGTCTGGCGCGCTGGAGCGGTGCCGATTACAGGCTGGCAAGCGGCGCTTAATGCCTCCCACGTCAGCTTATCCCGCCAACCATCCAGAATGCCGACCACGCATTCAATATCGCGATCACTGAGGTGCTTAGCCATGTGACTTCTCCAGTAGTCCGCGCAGGCCGTCCAGTAGTGGTTGTTGATCCTCACTCAACCGTCCCGCTTCCGCCTTCGCCTCGACCGCCCGGCGCAGAGGACTGAACTCATGCTCATTCCGCAGCCGCACAATTGCACCGTCCTTGATCGAAGGATCCTCAAGAATGGTAATGAGCGCGGCCAGGCGCTTCTCGGTAAGTGCATGGATATCATACCAACGGTCGGCACCCGCAGAGCCCTCGGCAATCTCCCGCTCAGCCCGTTCCTTGAGTTCCTTGACCTGCGCATAGCGGGCCCGGATGCGGTCCAAGCGACGATCGCCTTTGATGCAAACCTGTTCGCTGCAGTTGAGGCAATTCCGGAAGCGTTGGCACGGCGCCATTACGTAATCGTGTATGCAAAATCCATATTCGGTGACATGCGCGGTTGGGATTGTCAGCGTGTTGAATTCCTGTCGCGTCATGGGGATCTGGGACGCGATCTGCTCGGCGATCTCCTCCAGTGGACGATCTAGCGTCAGAGCCACGTCGTGGTGGCGAAGCATATCAACCAGCTCAAACTCCGACATGTGGTCATACACCCGGTTCTGTTTTATGTCGACGCGGCCGGACCAGCGCGCGATCTCGGACTGGCTCAGACCCCCGCGTTGCGCCATCGTATCGAGAAGATGCCGAAACTGGTGCGTCGTCACCTTCAATGGATTCTGCCTGTCGGCGTTGTATCCATGCCGGTCGAAAATACTCGACGAGAGATATCCCGGATTTATCTCGCGCGTTTGAAGGTCAAAATTTAGCGTATTGGCTTTTGGTTTCCAGACCATGAAAACGCTTGCTGACGTATCCATACGCAGTTGCTTGTCCTGAAGGCAAAAAAGCGCCTCCGAGAACCGCACTCCACGTTGCTTGTCAAACCACGGAAATCCATCGGGAAGGCGTGCATGCACCCAACGGTTCAGGCTCGCGAGCGAGTTCACACGATCACGACCCGACAAACCAAGACGAAGAAGTTCCGTCCGGCAGTACCCCTCGTTCTCATAATGGATTCCGAGTGCTGCTGCGGTTTCCAGGATAGTTAATGGCTGGTCCTCCGGTACCTGTGGACAGCCACCATGGCGATAGAACTTTTCTGGGTTATTCTCCAGCCAAGACGCAATATGCCGACCTTCCTTTGTCAGCTCACGGATGCGACGAATGGCTTCTTGCGCTACGCTCACCATGGCGTCAGGAATCCACTTGATCATCGGCGCTCCACCCTTACCAGGCTGGAACCGCCAACCGCAGGCTCGCGTACCGTCGCGCTTCGTTTCCCACACCTCGCAGTCCTCAGGAAGAGCGAGGACCTCGGAGACACGCGAGGGCGCGCAGAGTAGCAACGCCGTAGTGGACGTTGTGAAAATATCTCGAGATTCCTTCGGGTTCTTTGCGAAGATACCTGCCAAGGCGTCGAGCGCCTCACTCGCGGGAAGCTTCTTTTCCCGTTCCTCCTGTGCCTTCTTCCCGGTCCGCACCGTATCGCTCGGGCGATTGATGGGGCTCTTCCAGTCCAGTCGGGTTGAGATCAGGTTTTTCTCGGACAGAAAGCTGGCGAGACGGGCAAGCTCGCGCCCGACATGGCAGGCCATACCGGCCGAGTACTGTGCGCGTGCGAGGACCGCGGCGCGATCAAGCATGGCCAAGTCAATGTACTGCAGGTCGGTGCCCTCGCGTCGTTCAATCAAGGCGCGCTCCAAACATCTCAGGGCACGGGTCTCGTTTTTTGCTCCGGTTGGCTTGTGCCCCTGTTGATAGCGAAAGTAAGCCTTCGCGAAGTCGAGGAACGGCTGTTTCATGACATTGGCGGGATCCAAATTCCGTGCCTTTTGATCGAGATTCCGGAACGACACACCTGCCGCTGGCCAATAATTAGCACTCCAGTCCAGGTTCGCGCCGAACACGGTCAACTCAGCCCGGCAGACGCGGATGAACTCCACCAGGTTCCCCTCTGTCGCTCGCTGATGGCGCGGCACGAACTGGATGATGTCAGCCAAGGCGTTTGGCTCCCTCAATCTCCGCTCGACGCGCTTCACAGCGCTGGACAACCTCAGTCACCGCAAAGATCGTACGGTTGTTAACCGACGCAATGGCCGGATCATGAGTGATTTCCAGGATGCGATCGCGCTCTGCGATCAACCCCTGCAAGACTTCCTCATGAGCACCATCCAGCCATGGCTGGAAGTGCCTGCAGGTGTAGCAGGCGATAGGGGCCAGGGCACCGCAAAAACCGAAGTGGCCGCACGTACCAGCACCATCTCCATTGTCTGTGCGCACCTTGCTCTTAGGATCCAGACCGCGCACGGCATCAGACTCTCGATCCACCAACACGCCGGCGAACGCCTGGGCGAGTGGGGCTAGTTGTCTCGCAACCGCCTCGTTGATGGCATCAACGTGTTCTGGAACATTCTCGGTATAGACGCGCGCATTCTGATCGTCGGTATGGTCGAGCAGTTCGGCGATAATCAGCGATCCGTAACCCTCACGCGCTGCGCGGGTCGCCAAGGTTCGACGCAATCGTACTGGGCGAACCTTGATCGACTTACCAGTCCGCTCGGACGGCACGGACAATGAGGCAACCACGTTCTTGAGTCTGTCACTCAATTTATGTGTCTTGATATGAAGAGCTTCGGATCTGATCAGAGACAACAGCACCGCAGGCACCTCTTTTGCTGCCTTACGTATCGCATCCCAGTCTGGAAAGACAGCCAGCAGATGCAGCAAATCATTCGGCAAATCGGGCCAGAGAGCGCGGAGCTTTGCTTCGTTCTCCAAGATGAGTCCCCGCAGTGCCAATCCGATCTCAGGTGTCAAGGCGACGGCTTTAAAGTCGGAACGCCAACCGCTGCCACGCTGTTTGCGCCTTGGCACATTGAGAACAAACTCACGCAACCCATCCGACGATGTAGCCCCGACAAGATCCAAACCCTTCAAATCACCCAACTGAACAGGGCGCCTCCCGGTGGCCATGAATAGCGTCACCAGTATGAAGTCAGCCAGGGAGATCTCATTCCGTTCGAATGCATCAAGCAGACGTTGCTGCAACGCCTCATATTCAAGATCGGAGAGCGGCCCCTGGATGGGACACTTGATTTGGACGGCCAGTCCCTTGGTGTTTCCCCTCAACGTCCAGCCATTGAGTAATGATGGAATGCCTACATCAATACCTGGAACACGGAGATCAACCCACGTCTTTAGCAGACCTCCAATCACCGCCAGATACCACTCGTGCTTGCTATCCAGTGTGCTTCGATAGCTGATCAAGTCGACTGAGGAAATTCGCTCCAAAGGCCCCCTTTTTGCACTAACCCATCTCGTGAAAGCTCGGAACCGGTCACAAATATTGTTGGTGTGATCGGCTGAATAAGTAATCGCGTAGTGCACAAGTACTTTGACCAGAGATTCCGCCAACGAGGTCGAAAGCACATCTTGTACCCATTCCAGCGATACAGTCCTGTCGCGAGATAGTTTCCATTTCCTAGACGCCAAATCAAACTGATACCCATCGCGAGATGTGACGATCGACGCGACTGGAATTGAAGACGACAAATTATCCATTGTCACCCTCCTTCTTCCGGTGTCGCAGCTGCTGGAGTTGCAATGACGCCTCGCGGGCCTTGTTCGCAGTATGCCGACGTGTGTAGACGGCTGCCGTTCCCGAACCCTCCTTCCAACCCATCAGGTAGGAGCGCATCTTTTCTTCCTCCGGCACTCGCACGCGATTGGTGTCCATCAGCGCAGAGAATCGATCGCATGCCGTGTGTCGTAACACGTGAGGTGAGAGTCTGGCCAGAAGCTCAGGCTCGCTCTCTCGGATGGTGGCGAATATCTTGTTCAATCCCTTCATCGATAATGGCTGACCTTGAAAAGGTCCGGACTGGTGTGTGACCAACAAGAACGAATGCCGCCTTGCAGCATGCAGCCGGCGGCGCTCGGTTATAACGTAGTGGGATACCTCGGCCGCGAGGGAATTGGTCAGCGGTAATCGGCGATCCATGGTTTTGACCACGGGCTGGTTCGTCCGCGGGTCATTGGCATCCCCATGCCGTCTCGCTACCACGACCTCGTTCTGTTCAAAATTGAAATCGGTTACTTTAAGCGCAAGTAATTCGCCGGCACGGACCCCGAGGTCATAAAGAAGATGCACGATGAGCTGGTTGCGCTGTCGGACTTCCGGCTCGAATGGGTTATGAGGTGAATCCGGACGTATCAAGTCCAGGAGCCGCTGCTGTGCCTCCTCGGAGAGCCCTCTTCTTGCGGCCAGGAGCGACCGCGCCGGCTTATTTGGTCGCCGCCTGCGGATGCTGTACGCCATTGCCTTGATGCGTTCCAGCGTTTCGCCATCTACGTGGCGAGCCTCGCGTTCTACGATCCGGACCGCTAGCCACTCCAGATAATTGGCCGCATAAGTCATCCGGTTGTAGAGCGTTGCACTGGATACGCGATCATCCGCAAGCATCGGCGCAGCACGAGCACTCTCCATACGCCTGGGAAAACGCGCCACCTTTCCGCCGTTCAACTCGTGCTGAATATCACGTGACCCAAAGTACGCTCTGAGTGACTCGATTTCGGACTCAGTCAGAAAGTGCCGGCTGGAGAAGCGCTTTTCCAGATCGATAGCGTAGGAATCGGCCCAGCCAAGAAGGCTTCGCACAGCAGACAGCGCTGCGAGCATCGTATTCGGCGCTTTGCTCGCATTGCGGATTTGTGTCGTAATAAACAACGTCGCATGCCAATGTGGGAGACCTGCCCGGTCAACCAACATCGGAAGGCGCTCTCCGTCCGAGAGCTTTACGAACCGCGCACTGAACCCCATCGCCCCCATGACCTACCCCACCTACAACTTAATCGCACCATAAAATATACGGTAGACAATATCCTAGCATAACCCATGGGAAATGCAACACCATAGATAAAGACAAAGCCAGCATTTCTGCTGGCTTCGTTGCTAATCGAGACGTTTCTCTCTACGGTAGCTTTTAGAATGGAATATCGTCGTCGCTGAAATCCGCGCTTTTGGGGTTCGGTGCAGACGCTTTCGGTTCGGATTCCCGCGAGCTCTCGGTATCAGCCCGATCCGGATTGCCGGCGCCGGCGCGCGACCCGAGCATCTGCATGTTGTCTGCGATGATCTCGGTGGAGTAATGGGTCTGGCCTTCCTTTTCGTAGGTGCGGGTGCGCAGACGACCCTCGATATAGACCTGCGCGCCTTTCTTCAGGTATTCGCCGGCGACTTCCGCCAGGCGGTTATAGAAGGTGATGCG
>Ga0307374_10006474_pt1 | contig 18373 bp, 17 predicted proteins | sample OX3MG_FD_202532 | JGI IMG/M metagenome (GOLD analysis project Ga0307374, IMG submission 202532) | Soil microbial communities from Risofladan, Vaasa, Finland - OX-3 | ecosystem: Environmental > Terrestrial > Soil > Coastal area > Acid sulfate soil | place: Finland: Risofladan, Vaasa | collected...
GCTCGACCACTTTCCCCGGAAACGTCTGACTTTGGCCGATGGGTTCACGACAGCCACGGGCCAACACCTCGCATGGGAACGTCACAGGGCGCTGCTGGAGTTCTACGAAGGCGCGCTCGTCGAGATTGAGTTGTAGCTCATCGTGTTTTTTCTGGGATCATGTGTTTTGTGAAGGCACTCGACGCGCGCTCTTCGCGGATACACTGAATCATCCGCGGCACGCGCGTACGTAGAAAGCGCCTGTTAAAGTTATGGAGGCGGGGGGAGTCGAACCCCCGTCCGAGAGGCCTTGCCACTCGAAGACTACATGCTTAGCTCGTTCCGAATGTTTCGCCGGCGGAGCTCAGAGCGAGCAAGACGCGCCGCCAGCTAGTCCGATGATCTCGCCGGCGCGTTACGGACCGAAACGCACCGGCCAGCCTACTGTGTGACGCCTCATCCCAAACGCGCAGGCGACGCTTGGGGAGACGCGCTACCTACTTTTGGTTAGGCAGCGAGAGCCAACTGAGAGTTGCCAGTTGTATTGTTCCACCCGATTGCGGGCAGGTGGCGCCCGGCATGCCTTCGGGTCGCTGCAGCTTCCGTCGAAACCGTGTCGCCCCCGTTGGTACTTCCATTATACCATTCCGCGGCCACGGGCCCCGAATGGCGCAACGATGCCGACGAACTCACAACGTGCGGTTGGCGCGGCGGGCACCTTTATCGGCAGAGTAGCGCGATCAGGGCGGCGTACGGAGGATATGCTTTCGAAAGCCGTTCGCGATTGCCCAGCTCGAAATCGGCGGGATCGAAACCGGGCGCCATCGTCGTGCCCAGGAGCGCGAATTTTCCGCCGGGGGCCACGCGCAAGCCTTGCCAGCAGCCTCCGGTGACGGTGTACTGCAGGCGCATCCCGGATTCGATTTTCGGGCCGATCAGGATTGGCTCGCCGCTTCCGTCCGGCTTGAGCTGCAGCATTTCCACCGGATCGCCCAGATAGAAGTGGTAGGTTTCGTCGCCGCGCAACTTGTGCATGGCGGAGAAGTTCTCGGGCGTGAGCAGGAAATAAATCGCGGTGGCTAACGCGCGTTCGCCGGTATAACCGCCAGGCAGAGAACTTTTCGGCAGGGTTTGCGCGGAGCGATACGTCTGCGCGTAGAAGCCGCCCTCGTTGGGAAGCGGCTCCAAACACAGCAAATTCTTGATTTGATCGATGGTCAACATGATGGGCTGTGCTGCGCCCGTAAGCGCGCGGAGTTCGCAAATAGTTCGCGCACGCGCGCTTCGCCGGCGTCGGCTCGAAATTGTGAAGATACGGGCGTCGTTCGCGGAACGCAAGCGAAACCTCGCCAGTCGCGGAATTGGAGTTCAGCCATTCATCGGCTAGGAACGCCCCGCCCGAATCTCAGTTGACACCCCATTCCACCGTTTCCATAATCGCCAAGAGGGATTCACCTTCTTGACAGAACGCCCAAAGTCGCTCGAACGAGCGCTTGAAGATGCCGTATCGCGCGCCTTGCGCGATAATTTGGCTCCTTTACAACGCACTGCCGACGAACTGCATCAAGCGTATGCAGATCTGGTGGCGTCGTGTTCTTCGAGCCGTCCTACGAATGCGTTGCCGGCTATGCTGCGCGCGCAAACAGCGGCGTCAGCGCTGGCTGCTGGGCTCTCCGTGCTCTCGAATTTCGTGGCCGTGGCGCTGAACCCTCGCGATCAGAACGGGACGGGTGAGGCGGGCGAAGAAGAAATCGAGCACCACGCAAGCGCGGCTCCTACCGCGGTTGCGGAACCGGAAGAAGTAGCGCCAGTTTCCCCGGCTGCCGCGGCAGAGCCGGAATCGGAATGGGCCTCCGAACCGGCGATAGAAACTGAAGAAGGAGCGGAAGAAGCGCCGCTGGTAGCTCTTGAGCCGGAGCCGGTCGAAGCAGCCGCGCCGCCGGCAAAAGCGTCATCGCCGGCCGAAACACTGGCATTCGATGTGGCGGCGCTTGCTCCCGAACTGCAGGAGCTGCATCGGCGCGCCAACCGGGTGGCCAAAGTGGCCATGCAGGACATAAAACTTCTGCACCCGAAAGATGTAAGATTGGGCCTAGACAATAAAGATATTTGTGTTCGGTTAAGAAGTGATATTGACAAAGCTCGCAAGGAATACGATCGCCGGTTCCGCGCCATTCTCGACCATCCGGTGGATTATTTTCACCGGTGGATGGTGGAAATCCTCGCCGAGGGCGATAGCGCGGCCCTCGGAGAATATCCGTATCCCTCGCCCGTCCTGCGTCACTAAGGCAGCTGCCATGAAGCTTGCAAACCGGCTGGCGCACGCCGCCGGAGTATTGTTGCTATTGTCCACCGCCTGTTTCGCTCACTCGGAATCCGCCGCAACACCCGCGCGTAAATCGAGAGTCACTACGAGCCGCAGCCAGTTGGAGATTCTTTCGCGCGTATTGCGAGACAAGAAGTCCACTTGGGCCTACGCGCGCCTTAGCGATATCGCGGAGCGAAGGTCTTCGGGCATCGAGGGGAAGCGCGCCGCATTAGCGCTGGGCCATTTTGACTACCAGAATGGCGATTTCCAAAAAGCCGCCAAATGGCTGGCGCTCGCGCAAGGCGATAAGCTGCTCGGTGATTACGATCTTTATTGGCAAGCCGAAACAAATGTAGCGCTGAGCGACAATCAAGACGCGCTGACCGAACTCGAATCGCTGCGCAAGGATTATCCTTATTCGGTGGTAACCGAAGATGCGCTGCAAGCGCTGGGAGCCGCGGCCATCGCTGCGAACCATCCCGCCGATGCCGTGGCGGCGCTCGACGCGTACGGGCGAACCGAGGCTGCGCCGCAACTGCTTTTCCTGCGTGGCGAAGCGCGCGAGCAGGCCGGCCAGCTGCTGGATGCGGCAAAAGATTATCAGTCCGTGTACCTGCGCTTTCCGCTCAGCGACCAGGCTCGCTCGGCTGAAGACAAGCTGGCAGCGCTAAGCGCGCAGCTCGGCGCGCAACTGCAGCCGATTCCGCTCGGAGACCGGATCTCTCACGCGGATGTCCTGTTTCGCGCGGAAGATTGGAGCGACGCTCGAAACGAATACACGGCCCTGCTGCCTTCGCTTTCTGGAGAGCAGTTGGAACGAGCGGAAGTGCGCGTGCTGGAATGCGGCGTTGAGACGGGCAGCGATCCGTCCGCCTTGGCCGCGCGCACGATTGCCGATCCGGACGTAGACGCTGAGCGCGACTACATTGTCGCGGACTACTATCGCGGTGCGGCGAACGAAGCGAAGATCCTAGCGTTCGTGCAGGCGGCTCAAACGCGAGCGCCTTCGAGCGAATGGACGGAGCGTGTCCTCTTTCTCGCCGGAAACTACTACTGGGTGAATCTGCAGCGCGATCAGGCTTCCACTTACTACGCGCAACTGGCCAAGCAGTTTCCTTCTTCGCAGTACGCGGATGCGGCGCTTTGGCGCGTGGCTTGGACCTCCACGATCGAGCGCCACCCGGACGCGACCCAACAGCTCGAAGCTCACTTGCTGCGCTTTCCGAATTCCGAGTACACGCCGGACACGCTTTACTGGCTGGGCCGGCTCGCTGAAGAATCCGGCGAGCGCGCACGCGCCAGAGGCTTTTATGCGAAGTTGCAAGACCGCTTCGCGCAGACGTATTTCGCGATGCTGGCCTCGAAACGGTTGCGCGTGATTGGGCGAGCCCCAAGAGAGAAAGACGATTTGCTGGCGGCCATTCCTCCGATTCCTCACGCGATGTCGATGGAAGATCCCCCTTCCGCGGAAGCGGATGCCAGGCGGGAGCGCGCCGCGGCACTCGAATCAATCGCCTTTGATTCTTCGGCCATGCTCGAACTGCGCGCCGGATATGCGGAAACGCACCAGCCGGCTCTACTGCTGGAAGCGGCCAAGGAAGCAGTGGCCGCGAAACACTGTGGCGTGGCGATCGTGTTGACGCGCGAATTGTACCCGCAGCTCGAATCGCGCAGCTTTGCGGACGTGCCGCGCTCGATCTGGCTGGCCGCCTACGCGCTGCCTTACCAGGAGTCGATCCGCCGATGGGCGGCACGCAAGCGGCTCGACCCGATGCTGGTGGCGGGATTGATCCATCAGGAGTCGGCATTTAATCCTCAGGCGATCTCCAACGCGAATGCGATTGGCTTGATGCAGCTGGAACCCTACACGGCGCGAATTTTGGCTCGCGAACAAAGAGTTCGATATTCGCAGGATGAGCTGACCAAACCGGACTACAACGTGCGGCTCGGAACGGCGTATCTCGCGAAACTGAAGAAGCTATTCGACGGCAACGTGGAAGAGATACTCGCCGCGTATAATGCGGGAGAGAACCGCGTGACGCAGTGGACCACGGGACAAAATTACCGCGAGCCGGCCGAATTCGTCGACTCGATCCCATTTTCACAGACGCGCGATTACGTCGAAATCGTGTCGCGCAACGCAGCGATCTACCGCCATCTATATCTCGCCAGAACGGAACGCCGTGAAGTCCACACACAGTATAAACACTAGGCCGGAGCTTTCCGCGAAAGCGGGGAAGTTTACCGAGTCCGTGATTCGCGAGATGACGCGGCTGGCGATTCAGCACAGCGCCGTGAATCTCTCGCAAGGCTTTCCCGATTTTCCCGCTCCGGAAGAAATCAAGCGCGCGGCGCAGGACGCCATCGCGCGCGATGTGAATCAGTACGCCATCACCTGGGGTGCGAAGGCTTTTCGCAACGGCATCGCGCAAAAATTTGAGCGCACGCAAGGTGTGGCAGTTGATCCGGAGCGCGAAATCACCGTCTGCTGCGGCGCCACCGAGGCGATGCTTTCGTCGATGCTGGCCATCATCAATCCGGGCGATGAAGTGGTGGTGTTCGAGCCGTTCTACGAGAACTATGGCCCCGACGCGATTCTTTCCGGCGCTACCCCGCGTTTCGTGAAGCTGCAGCCGCCGAATTGGACGTTTGATCCTGAGGAATTGGCCGCGGCGTTCGGACCTGCAACCAAAGCAATTATTCTGAATACGCCGAACAACCCCACCGGGAAAGTTTTCGAGCGTGCGGAACTGGAATGCATTCGCGACCTGTGCAATCGCTGGAACGCGTTTGCGATTACCGACGAAATTTACGAGCACATGCTGTACGACGGCGCGCGGCACATTTCTCCGGCCGCCATCGAAGGGCTGGGCGACCGGACCATCACAATTAACGCGCTATCGAAAACTTACAGCGTGACCGGGTGGCGCGTGGGCTGGGCGATTTCGGCGCCGGAAGTAACTGCGGCGATTCGCAAGCTGCACGATTTCATGACCGTGGGCGCCGCTGCGCCGCTGCAGGAAGCGGGTGTGGTGGCCATGGGCATGCCCGCTGAATATTACGAAAAGCTGGCGCGCGATTATCTGGAGCGGCGCGACCGGCTGCTGGGAATTCTCACCGAGGCGGGATTCCGCTGCTTCAAACCGCGCGGCGCGTATTACATCATGACCGATATTTCGGCGTTCGGTTTTCCGGACGACGTGGCGTTCGCGAAATTTTTGGTGAAAGAGATCGGCGTGGCGTGTGTGCCGGGGTCGAGCTTTTACCGCGATCCTGCCGACGGCCGGAACATCGTTCGCTTCACATTCTGCAAGAAGGAAACGACTCTCCAAGCCGCAGCCGAGCGGCTGTCCAAGCTCAAAGCGCGCGTCTGAAGTTTTTTCCGGGCGGCGTTCCAGCGCCTGAAGCCTTCAAGTTAAATCCACCGTTTGCTTGTATTCCGGAATCATTGCCGGCCAATGGAATTTCTGCGTGGCCGCGTCGCGGAGTCCATTGAGGCCGCTGGGCTCGCCATGGACCAAAAATAGCTGGCGCGGCGGCGCCTGAAATCCGGAAAGCCAGCGGAGCAGTTCGCTCTTTCCGGCGTGCGCGGAAAGCTGGCTGATTTCGACGATTTCCGCGCGCACGGGAACTTCCTCGCCATGGATGCGCAGATATTTCGCGCCATCCAGAAGCGCGCGCCCGCCGCATCCTTCTGCCTGATATCCGACGATCAGCACGGAGCTGCGCGAATCGGGCAAGCGGCGCGCCAGGTGATGCAGGATGCGTCCGCCGGTGATCATTCCGCTGGCGGAAATGATGATGCAGGGCGAAACCACGTCATTGATTTTCTTCGAGTCCTCCACCGTGCGGGTCATGTGCACTTCGTGTACGTTGAGCGGATCGTGATCGCCCTTGAGTTCCTCGTCTGAAAATTTCAGATCGTGCTCGCTTCTGTACTTCTCGTACAGGCTGGTGACGCTTATAGCCATGGGGCTATCGACGAACATCGGCAAACGGGGAATGCGCTGCTGGTCTTCGAGCAGGCGGAGGTAATAGAGCAGCGTTTGCGTTCGATCGACGGCGAAGGCCGGAATTACCACCGCGCCTCCGCGTTTGGCGGTGCGGTTGATCACGTCCGCGAGTTGCTCGGCTACGTCCGTGGTGGGATGTTCGCGGTCGCCGTAGGTGGATTCGCAGAGCACGTAATCGGCGCGCGTGGGCGATTCCGGATCTTTCAAAATAGGCTGATCGTAGCGGCCGACGTCACCGGAGAAAACAACGAGCGTCTGCTTGCCGTTTTCGGTGATGGTCAATTCGAGCCAAGTAGCGCCGAGGATATGTCCAGCGCCGTGCGGGCGCACGGAAAATTCCGGGCTGATCCTGCAAACATCGGCGCGCGGAATTATGCGGAACTGGCGCAGCGCGTTTTGCGCCTCTTCCACGGTATAAAGCGGGAGCGCAGGCTTGTGGCGGCTGTAGCCTTTTTTCGCCGCGTAGCGCGCGTCTTCCTCCTGCAGGTGCGCGGAATCGGGCAGCAGCAGTTCGCATAGGTCCTTGGTGGCGGCGTTGCAGAAAATCGAGCCGCGAAATCCATCGCGCACCAGGCGCGGCAGGTAGCCGGTATGGTCGATGTGGGCGTGGGTGAGCAGCACCCAGTCGATGCTGGATGGAGGAATGGGAAGGCGCTCCCAGTTGCGCTGGCGGAGTTCGCGCGTGCCTTCGAAGAGGCCGCAATCGACGAGGAGCTTTTTGTCCGCTGCTTCGACAAGATACTTCGAGCCGGTGACGGTGCCTGCGGCGCCGAGGAACGTTATTTTAGGCATGAGTGGCGTATTGTACGGCAGGATACGGAACAGACCGTTGGGAAATTTTGCCGAGCTGGCCGCATCCGGTCGGTGCGAAACGCGGATCGGTAAGCAAACTTTCGGGCAAATGACATGTGACGCGACGTTCCGCCCTTGCCTATGCTCGGTCCTTTGTTTTGTGTGACTTGCGTGTGTGCAAGGCCGATCGAGCGTTCCGCCCTTTAGGACGTGATTGGTGTCTCGTGAACAGCCAATGCGCGCGTCCCGGGCGGGAGTTGGGGGCGCGGCGGGAAGGAACCGCAGGCGAGGCGCTACCGGTGGCGCGCGCTGGATTTGAGTGGCGGGTTGCGGAGTATTGGGCGCGACAAAAGGCTGCTGGCCTGAAAGCCAGCGCGACATAAACAGTGGCGGGTGGCGTGCCGTGGTCGAGTTTTGCGTTCGGGCGCATCATCACAGATCGACCATAGAAGAGAGGGGGGTAGGAAAGCTACTGGTCGGAAGTACAGTTTTAGTACAGGCAGCGAGGCGGCCTTTGTGGCAGGCCGGTGGGAAACCAATGGTAGCCCGCTTCACAGAAGTTGAGTTATCGCGGGCCCAGTGCGAAGATAACTTGGATTTGAGTGTGAAACGCTACCGGTTGACCGAGAATGAGAGATGTCTCGTACTTCCAATCTTTTACTGCTTCAATTGACGCGCTCCGCAATTCTAACGGCCCACTAATAACCTGAGCGTTTTCCACTTGGCCGCTTCGATCCACGCTGACATCCAACAAAACGTCGCCCTGCACGCCTGTGGATCTTGCGATTTGTGGATACGTGGGAAGTGACTGCAGAAGCGTCAAACTAGCAGCGGTCCTCGGTGGCAGCGAAACCGGCTCAGTAATTGGAATGGCGCCAGCCGGCGGCGAAAAATCCGAATCTAAAATTGAAGATATCGGTTCAAGCGTGTTGATGTGCACCGTCGCACTCGTTTTGCCGTTCGCGTCGATGACTCGTATATCCCGGGCGACATATCGCCCGTCGAAAAGGACGATATTGTCGTACTCCGTTCGCGCCTTCCCCTGCGACGCTACTTTGAGCCGCAGGATGGGTTCGTCCTGCGCAAAGCAATAGACGCCGGTGCTGACGAACACCCCCGCCGATTGCAGTGTTACGCATTCAAGATGTACCGCTCCGATAGAAATCGGCTTCGTCTTCAGGTGAAGCCCAAAGAGATTCGCACTTTCAGGTACGGGTTCTATGAGCGTCTCGCCGATCAGGATTTCGGCTTTCGATGGCCAGTCCTGGCTGCCGATGCGGTAGTAGCCGTGATCCGTGCCGAATTCCGTTTCGGACGATGCCGCTGTCGTCAGAATGCGTTTGAATTTCGTTGGCGAAGCCCAAAACTCCTCAAATGTTCCCTTCGATTCAGGTTGGGCCGCGTCATCGAACGTCTGGAAACTAGCCTTGAGGTGCCACGGAGACATGCCGGCCGCATGTAGTCCGTTTATCGCGATTGCCAGCTTCAGGATGTCTGCGGGTTTCTCAGGCAAGCGTGAAGCAGGCGCAGGTCGGGTTGCGGACAGCGGTGCCGGCTGTGTGCCTTGCGCGCGGCTCGCGGCGGATGCAAGTGCGACAAATATGAGCACGAGGCTTATTCGCAAACAGGCCGTAAGGGTACGCGGCATGCTAGGAGTTGCGTTGTGAGCGGACATTTTTCGATTGCGTAATTCTTGGTGACCATATCACGCTGAAAGCGTCGCTTGGCGCTGAGGCAGTTTACCATTTTTCATGAAACGAGTTCGGGTCTCGAATAAGGGTCTATGCCGCCGCCGAGACAAAAACAAATACGAGCAAGGGTGGCGCGCGAACTACGGCCTGCGGGGGCTGGGTGGCGAAGCTGTCCGGAGGAAAAGTTCTGGCCAGCTGGGATTAGAATCTAGGCAGGAGCACACGAATATGGCGCTCGAACTCACTTCCACAGCTTTTCACGATGCGCAAGCGATACCGAAGAAGTACACGCGCGATGGGCAAGATGTGTCGCCCGACCTGGCGTGGAGCGGCGCGCCTGAAGAGACGAAAAGTTTGGCGCTGATTGTCGATGACCCGGACGCGCCCGCGGGAGTATGGGTGCATTGGGTGATTTACGATTTGCCGGCGGACGCGCGCGGATTGCCGGAAGGAGTGCCGCAGGATCGCGAGCTGCGCGACGGCGCGCGGTGAGGAAAGAACGACTTTGGCAAAATTGGGTACGGCGGGCCGTGCCCTCCGAACGGGTCGGCGCACCGCTATTTTTTCAAGCTATATGCGCTGCGAGAGAAAGTGGGGCTGAAGGCTGGGGCGAGCAAGGACGATTTAGAACGCGCGATGAAAGGGAAGATCGTGGCGCAGGCGACGCTGACTGGGAAATTCGGGCACTGATGCCGCATACCGCTTGTGGTCGGTACCTTTGCGCTCGCTAGCGCGACGGTCATTTCACAGGCGTCACGGGCGTCCTCTTGGCTTTGCGCTTCTGTTCGTATAGCGCTTCGTCGGCGCCGCTCATCATGTCTTCGGACACGTCGCCGATTCGAAATTGGTTGCAACCGTAGGAGAAACGGATTGGCAATGACTGGCCCTCAAACTTCACATCACCCGGAGTCAGGCGTCCGATAATCGCTTCGGCCTGCACCGAATCACACTCCGTAAGCAGCAGGGCGAACTCATCCCCGCCCAGCCGCGCCGCAACGTCAGTTTCCCGAGCGACCTTGCGGAGAGATTCCGCGAAGGCTTTCAGGACCATATCTCCGGCCGCATGCCCGAAGCGATCGTTGGTCTGTTTGAATTCATTGAGGTCGAAGACCACCAGACACAGCGGATAGCCCTGCCTTTGGGATCGTAGGATTTCTTCTTTCAGGCGCTTTTCAGCGTACCGGCGATTGGAAAGGCCGGTGAGAGGGTCGACCAAAGCGACCTCGCGCCACTGCGCGGAGGCGGCCTGATTCTGAGCGATTTCGAGCCGCAGGCGGTTAATGACAAGTTTCTCGTACGTGGAATGACTTCCGAAAAGCAAGATCAGGACGGTCAAACCGACGATCGAATCCAGCACATTTTTGTCACGAAGCGCGGCGCCGAAAGAAAGGAACGCCAACCCAGCTGTTAGGCACAACATGATCGCAAGCGAAGTTAGCCAAATGGACCATTCGCGCCGCTGGAGCTTGGTTAACTTCGCCTTGTACTCTTCCGCGGTTGGCGGAAGACTCTGGCTCGGAGAACCATGGGTTTGCTTGTCCAATTAGAACCTCTCCGGATCCACACTAAACGATCTCTTTCCCGTATTCGAGCGATTCAGTACGCATAGTACGGACTGCCTATTCCCCTTGGCGGGGCGTAGGACCATATTCATAGGCGTCCTAGTCATGGTTGCTGCGCTCATCTTCGTGTTTTCGGTTGCGGCCCTGGTTCGTTTCGGGCTGGCGCAATGGCGGTCTATGTGGCAGACCGTTGCGTGCCAACGCCTATCTCCGTCGCTTCGGGCGGTTACCGGTGTTGCAGGCGATTCAATTGGGCCACAGGATTTCGACATATTCGCCAAATTCTTCAGCGAGTCGGACCAATCTCCGGGAGAGCACAACAACTGGTTGAACGAGGTCCGGCTCTATTATCGCTGCTTGCACATACTCAGAAACGTCAGCGCCCAAAAGCTCCCGTCGCTCCAGAAATGGACCGATAGCGAACTGGTTCTCTGCTCTCGTTATGCGGGCGCTATTTTGGACCGGCGCCTGAATACCAAGTTCGCTTACGCAGCCGTCGTCGGCAAGGAATAATCGTTCGCTGGTTGCAAGGTTAGCATCTGGCGGTACTGGTGGATTGAGGGATCCGATTTTGCATCGGAACGTAAGCAAGCGCGTGAGTACAGATCGTGCGTATGTATGGCGTTAACGCAGCTCTTGTCAGCCTTTAGAATCTGATCTTTGCGAAGGCGCGACCGGAGCCGGATTCCAGGTATTTTTCGAAGGCGGATGCGCGAGGTGCATCGGTGAAGGCGATTTAGGTTCTAATGCGCCAGGGCCGGAATTTTGAGGCGTGCGAAACGGCGCCGGAGTTGTGTTTGGTGAGGCGAGCGTCAATATCTTCTGTGATGCCTGCGTAGAAATGGGGAACGGGGCCTAGGCTTTCGAGGATATAGACGTACTTCATGCGCGTAGCCTCTTGGCGATCAGCCATCCAAACGGCAGCTGAACATTGCGCCTTAAGACCTCAGGCTACAAAAGCAGAAAGGGAGAGCCTGCCTACGCCCTGCGGGCTTCGGCGCGGCAATTTTCGCTTGCGAGCGAAAATTGGTGGAGCCGAGGGGGTTCGAACCCCTGACCTCCTCGATGCCATCGAGGCGCGCTCCCAACTGCGCTACGGCCCCACGTGGGAATGATAGATACTTTTATAACATCGAACGGCGGGACCGTCAAACGAGCGATCCGCGCACGGGCTTTTAGCTAAGCGGAAGCAGGCAAAGATCTTACCGAGAGCCGCATGGTGGGGCAGGGGTGTACTTTTGTGGCACTTTTGCAAGCATGGATTTCTGTTATTCTTGGAACATAGTTGGGAACCCGGTGTCTAAAGCTGTAGAAGGCACCCCTGACGGAACGGCGGAGCAGATGTCCGAACTAGCGCAAGGTCTTGGATGGGGTCGAGACGAAGCGGCGTTGGTGACGGGGCTGCGGGCGGGCTCCGATGAAGCATTCGATTACTTGGTGACGTATTACCATGCGAGCGTTCACAACTTGGTGTATGGGATCTTGGGAGATAAGGCGGACGCAGCGGATGTCACGCAGGACGTGTTTATTCGAGTGTTTCGCGGGATTCACGGTTTTCGCGGAAGCAGTTCGCTGAAGACGTGGCTATACCGCGTGGCGGTGCGCCAGGCGCTGAATCACCGGCGCTGGTGCTGGCGGCATCATCGGCAGCAGGTGTCGATCGATGGCGAGGAAGAAGGGCAGAATCGCCACTTCGATTTGACGGACCGCAAGGCGACGCCGTTCGATGAGTGTGCCGCGCACGAGATGCAGGGGAAGGTCCGGAAGGCGCTGGCGAGTGTGCCGCCGCGATTCCGAAGCGCAGTGATTCTGAGGGATCTCGAAGGACTGGCTTACGAAGAGATTGCGGAAGTGCTGGAAGTCTCGGTGGGCACGGTGAAGTCGCGAATCCTGCGCGGGCGGCGAATTTTGAAAGAGAATCTGGAGCCGCTGCTGCGAACCGGAGTGGCGGAAATCCGGCGGAATTCGTGGGCTGCCAGCGCTTTTCAAGGGGCATTGGCAGACGGCGATTCGGGTGGCTTGTCGGGTCTTTCGATGGAGTCGCGTGGAGCGCGTAAATGAACTGTCAGGATGCACAGCGGCGCATTCCTGGGTACTTTGACGGCGCGATCAACGCGTCCGATCATGTTCGCGTGTGCGAGCATTTGCGCAGTTGCGGCGAATGCCGTGATGAGCTGGAGGAGTACCGGCTGTTGACGTGGCATCTGGCCAGCCTGGAGGCGGTGAAGGCGCCCGCGGATTTGGCTGTGCGCATTCGGATTAATGCGCTGGAGCGGCCTTCGCGTTGGAGCGCGGCGAGCCGGTTATGGACTCGCACCGTGCTCGCGTTTCAGAATATCTTTGAACCGCTGGCGGTCCCTGCCACGGGCGGAATTTTGACCGCGCTGGTGGTTTTCGCGTTTGTGGTGAGGAGCATGGTGGGGGGCATAACGTTGGGAAGGCCCGTGCCGAACGATCAGCCCCTGAATCTAGTGCAACCTGCGGCTTTGGAGCAGTTGGCTCCGTTCCCGGTAACCGCGATTATGGACGCGACCGATCATGGGAACGCCGGCGGGTTGGTGCTGGAAGCCACGCTGAACGCGCAGGGCGAAGTGCTGTATTACAAGATTCTTTCGGGGCCGGATTCAACCGCAGTGCAGCAGCAGATTGACGAGATCCTGCTGTTTTCGCGTTTCCGTCCGCAGCTGAATTTTGGGCAGCCGACTTCTGGCGGGCATGTGTTCCTGAGCTTCGACCAGGTTCGGGTGCGCGGTTAGCGGCGTCCCCCGAGCTGAACCAATCCGATCCGATCTCTCCTCAATTCTTGACTCCACAGAATCCCCTCGATACAGTTTGAGCGTACGCGCGAGGTGTTGTTCGGAGCGCGCGAAATTTTGGGGGAAGCGCGCGCTGATTTGCATCATTTTGGCGGCTCGTCGCGCGGTCAATTAGCATGCGAAATACCTTTCGTAGATACCTTGCGGCTGGACTACTGACTGGACTGGTTTGCGTGGGCGCGTCGGCTGCGACGGCTGGGCAGCAGGATGCCACGCAGCAGCCGGAAACGCAGCCGGTGCAGTCTGAATCGCCCATCAACGTGGAGGCGAACCCGCAGATATTCTCCGTAATGTGCGCGCTGGACGCGGCGGGGTTTGGCCTTGACCAAAGCACGCTGGGCGAGATGCCGCAGCGTCTGGCCTTGCGCGCGTCTTTGGCAAAGATGAATGGACCGGCGGCTGTGGCGGTGCGCGAATTTTACCGTCAACACGAGCTGGCGGACCCAGCGCAGGTGCTTTCGCGTTATATCTCTCTGGCCCTGGTTGTCGGGCCACCTCCTGATTTCAAATTTCAAGGCGACCAGCAATCGTTACCCCCGGACGTGCTTGGCATTCAGGGATTTCAACCGCTCCTGGTTAATTTTTATCAGGCAGCACAGCTGGATGTGCGGTGGAAGGAGATCGAGCCGGAATACGAACCGTCGATGGAGCCCTACCGGTCGGCTCTCGCGCAAATTGTGACCACCTCGGACGCCTACCTGCGCGAGATCGTGAAATCAACGGGCAGCACGTTCACTGTATACGTGGAGCCGCTGGTGGGCTCGCGGATCAATTTCCGGAATTACGGCGCGAACTACGAGATCGTGGTGGGCCGGAAGAACGATGCGTCGCTTCGGGCCATTCAGTACTCGTTCCTGCATTTCATGCTGGACCCGCTGGTGCTGCGCGACCAAGCCGCCATCCAAAAAAAATCGGCATTGTTGCAGATCGCCGCGCGCGCCCCGGAACTGCCGACCGAATACCAGAGTGATTTCATATCGTTTTTCGATGAGTGTCTGGTGCGCGCCGTCGACATGCGGGTGCGGAATGTGCCGTCAAACCAGATGGAAACGGAGCTCGCAAAAGACGATGCCTCCGGATTCATCCTGGTGCGGCCGTTGGTGGCTGAACTGAAAACATTCGAGAAGGCGGAGCCGGCGATGTCGTACTACTTCCCGGATATTGTGAACGGCATCGACGTGGCCGCCGAGCAACAGGCGCTACAAAACGTGAAATTTGCCTCCGGGCCATCGTCGCAGGCGGAGGAGTTGAGTTTTTCGCAGAACGCGCGTGCGACTGAGCTGGACCATCTGCTGGCGGAAGGTGATCGCGAAATTGCGCAGCAAAACGCGGCGGCAGCAGCGCGCACGTTCGAACAGGTGGTGGCGAAATACCCGGACGATTCGCGCGGATTGTACGGACTGGCAATTGCGTCGGTGCTTTCCGGAAAGGCCGGTCGCGCCAAGGAACTTTTCGAAAAGGTCGTGGCATCGTCAAAGACGCCGGCATCGAACGGCGCCAGCGCGTCAGCGCCGCAGAATTCCGAAATTCTGGCGTGGTCTTACGTATATCTAGGCCGCATTAATGACCTGGAAGGCGATCGCGAGACCGCGCTGACCGAGTACCGGGCGGCGCAGGCGGTTGACGGCGCTCCGGAGGCGGCCCGCATCGCGGCAGCAAATGGAGTAGAGGCGCCGTATGCTCCGCCAACCAGTGCGGGAAATGGTAAAGGATCGCAACAATAACCAGAACTTGGGCCCAAGTTGGGGCATACTCGCCCCACGTGGAACACAAGGAAAAGGAGGGGATCATGAGCCTTGCGGCCAAGCTCGGAATTGGTTTGGGAGCAGTCGTTTTTGTCGCAGGAATGGCTTGCGCCCCGGCGGCGTTGGCGCAAGCGCCGGCCTCCGGGACACCTACAGCGGGGCAGGAATCGGTCAATGCGATGCAGAACCAATTGCATTACTTGACCGACGTGCAACGCCAGTCCAGCGTCGATCCCTCGGAGCAGAATGCTTACAAGAAGTTTTACATCGTGAGCCCCCAAGATCCGGATCAGAAGATTAAACTGGGGACCGAGTTCTTCAAGAAGTATCCCACGAGTCCATTTACGGAGGGAGTCGACGTTGGGCTGACGAACGCGTATCTAGCCAAACAAGACTGGCAGAACTTTTATGCGTACGCGAACAAGTCTCTGGCGTTGAATCCGGATGAGGTCGACGTTCTTACTACCGTTGGGTGGGTGATCCCTCATCAATACGATCCCAATTCCGCGGGTGCAGCGCAGCAGTTGCAGACGGCCGAGACGGATGAAAAGCACGCGCTGGATTTACTTTCCAAGATGACGAAGCCCAAGAGCATGTCCGAACAGGAATTTGCGGCGATGAGAACGCAGAAGACGGAACAGGCGCACAGCGCGTTGGGGCTGATCTATTTTCGACGCGGCGATTACGCCAATTCCGCCAGCGAATTGCAGCAATCGACGCAGGCTGCGGCGAGCCCGGACCAGACCGACCTGTTTGTGCTGGGCGTGGATATGCAGAATTTGAATCGGCCGTCCGACGCAAAGGCAGCGTTCACGCGGTGCGGAAAGATTCCCGGCGCCTTGCAAACGCGGTGTCAGCAGAGCGCCCAGAAATAGCGGCAGTCCGTTCAGGAGAAATAAGGCGGAGCGCGATCGAAAACCCGACGAATTTCATGCAGTGAAAATGGAGTGACGCACGACACAAGAGGAGCAGATCATGAACTTGCCGTCGGCAAAATTCGGAACTGCGTTCTTAGCTGTGGCATTCGCGCTGACCTTGACGGCGGCGTCGGCATCCTATGCGCAGCTAATGCAGCCGCCGGGCGGTCCGTCGAATATGCAAAACCTGCAAGCGTCGCAGGATCAAATAAGCGTGCTGCAGGACGTGGAAACGCATTCGCCCATCGACCCGAAGCAAACCGATGCCTATAAGAAGTTTTTCGAAGTCGCTCCGCAAGATACGGATAAAAAGATCAAACTGGGAACCGCGTTCTTGGGACATTACCCGAAGAGCCCGTACACGGAGGCCGTGGAGGTGGGGCTTACGAACGCCTACCTTGCGAAACAGGATTTCACTGACTTTTTCTCGAGCGCGAACCGGGCCCTCGCATTGAATCCCAATGAAGTGGACGTGCTAACCACAGTTGGCTGGGTGATCCCGCACGTTTACGACCCTAAAGCTGCCAATGCGGCGCAGCAACTGGACGAAGCGGAACGCTACGAGAAGCGCGCGATTGACCTGCTGGACAAAATGAAAAAATCGGATGGGGTGTCGGACGCCGATTTTGCGCGATCGAAAAATCAATCGCTGCAACAGGCGCATAGCGCGCTGGGCCTGATTTATTTTCGGCGCGGCGATTACACCGACTCCGCCAGCGAGTTGCAGCAATCGACCAACGCAGCAGCGAATCCGGACCAAACGGACCTGTTCGTGTTAGGAGCGGATCTGCACAACCTAAATCGACATGCGGACGCCGCCAAAGTTTTCGCGCAGTGCAGTCAAATCGCCGGGGCTTTGCAGGATAATTGCAAGAAAAACGCAGATCAAGAGCAACAACTGAGCGCAGCACGGTGAACCGGCTGGCGAAGTTAAGCGAAGGCTAGGAAGACGGAGCCGAAGGTCATGAAAATGGGTTGGCGGTTCACGGGAATTGGCGCGCTTGGCGTCGCGCTGGCGGCGAGTCTGGCGATTCCGGCGGTTTGCCGGGCGCAGGGCACCGATCCGAATAACGTCGTGGACAAAGAACAGCAGCAGCAAACGAATCAGGATATGGAGGAGCGCACGCTCTCGAATCAATCGAACCAATCGGGCCAGTCAAGTCAACCGGGCCAGAAGGGGGCGCCGGCACCTAAAATCGATCCGAAAGAGAACGCCGCATACAAGGCCTTCTTCGATACCAACCCGCAGGATGCGGACACCCGAATCCAGCTTGGTGAAGCGTTTGTGAAACAATATCCGTCCGGGCCGTACACCGAAGCGGTTTACGCCGGCTTGGTTCAGGCCTACTACCTGAAGCAGGACTGGAAGAAGTTTTACGACAGCGCGGACAAAGCTCTGGCGATCAACCCGAACGACGTAGACGTGCTGGTAACCGTGGGATGGGTGATTCCGCACGTGTACAACGCCAACGACCCGGGAGCGAGCAAACAGCTCGACAAAGCCGAAGAATACGAAAAGCGCGCGCTGCAGGGTTTGGCCGCATTGCCGAAACCGGCCGACATGACCGACCAGCAGTTTACGGCGGCAAAAGCGGACAAAGTGGCGGAAGCACACAGCGGTTTGGGACTCGTCTATTTCCGCCGCCAGAATTTTGCCGAGGCCGCGAAGGAACTCGAGCAAGCTACCCAGGGAAGTTCACACCCCGATCCCACGGACTACTACGCGCTCGGCGCCGCACTTCAAAATACGCAACAATACGGTCAGGCAGCCGATGCGTTTGACCACTGCGCGCAGATTCCTGGTTCTCTGCAAGCCCAATGCAAGCAAAGCGCGGACGCGGCCAAGAAACTCGCCGCCCAAGGAAAGTAGCTGGGACCAGCAGATTGATGACCGAACAAGAGCGCGGCGAACTGGAAGTCTTGCTCGGCCATCGATTCGAGTTTCCCGACCTTCTGGAGCGTGCCCTCACGCACCGCTCGCTCCGCCAGGAGTCCAGTGGCATCGATAACGAGCGGCTCGAATTTCTTGGCGATCGGGTTCTCGGCTTGGTAGCGAGCGAGCGGCTGTTCGAAGAGTTTCCGCTGTGGGAAGCGGGAAAACTGTCGAAGGGACTGGCTCGCCTGGTTAGCGCCACGTCGATTTATTGCATCGCGCGGCGGCTCGATCTGGGTAAATACCTCCGCCTCGGGCCCGGAGAAGAGAAGACCGGCGGAAGGGAAAAGAAGCGGCTGCTGGCTGACGCGTACGAAGCCATCGTGGGGGCGCTCTATCTGGACGCCGGTCTTCCGGTTGCGGCTGCGTTTTTACGCCGCTCTTTAATCGAGCCGGCTTTCACGGGCCAGGGAAACGTGCTTCACGAACCCGATCACAAATCGGCTCTTCAGGAATGGCTGCAGCAGCGTGGGTTGGCCACGGTCTCCTACCGCGTACGCAAGGAATCTGGTCCCGAGCATCAAAAGGTTTTTGAAGTGGAAGTGTGGCATGCGGACCGCAGGCTGGCTGTGTCCGAGGGATTGAGCAAGAAAGAAGCGGAACAAGACGCGGCGCGC